>JFJP01006912.1_pt1 | contig 11014 bp, 11 predicted proteins | sample 431651 | NCBI WGS metagenome assembly JFJP01 (sample SAMN02602958, study PRJNA72255) | Microbial mat metagenome, whole genome shotgun sequencing project. | biome: fresh water; feature: sink hole; material: water; isolation source: purple microbial (photo- and chemosynthetic) mats found in...
TCCTTGCGCCCGTCGGCCCAGCGCGCAAAGCGGGCGCGGCTGCACAAAAAGTGGCTGTCTTCGCACCAGGTCAGCGACACACCGGCCGCCTGCGCGACCGCCTCGATGTCCTGTTGCAGCCGCCATTCGCCAGGCTCGCAGATCCGCAAGGCCTGCGGTCGCAGCGCGTCCAGGGCCAGCGCGAGCCGCTCGGGAAGCGAGGCGGCGGCGAAGGGCGGGTCGTCCAGCGCCAGATAGGTGAGCGGCAGGCTCGCGGCACGCAAGGCATCGCGGAAGTGCCGCATGGCCGAGAGAAACACGGCGATGCGCGCGCGGTGGCTCCAGACCGCGGTGGCCTCGCCGCGGGCCTCGATCATCAGCACCTGGTCTTGCGCCGGGTCGATGTCGGCCAGCGCGGGGTTGTCCTGCCAGAGCTGGTCTCCCAGCACCAGCACCAGACGGCGCAGCGGCACGCCCGCGCTCATGGCGCGCCCTGAGCGCTGCGCGGCGCCTGCGCGCGGCAACGATCGCTGCAGTATTTCACCTCCGCCCAGTTGCGCGCCCAAGCCTTGCGCCAGCTCATGGCGCGGCCACACACGGCACACGGCTTGCTGGGCAGCGCCGCCTTGTTGCCCTTGAATTCGGTGGCGCCGCGTTGCGGGTCGTTGCTGCGTGGCTTCACGAAATGGCTGGCATCTTGGGCGGCACGCTGGCGGGCGCGGGTCCGTCGGGGTTGGGGTTGTTGCTGGCCCGCCAGTGCGCCACCGCCATCCCGATGTCGTCCAGCCGGGGGAGGTGTCGGTGCCCGGCCAGGCGCAGGCCGCCGCCGCGCTTCGCCACCAGGGTCGGGCACTGGCCGCCGCTCCAGAGAGCCAGCTCGGGGGGCAGCATGGCGCGCAGCTGGGTGAGCGCCATGCGCACGTCGCGCGGGCTGAGCACCGCGCTGAAGCCCAGCGCCACCACATCGGCCTGGCAGGCGCGCGCCGCCGCCACGATCTCGGCCAGCGGCGTCTGCACACCAAGCGCCAGCGTGTCGCAGCCAGCCAGCGCCATCTCGCACTCGGCCATCAGCAGCCCCAGGCCGTGCGGCTCGCCCGGCACGGTGGTGAGCAGCACACGCGGCGGCATGGGCGCGCGACCCGTGGCCAGTTGGCTCAGCGCCTGGCGCATCACCTGCTGCACCACCTCGGCGTACAGATGTTCTTCAAAAATCGCCAGCTGGCCCGCCAGCCAGGACTGGCCGACCCACACATTCATGGGCGCGATGCCCTCGCGCACGAGCCGGCCCAGGCCGTGTTCAAGCAGGTGCTGCTCCATGTCGTGGCGCAGGCCGCGCGCATCGTGCTGGCGCAGCCGGGCCATCCAGGCGTCCACCGGCACCGCCGGGTGGCCGGCCTGGACGGTTTCGCGCGGCGAATCAACGGGCGCGGGCAGCGCCATCAGCTCGCTCAGCGGCAGCGGCACGATCTGCCCAGCACGGAAACCGGCATCAAGCAGGCGGCGCAGGTGGCGCAGGCGCAGCAGCTGGGCGTCGTCATAACGGCGCTCGCCCACGGCGTCGCGCGATGGGTCGGGAAAGCCATAGCGCCGCTCCCAGATTCGCAGCGTGTCCTTGGACAAACCGGTGGCGCGCTCCACTTCGGCGATGGTGTGGCGGAAATTTGTCATGGACAATCGATCGCACGACGTGTGCATTTTCATTATGGAGCGCCACCCATGATTCAACCAGTGTCCGCGCCCGGTCGTCGGTTTCTTCGCCGCCGGGTGTTGTTTGCCAGCGCCTGCCTGGCGGCCTGCCTCGGCCTGCCGCTGGGTGGCCAGGCAAAAAACCCCGGCACCAGCACTGGGCCGGCGCCCGCCTGTGCGCCGCTGCTGCAACACACCATGCTGCGCCTGCAAGACGAGAAACCGCAGTCGCTCTGCCAGTACGCCGGGCGCGCGGTGCTGGTGGTCAACACCGCCAGCCGCTGCGGCTTCACCGGCCAGTACGCCGCGCTGGAGGCGCTGCACCGGCGCTACCAGGCCCGCGGGCTGGTGGTGCTGGGCTTTCCATCCAACGATTTCGGCCGCCAGGAACCCGGCAGCAACCAGGCGATTGCCGAGTTTTGCGAAAACACCTTTGGCGTGCAGTTCCCGATGTTCACCAAGACAGTAGTGACCGGCACCGGCGCCCATCCGCTGTTCCAGCAGCTGGCGCAGCGCAGCGGCGAGCGCCCGGGGTGGAACTTTCACAAATACCTGATCACCCCGGACGGGCAAACGGTGCGCAGCTTCGCCAGCGCGATGGCGCCAGACCACCCGGCCATCGTCCGGGAGATTGAAAAAATCTTGCCGGCCAAATAGTGACTGATCGGTCGCAATCAGACCATTCGGTGCATAATCCTACGAAACGCTCTTTATCCCATGTCGCTCCCGGAGATCCTTCCATGAGAACACCGCCACGGAACTCTCTGCCGTCCGCCGCGCTCCATGTTGGCAACTGTTTTTTGCTGCGAAGCCTTTGGTCCTTCCAAGGTCTGACTGCAACCCCGGGGTGGTTTTCCTCCTCCCTCCCCCCCTCCTTCACCTCGGGGCGCTTCGCGGCTTTTTGTCTTTCGGGACGGGGCTGAGGCATGTACACCAACCCCTCCCGCCCCACCCAGGGCGTCGCCACACACCCGCCCCGGGTGGCCATTGTCGGCTCGGGCATTGCCGGGCTGGCGGCAGCGCACACGCTGCAGGGCCTGGCCCAGCTCAGCCTGTTCGAGGCCGGCGATTACTTCGGTGGCCACACCCACACGGTGGACATCACGCTGCCCGATGCGCGCGGCCAGGCCACCACCTTCGGCGTGGACACCGGTTTTCTGGTGCTCAACGAACGAACGCACCTACCCCACGCTGCTGGCGCTGTTTGAACAGCTGGGCGTGGCGATTGCCAAGTCGGACATGTCGTTCTCGGTCAAGGCGCCGGGCGCCGGGCGCGGCGGACGGGCGCTGGAATGGAGCGGCTCGGATCTGTCGACCGTGTTCGCGCAGCGTGAAAACCTGACCAATCCGCGCTTCTGGCGCATGCTCAAGGACATCGTGCGCTTCAACCGGATCACCACCCGGCTGGCGCAGCAGGGCGTTGACCTGCAACCTGACAGCCCGCTGATGCAGCCACTGGGCGACTTCCTGCGCGAGCAGCGGTTTTCCGACGAGTTTCGCGACTGGTATTTCCTGCCCATGATGGGCTGCATCTGGAGCTGCCCGACCGACCAGATGCTGGCCTTCCCGGTGGCCACCATGGTGCGTTTCTGCCACAACCACGGCCTGATCCAGATCACCAACCGGCCGCAGTGGTACACCGTGGCCGGTGGCGCGCGCCAGTATGTGGAGAAGATCACCGCCGCCATCCCAGACAAGCGCCTGAACACGCCGGTGCAGCGGGTGCTGCGCGACGCGCAGGGCGTGCGGGTGGTCACCAGCGGCAAGGTGGAGCGCTTCGACGCCATCGTCTTCGCCTGCCACAGCGACCAGGCGCTCACCATCCTGGGCGACAGCGCCACGCCCGATGAGCAAGCGGTGTTGGGCGCCATTCGCTACCAGCCCAACCGCGCGGTGCTGCACACCGACGTGTCGGTGCTGCCGCAAAACCCGCGCGCCTGGGCCGCCTGGAACTACGAGCGCGCCCCCACCGCCGACCGCGAACAGGCGCAGGTCTGCCTGCATTACCTGATCAACCGCCTGCAGCCGCTGCCGGTGCAGCAGCCGGTGGTGGTGTCGCTCAACCCGCAAACCGCCATTGCGCCCGAGCGGGTGCTGGGCGAATACGACTACGCACACCCGGTGTTCGACCTGGGCGCCATCCAGGCGCAGCAGCGCCTGCCCGGCATTCAGGGGCAGCAGCACAGCTGGTTTGCCGGCGCATGGGCCGGCTACGGCTTCCATGAAGACGGCCTGAAATCGGGCTTGCAGGCCGCGCGCAGCCTGCTGCAGAGCCACCACCTGTTTGCCCAGACCCATCCAGACGACGCGCGCCGGGCCGCGCTGCCCGGGGTGTTTGCATGATCCTGGGCGAAGTGCCTGCGGTGGCCCAGATTGGCTTTGGCGAGGTGCGTCACACGCGCCACCGGCCCAAACGCCACGCGTTCGCCTACCCGACCTACTTTCTTATGCTGCCGCTGCGCAGCCTGCGCGCGCAGGGCCCCGGTGCGCTGGCGCGCAACCGCCGCGCCGCGCTCGCGTTTCACGACAGCGACCACGGCGACGGCCGCGCCGACTGCCTGGCCTGGGTGGAGAGCCTGCTGCAGCAACACGACATCACCGATGCCCAGGGTGAAATCTGGCTGCACACTTACCCGCGCGTGCTCGGCTACAGCTTCAAGCCGGTGAGCTTCTGGTATTGCCACCGCCGCGATGGCTCGCTGCGCGCGGTGGTGGCCGAGGTGAACAACACCTTTGGCGAGCGCCATTGCTACCTGCTCGATGCGCCGCGCTACGGCGTGCCCTGCACCGCGGCCAAGGTGTTTCATGTGTCGCCTTTCTGCCCGGTACGCGGCCAGTACCGCTTTGTGTTCATGCGCAGCGAAGGCAGCCCGCAGACACCGGCGCGCACGGTGGCCCGGATCGACTATTTCGACGCCCCCGGCCAGGACGTGCTGATCAACACCAGCGTGAGCGGCGCGCTGCAGCCGCTCACCGCGCAGACCACCCGCCGCGCGCTCTGGCGCCACCCCGCCATGACCTTCGGCGTGATCGCCCGCATCCACTGGCAGGCGTTGCACCTGTGGATCAAGCGCGCGCCATTTTTCCGCCAGCCGGCGCCACCGCCCGTTTTCGTGACGCTGGGCGATGAGCCCCCAGGCGTCGAATTTCACCGTTGATTTCCGTTGATTCAGAAGCCTTTCACGCCCATGACCAGCTCCACCGCCTCCCGCCACACCGCCGGCTTTGACCTGCCGCGCAACGCACCCGCCGCCGCCCGAACCATGCTGCAAATGCTGCAGCGCCTGCGCCATGGCAGCCTCACGCTGCAACTGCCCGACGGCAGCATCCAGCGCTTCGGCGACGGCCAGGGACCAGCGGCCAGCCTCAGCCTGCACAACTGGAATATGTGTGGCGCAGCGCTCAAGTCGGGCGACATCGGCTTTGCCGAGAGCTACATCGCGCGCGACTGGCACACGCCCGACCTCACCAGCCTGCTGCGCCTGCTGATCGCCAACCGCCGCGACATCGAAGACATGGTCTACGGCTCCTGGCTCGGCCGGCTGGCCTACCGGGTTCGCCACCTGCTGAACCGCAACTCCAAGGCCAACAGCCGCAAGAACATTCACGCCCACTACGACCTGGGCAACGCGTTCTACGAACTCTGGCTCGACGACACGATGAACTACTCGTCGGCCTGGTTCGAAACCCCCGAGCAAAGCATGGGCGATGCCCAGCGCGCCAAGGTGCGCCGCGCGCTGGCCATGGCGGGCGTGAAGCCCGGCGACCGGGTGCTGGAGATCGGCTGCGGCTGGGGCGCGCTGGCCGAAATGGCCACCACCGAATTCCAGGCATCGGTGACCGGCGTGACCCTGTCCACCGAGCAGCTGGCCTTTGCGCAACGGCGCATGGAAAAGCTGGGCGTACCGCTGGGCAAGTCCATGCCCACCGCCGGGCCGCCCCAAGGTGGGCAAGCCCCCTCGGGGGGCAGCGACCCGCTTCAGCGGCGGAGCGTGGGGGCAGATCTGCGCCTGCAGGACTACCGCGACATCAGCGACGGCCCCTTCGACGCCATCTGCTCCATCGAAATGGTCGAAGCGGTCGGCCGCGAATTCTGGCCCACCTACTTCGGCTCGGTGGCCAAGCTGCTCAAGCCGGGCGGGCAGGCCTGCATTCAAAGCATCGTGATCGACGACGCGCTGTTCGAGCGCTACATCCGCAGCACCGACTTCATTCAGCAATACGTCTTCCCCGGCGGCTGCCTGCCCAGCCCCTCGCGCTTTCGCGCCGAGGCCGAACGCGCCGGGCTGCAGGTGGTGGACCAGTTTGCCTTTGGTGCCGACTACGCGCGTACGCTGCGGGACTGGCGCGAGGCCTTCCTGCAGCAGCAGGAACGGGTGTTGCAGATCGGCTTCGACCAACGCTTCATGCGCATCTGGGAGTTCTACCTGGCCTACTGCGAAGCGGCGTTCGGGCAGGGGAATATCGACGTCGTGCAGTTCACCCTGCGCAAGCCCACCTGAGCCAACTAGGGCCTGTTCACACTATTTTTTCAAGATGCGTTGCGGATCAAAATGGCCATGCGCAAGGCGCGAAATGCAGCCGGGGCTCCTCCCCGGCAAGGCTTCGCAACGCCGCGCATGGCCTTTTTGGCCACAACCCGAAGGGAACGGGGTGAAAACAGCGCCACTCGTCGTTGCACTCCTAGGCCAGACACCCAGTCTGGCCGTCGTCGCGCGCCTAGATTGGCGCTGTTTTCACCCCGTTCGCACTTGGAAACATAGTGTGAACAGGCCCTAGACCGAGGCACCCCCATGAAAACCCGCCTGCTGTCCCCGCTTCTGGTTTGCGCCGTGCTCGCCCTCGCCAGTGCACCCGCACCAGCCCACGCGAACACCACGCAGACCACCCTGAGCGCTGCGCTGGAAAACAAGCAGGTGGTGGGCAACGCGCGGCTGCGGGTTTGGGGCTTCGAGGTGTACGACGCCCGGCTGTTCGCCGGTACCGGCTTTGAGGTGGCGCGGTTCGCCGAGCAGCCCCTCGCGCTGGAGCTGAGCTACCTGCGCAGCCTCAAGGGGCTGGCCATTGCCGAGCGCTCGCTGGAAGAAATGCGCGATCTGGAAACCATTGCTCCGGCCCAGGCCGATGCCTGGCTGGGCGCCATGCGCGGCCTGTTCCCCGACGTGAAAAAAGGCGACCGCATCACCGGCGTGCACCAGCCTGGCCGCGGCGCGGTGTTCTACCTCAACGACCGCTGGCTCGGCGCGGTGGCCGACGACCGCTTCTCGCGCCTGTTCTTCGGCATCTGGCTCTCGCCCAACACCTCGCAGCCCGCCATGCGCAGCAGCTTGCTGCAAAACCTCGCGCCGGTGGCGCGCACCCCATGAACCAGCAGCCCGGGCTCAGTGAGCCAGCGGCCGGTTTTGTCGGCCGCGGCGCGTGGCGGCGCGGGCTGGGCTACGGGCTACTCGGGCTGCCGCTGGCTTTTGTGGCGCTGCCGCTGTATGTGATCCTGCCCAACCACTACGCGCGCGAATTCGCCGCCCCGCTGGCCGCGCTGGGCGCGGTGCTACTCGGCGCGCGGCTGATCGACGCGGTGCTCGACCCCATCATCGGCCGCTGGGTCGACCGCCTGTTCGCCCGCTCAGTTGCCGCCGTGCTCACGGCCACGGCCATCGCGGCGGTGGTGCTGGCGCTGGGGCTGTGGGGCCTGCTGTTTCCGCCGCCCGAGGTGCAGGCCGCGGGCGTCGCGGCCGTGCTTGCCTGGGCGGGCGCGGTGATGGCCATCACCTACACCGCCTACAGCGTGGTGAGCGTGGCGCACCAGGCCTGGGGCGCCCGCCTGGGCGGTACCGAGGCGCAGCGCAGCCGCGTGGTGGGCTGGCGCGAGGCACTGGCGCTGGTGGGCGTGCTGACCGCGGCGGTGCTGCCGGGCACGCTGGGCCTGGGCGTCACCGCCGCCACCTTCGCGGTCTTGCTGGCGCTCGGCTGGTGGGTCTGGAGCCGCTCGGTGCGCCCGCAGGCCGCCGCACCAGCGCTCACCGCCCACGCACTGCCTTCGCTGTCGCCGCTGCGCCAGCCGGCGTTTCAGCGGCTGCTCGCGGTGTTTGTCATCAACGGCACCGCCAGCGCCATTCCGGCCACGCTGGTGCTGTTTTTCGTGCAAGACCGGCTGCAGGCCACGCCCGCCCAGGAGCCCGCGTTTCTGGGCATCTACTTTCTGTTTGCCGCGCTGTCGATCCCGCTCTGGATCCGGGCGGTGAGCCGTTTCGGGCTGGCGCGCACCTGGCTCGCGGGCATGGCGCTGTCGGTGCTGGTGTTTGTCTGGGCCGCCACGTTGGGCACCGGCGACATCGTGCCGTTTCTGATCGTCTGCGCACTCTCTGGCATCGCGGTGGGCACCGACCTGGCGCTGCCCGGCGCCATGCTGGCCGGCCTGATCGGCCAGCTTGGCGAGCGCGGCCAGCGCGAAGGCGCCTACTTTGGTTGGTGGAGCTTTGCCGCCAAGCTCAACCTCGCGCTGGCCGCCGGCCTGGCGCTGCCGCTGCTGGGCTGGTTCGGTTACACGCCGGGTGCGCGCGACGCCGATGCCCTGTGGGCGCTCACCGTGGCCTACTGCCTGCTGCCCTGCGCGCTCAAGCTGCTGGCCGGTGGCGCCCTCTACACCCTGGTCATCCGCCCCGAACGCTCGGGCGCGGCCACCGCCTCTTCCTCCCCTGTGAAAGTCCTCCCATGAAAAGACGCCTTGTGCTCGCTGCCGGTGTCGCCGGCGCCGGCCTGCTCACCGGCTGCGCCGGTCCGCAGATCACCGACTACGCGAGTGAAAAACCGCTGCTCGACCTGCGCCAGTATTTCAACGGCACGCTCGATGCCTACGGCGTCTTCATGGACCGCTCGGGCAAGGTGGTGCGCCGCTTCACCGTGGTGATGAACTGCACCTGGAATGGCGCCGACGGCGTGCTCGACGAAGACTTCATCTACTCTGACGGCGAAAAGCAAAAGCGCATCTGGCGCATGAAATACCTGGGCGAGGGCCGCTACAGCGGCACCGCCGACGACGTGATCGGCACCGCCCTGGGCCAGACCTCGGGCAACGCCTTTCGCTGGGGCTACACGCTGGCACTGCCGGTCGATGGGAGGGTGTTTGAGGTGCAGTTCGACGACTGGATGTACCTGATGGACGATCGCGTCATGCTCAACAAAGCGGTCATGAGCAAGTTCGGCATCTACCTGGGTGAGGTGCAGCTGACCTTCATCAAGCGCGGCGCGTGAGGCCCACACCATGAGCACACCGCGCCAATTTGTCGCCGAACCTGCCGCCGAACCCGCCACCGCCCGGCCCACCGCGGCAGACCGCGGCGCGACCAAACGCGGCTTCTGGTCGCCCTTCAACCCGCGCATCACCGACTGGCGCGGCCTGCGGGTGTGGCTGATCGGCGCCTCCAGCGGCATCGGCGCGGCCACCGCTCAGGCCCTGCACGCGCGGGGTGCCCAGGTGCTGGTGTCGGCGCGCAGCGCCAGCTCGCTGGCCTCGTTCGTCAGCGGCCATGCCGGCGGCGCCGGTGCGCAGGCCTGGCCGCTGGACGTGACCGACGCGCAGGCCGTCAAGACCACCGCGCAGGCCATCCTGGCGCAAGGCCCGCTCGACCTGGTGCTCTACTGCGCCGGCCATTACCACGAGATGCGGGCCACCGAAATCGACCTGCCCGACCTCAAGCAGCACCTGGCGGTGAACTACACCGGCGTGCTGCACGTGCTCGACGCGGTGCTGCCCGCCATGACCGCGCGCGGCGCCGGCCACCTGAGCGTGATCAGCAGCGTGGCGGGCTTTCGCGGGCTGCCCAAAAGCCTGGCCTACGGACCGACCAAGGCGGCGCTGACCAACCTGGCCGAAAACCTCTACCTCGATCTGGAGCCGCTGGGCCTGGGCGTAAGTGTGGTGCACCCGGGGTTTGTGCAGACCCCGCTGACCGCGCAAAACAACTTCACCATGCCCGCCCTCATCACGCCCGAGCAGGCGGCACAGGCCATGCTGGCCGGCTGGGCCAGCGGCACCTTCGACATCCACTACCCCAAGCGCTTCACCCGCGTGATGAAACTGCTGCGGCTGCTGCCCTACCGCGCCTACTTCCCCGCGGTGCGCCGCGCCACCGGCCTGTGAGCACCGCCCGGCCAGCGTGGCGCGCATCACCGAGCTGTTCGAGCACCTGAGCCGCGAACGCCTGCCCGAGCTGGCTGGCCTCTACACCGGGAGCGCGCGTTTCAAAGACCCGTTCAACGAGGTGTTTGGCACCGCAGCCATCACCCACATCTTCGAACACATGTTCGACAGCCTGCACGAACCCCGCTTCGTGGTCACCCAGCGCATCGTGGACGGCGCGCAGGTGTTTCTGGTGTGGGAAATGCACTTTCGCTTTCGCCGTTTCGACACCGTGACGCCCCAGGTGATCCGCGGCGGCTCCCACCTCACGCTGGAAGCCGATGGCCGCATCCGCGACCACCGCGACTACTGGGACGCGGCGGAAGAGCTGTACGAAAAGCTGCCGGTGGTGGGGGGGCTGATGCGCTGGTTCAAAAGACGCGCCGTCACCTGACGGCTCCCCCCGCGCAGCACTCGACCCACCCCCGCGCCGCGCCTGCGGCGCGTCACCCCCTCAAGGGGGCAACGCTGGCGGCCCGGCAAAGCCGGTTCCGCGGCGTTCTGGGTTGAAGACACGTCGCGCCCGAGACGCCTGTGAGGTTCGAAGGGAAGTCCTTCCAGGGCACCGCGGAACCGGCTTTGCCGGGCCGCCAGTGCCGCCCCCTGGGGGGTGACGCCGCAGGCGGCGCGGGGGGCGCCAAGTGTGGCGCGGGGGAGGGACATTTATTCTGGTCGTGTGTCAACAAAACTCTGGCGCAACACCAGCTTGTCGCTGAGCTTGGCCAGGTTCGGGTGTGGCGTTCGCCAGTCGATCTGGGGAAAGCGGAAGTCGAGGTAGCTCAGGGCACAGCCCACCGCCACGTCGGACAGGGTGAGGTGAATGCTGGAGCAAAATGGCTTGTCACCGAGGCCGCGCGACATGGCCACCAGCGCGGCGTCGATTTTGCCGAGCTGGCGGTCGATCCAGGCCTGGCTGCGCTGCTCGTCGCTGCGGCCAGACCAAGTGGCCTCCAGGCGGGCCAGAATCGCGGCATCCAGCAGGCCATCGGCCAGCGCCTCCCAGGTCTTCACCTCGGCGCGCTCGCGACCGGGGGCCGGAATCAGCTTGCCCACCGGCGAGAGCGTGTCCAGGTACTCGGCGATCACCCGCGAGTCGAACATGGCCTCGGCCCCCTCCATCACCAGACACGGCACCTTGCCCAGCGGGTTCGAGGTGCCGATCTGCGTGGT
>JFJP01043070.1_pt1 | contig 11013 bp, 6 predicted proteins | sample 431651 | NCBI WGS metagenome assembly JFJP01 (sample SAMN02602958, study PRJNA72255) | Microbial mat metagenome, whole genome shotgun sequencing project. | biome: fresh water; feature: sink hole; material: water; isolation source: purple microbial (photo- and chemosynthetic) mats found in...
ATGCACAAGGTAAATTAATTCAATCACAAAACAAAGTGAAAAGCGTTAATGTAAATGGCAATGGTATCTATATTGTAAAAATGCATACTGCGCAAGGAGTTAATGTACAAAAAGTAATTGTAAAATAAGTTTTAGTATTTCAATTCAAGTGGGTGTCAGTTTTTTTTGATACCCACTTGTAATTTATCACCTATTATAAATCAATATTTAATTAAAAATTTTATGAAAAAACTTTTTACTTTATTATTATCTGTTTCGATGATAGTAACTGCAAATGCAGCCGACATTAATGCTGCAGCTTCTGGAAATTGGTCGGATGCTGCAACTTGGACTGGTGGTGTAGTGCCAGGCGCTGGCGACAATGTGAATGCTGGAGCATTTGTGATTACAGTAACTGCTGATGCTGCTTGTAACAATTATTCAATAGTCAATACTGCATTAGCTGGCAGTTTAACACTGAATGAAGGGGTTACGTTAACCGTTAATGGTGTTATGGATGTAGCTGGAGCTACAGCAGCTTTAGATGTAGATCTTTTAAGTTTATCGGCTTTAAGTAGTACCCTAAAACTCACTGGTACAGGTGTGGTGGGCGAAGGCACTTTTGCTGCTCCGGTTTTTATGATTACTGATTTTATGGTAAAATCTATTCGTCCTAAAAACCTAGTAATTGAAACCACTGATGCTAGAACCTACAAAATTGGGAACACACAGGGCAATACTTTTAATGTTAGTGCTGGTAAATTTACCTTAAAATCACCTTCTAATGTATTTTTAGGTAGCCGAATGAATATTGGAAAAGTTGATGGTGTGAATGAATTAATGATTGAAAGTGGTGCAACTTTGTACACGAAAATTATTGAAGGATCTTTTGATGGAAAGAAAATACCTGCAGCTAAAGTTGTAATTAATGGAACATTAACTACTACTGATAGATCTACAATTCGTAACATCTACATGGGTGAAACCGGTCTTTTTAAAGTTGTGTCAGGGAATACCGCTATTGCAGATTATTTGAAATTTGATGGTTGGTGGAATCAAACAGCATCATCTGTTGCGCCATTTTCGAGTGTTAATGAATATTCTACACCTGCCTTTATGAGTTTAGGTGCAAATACTACTATTGAGTACAACAGAACTTCTGCTCAACACGTACAAGGTACAATTCCCGAAAATAAAGTATGGTATATTGGTTCTACCCCACCTTCATTTTTACAAAAAGTGGGCGGCGGTGACTCCGTAATTTTGTCTTACAATATCCCTTATGCTAACATTAAATTATCAGGTGCAGCTACCAAAACCATTCAGTCGAACCTTGTGGCAAAAGGAAATGTTACTATCGACCTTGGTGCTACATTTGTTTTACCTGCCGGTAAAGTATTGGTAATAGGTGGTGTTATTGATGGTGCTGGTACATTTACAAATAGTGGTGCGGTCATTAACCTTACATCGGCCGACGTAACCAAAGGTACAGTTACTGCTCGTGTAAATGCAGCCAATGAAGTTAGCTTAGTAGCTATGCCAAAACCAGGATTCCAGCTATTGAACTATACCGAGGGTGGTTCACCTCTTGCTTCGGCTACATTTACCCCTGTGGATGGTGCTCCGCGTAATATTATTGCTAACTGGACTGTATCTACAGGTTTAAATGATCTGAAAGCTGACAGTTACATTACCATAGCAGGTAAAACATTAAATCTGCATGGCGATATAACTGCCGTAGAAGTGTACGACACAATGGGAAGACGCATACTTGCACAACAAAATGCAACCAACGTAAACCTGAAATCGAATGGAATTTATATTGTAAAAATGCATACTGCGCAAGGTGTAAATGTACAAAAAGTAAATATTAAGTAGTTGTTGTTTTTTGTTTTTTAATTTTTAATTTTAAGCGGGTGTCATATGATACCCGCTTTTTTTTTCTTTTTCTATTAACAATGAATCCGCAAAATAAAAAATATCTTAACTTTATTTACATATTGTCTTTATTCCTTTACTTTTTGTCCCAATTTTACTTTGATATGTAGTGTTTATAAATAATGTATGTATATTTGCAATATATATATTTATATTCACTTTAAATTTTTAATGTTATGAGAAAAGTTTTCATTTTATTTATGGCATTGGCAATGGTTGCCGGTGCGAGTGCTGCTGATTACACAGCATCACAAGCCGGAAATTGGTCGAATTCTGGAACCTGGGGTGGAGCAGGTGTACCTGCTGCCGGAGATAATGTAATTACTAACGGAATCGCAGTAACTGTTTCGGCAGATGCAACTTGCGATAATCTTACTTACACTGCTGTAGCTGGTCAGCTTATTCTTGCTGATGGAGTGACACTCACAGTGCGTGGGCAGATTGATTGTCCTACTTCAATTAGCAGCAATATAAATATTTTTGCCGGATCCAACGACAATAGCACTGTTGAACTAACAGGTGCTATATCTCCATTTCCAACAGGTAATGTATTGATTACTCCTAATGCCGCCAATGGAATGAGCGCTAATAACATAATAATTAACACTACTCCCGGTACTAGTCCGAGTACTACCCAGTACACTTTTGATGCTAATAATTATGCACCAGCAACAGGAGTAAGAACAGGTACATTTACAGTAAAAGCCGGATCAAATTTTCAAATGACCACCAGAGAATTCAGTGTTGGAACTCTCGCCGGAAATGGTTTGATTATTGAAGAAGGTGCAATGTTTACTTCTGGCCATACTGTAAGAGGAACTGGTAATGGTAACGCTGCGACTTTTATTACAGTGAACGGCACATTAATATCCGCTTTTAATGTTAATGCTAAAGCGTTAACAATCGGGTCTAACGGTACTCTTAAAACCGCAAAATCTGATAGAAGTGGCACTTTTTTGGATTCTGATGGTTGGTGGGGTCATCTCACAAGCGGCACCACTGTTAACTCATTTGTAACACCAACTCAATTAAATTTTACCGGCAACGCTATCATCGAATTTAATAAGGGTGGTACTCAAAACGTACCGGGCACTGTGGCTACAAGTACTATTGGTAATACTGTGGCGCCATACTCAATTCCTTATGTAAATCTTAAATTATCCGGTTCGGGAACTAAAACAGTTAGATCAAATTTAACTTTCACCGGCACACTTACAGTTGACGCAGGAGTAACAATGGTAATTCCTACTGGAGTAACATTAAACGTAGCAGCAGGAGCTAAACTTACCAATGCAGGAACTATTACCAACAATGGTACAATCAACATCCAATCGGATGCTACCAATGGTACAGGCACAATATTGAATACGGGTACAATGGGTGGTTCCGGTATAACCAATGTAAATCAATATCTTACTAATGACCGCAGTTGGTACATTACCAATCCTTTGAATACAGCTGCTTCACCTGCTGTAGCTTCGGGTACAATTGCATTGAAAAAATATGATGAAACCCTAGTTACTGACCCAGATGGCCTAACAGGATGGGCTACAACAACCGATCCGTTGGTAGTTGGTAAAGGTTATTTATCATCGGTGTCGGCTACAGGCAGTATTACGTTTACCGGTACTTTGAATAATGGTAATATAAGTTTAGCACTTACAAGCCGGACTGGCACTACCAATAAAGCCGGATTCAATTTGATTGGAAATCCATATCCTTCGTATTTGGATTGGAGTTTAGTAACTGCTTCTAATGGATCAACAATATTACGTTCAACAACCATGTGGTATAGAACAAAAAAATTAAATGATTTAAGCCAATTAGTTTATCAGTTCTGGACAGTTAATGGCGATGGTGTTAATAGTCCAAAAGGTGCAAGTCCATTAATTCCACCAATGCAAGCATTCTGGGTAAGAGCAGCAGAAGGTGGTAACAATTTAGCACTAACTAATGCCATGCGTAAACATGCTCCTACTACTGACTTCTTGCTAAAAGTTCCTGCTGCTAAAAACTTAGGACGCACCCTGGTTCGCTTAGAAGTAAGCAATGGTGTAAACACCTACGAAGCAGTGATTTATTTCAGCGAAAATGCTCAAAACGGTCTTGATATGCTTGATGCACCTAAAATGAGCAATGGTAATTCGGCTATTCCTGAAATTCATACAAGCCTAGGTAACGAAAAAATTGTTATCAATGCCATGAACAGCATTCCAATGGATACACCTATCGGCTTAGGATTTGTTGCGGGTAATGCTACTTCGTTTAGCCTGAGAGCCAACGAAATTAGTAATTTGCCCGAAGGTGTAAAATTGATGTTGCGCGACAATGTAACATTCGCCGAAACTGATTTGACTGATGGAGTGTCTACTTATACATTTGCTCCGGAAGAAACAAGCATTGACCGTTTCAGTGTTATTTTCCGCTCAGCAGGAGTTGCAACAGGTATAAATAATGCCATAAATTCCAACTTGTCGGCTTATTATAACAATAGTAAAATTACGGTATTGTGTGGCGACGATAAATTGATAGGATCTGAACTATCTATTTATAATGCAGTAGGACAGAAAATTGTATCAAAACAACTTTTGGGCTCTAAAATGCAGGTAGATGGAACATTTGTACCGGGAGTTTATGTACTCAAGGTAAATAATATTACTACTAAAATGATTGTAAAATAAGGATAAATCAAATCAATAAAAAAATATTATGATACAGAGTATTAAATCAGAAAAGCTCACTTATACACCTCCAATGGTAGAAAGTATCAAGTTAGATAATGAAATATCCCTAGCAATGGAATCTTTACCTCCGGTTCCTCCCGGTGAAGTTCAGAATAACACACCCGGTTATTTCAACACTGACCCTTTCAAAGGAAATAGGGCATAAGAAATCAATTTTTCAAAACCAGAGCGGGCATCATAAGCAATTATGATGTCCGCTTTTTATGCATTTAAACCATCCATAAAAATGTTCTATTTTCCTTTAAGTCCTAAAGGTTTAACTTTTTGTATCGTTTTTATTTTTTTCTGTTTTAAAAAGATAAATACCACTATATTTGCAGTATAAACAACATAAAAATAAGAAATATTCAAAAAAACATTTTTTTAGATTTTCGACAGGAAAAATTACAAACAAATTTCTTTCGAATTTATTTTAAGGAAATAGCCAGCATAAAATAAAAAAATTCTATGGTAGAACGGTTGCCAATTCCGGTTGACTCACGTTCTTTTTACCGGATAAATATTAAAGCAATTAGAAAAATAAAACGTAAATATAATTCAATTTAAAAGTGAAAAAATATAAGTTCTTTCATCTACTTTATATCTTCATTTTACTCAGTTTGGGTTTAAATCAGATGTATGCAAAAAGCATTAGTTGGAATTTGGAAAATCCGGCTTCTTTTTCGTATAAAAAAGATATGGAGGTAAAAGAACTAAAGGTAACAGGAAATATAAACAAAAAAACCCTGAGTGCTTTGTTGTATTTGTACCCAAATCTTGAAAATTTAGATTTACTCAATTCAAAGATATTGGCTTATACCGACGAGAATAAAATACGCTTTGAAAAAAACGAATTACCCTCGAGTATTTTCAACAAAAAAGAAAAACTCAAATCGGTAATTTTACCAAGTGGCTTAACAAAAATCGGGATAGGTGCCTTTTGGAATTGTTCAGGCTTAGAGCGTATTGTTCTACCCCCTACTATTCAAGTGATTGACCGGTTTGCATTCCAGCTTTGTATAAAACTAAAAAGTATAACATTTCCTGAAAATCTTGAATCCATCGGTGGAGCAACCTTTGCAAGTTGTAGTGCCCTTACAACCATATATTGTTTAAGCAAAACACCGCCAAAAATGAAAGAATGGAATCCATTCACAGATATCAAGTCAACTGATTGTATTTTATATGTCCCCAAAAAATCGATTTCAAACTATCAAAAAACTCCATTTCTAAATAGTTTTGTGATATTGGCTCTAAAATAATAAATTGTCACAAAAGCAAATCGGTTCTGATTAGAAAACTAAATCATTGATATAATTATTGGTGATTGGTGAAGAGAAAATGGTAAATGTAAAATGGTAAATGGTAAATGGTAAATGGTAAATGGTAATGGTTTGTACATTAAAATAAATACTTGTATCTTTTTCTCCGTATTTCTTATTTCAGAGTTATTTTAAATCAATTTGTGTCTTCATGTCTTCGTGTCTTCGTGTTTATCCTTAAATCATTGTTTTAAGCCACATGAATTCATATTCCAAATAAACTCTATTATGTTAGGATGTGATTAGAGAAATTTCATTTTTCTATATCATATCCTTTTTTTTAATTATATTTTTGTACTTTTGTTTTGAAAAACCCAATTTAAAAATGAATAAAAATTACACAATATTGCCATATATGCTTGTTGTTTTGTCATTTTTTATAAATCACACAAGCTCACTACAAGCTGATAATGACCTAAAATTTAATCATATCACAGTCATTGATGGATTGTTGCACAACAGTGCAACCTGCATAGAACAAGACTCAGCCGGATTTATTTGGATAGGAACTCAACGAGGCTTGAATAGATATGATGGTTATAAAATTGATTCATATTTAAAAAAAAGCGACCTATACACCAGCGTTTACGATAACCGAATTCTGAAAATTATAGCGAATGGTAATTATTTTTGGGTTGCAACATCTCTGGGTTTACGCTGCTTTGATATAAAGAAAAAAAATTATATTGACTACAAGGATATAAGCAATGTGGGTTTAGCTAACCGACCCATTATACATAATTTATTTGTTGATTCGAAACATCGCATTTGGATTGGGTTACGGGGGAGAATGGAATGTGCTTTGATAACAAATGACAAAAAAGAAATTGCGCTAAAAAATATTCAGATTGATAGAAGTTCATATTTTAGACCTGAGAATCGGAATAGTACTCCTGAAGTTGCTGAAATAGCTAATGGCACCATCTTTTTACTTGCCACCGGAAAGTTATTTGAATTACAACAAACCACCAATCAGGAATTTATATCAAAGCCAATAAACACAACTTTCACTGACATCATAAAAATACAACCGGATGGTCAAAATTTGTGGTTGTTTTTTAAAGATAAAGCAATTGGCGTTCGATATTCCAAAGGTCAATTAATTACATTTGATGAAGTCGCATTTCCCCCTTGCTTTATTGTAGGTATAGAGTCAAGTAAACACTATTTTTGGCTTAGTACCAACCAGGGTTTATTGAGAATATCAAAAACAAAAGACATAAACCGTGTTCAAATTCATTCTCACTCGGTACTCGATGGGTTTTCTGTGAGCAGCGATCATCAATCAGGCATTTTAGTTGATAATAAAAACAACTTATGGGTTACAACATGGGCTGCCGGCGTTTCATATACCAATATTGGCAAACAAAAGTTTGAATTAGTGAAGTATATGCCTACTAAAAGCAATAAATACCTTCCGAATGAATTTGTTTATTCTATCCACGAAGATAATAAAGGACATATTTATGTAGGCACTAAATATGGAGGAATAAGCAGGTATAATCTTCAAACAAAGACATTTGACTATACGGTGGATTTAGAGGGAGAGTTAAAAAATAAAGCAATTGTACCTTGTATAGTGAGCGATGATGAATGGATTTATGCTATATTTACGTTTCAGGGCTCCTCTGTTTACCGGATAAACAAGATAAATCAAAAAATTGAATTTATTAAATCATATACACCAAATACATCATTTTCCTGTAGTTTCGATAAGCACAATCAATTATGGGTGGGTGTACTTGGTGTTGGATTATCATGTTTGAAATTGGAAAATGGAAAAGTAATTGACGAAAAATTATATACAAATCAGTCAGATCCGGTTCTAAATTTATCGTCGAATGTTGTAAACTATGTTTTTAGCGACAAAGAAAAAAATGAATTATTGGCATCGACATCCAATGGTTTAAATAGAATTATGCTAAACGAAAAAGGGGAGGTTAACACCATAGCCTATTATCTTGCCGATTTAAAAAATCCAAATTCGCTGAGTAGTAATTATCTTTGGCCAATTGATAAAGAAAATGACTCAACCTATTGGATTGGAACAATGCCATTGGATATATGGCGATGTGGTATAACACTACAGGATATAATAATACCGCTATTGGTATGGTGTGGTGGTCGGTATTTATCGAGCTTCAATTATAAAACTAAAAAATTCAAAACATATTACGAAGAAGATGGGCTACAAAGTTATTTGTTTGCAACCGGCACATCTTGCAAAGCAAGCACTGGTATGTTGTTTTTTGGAGGACTCAGGGGCATGAACTATTTTATGCCCGACACAACAGTAGAACTACAGCAATACAAAGTGTTTTTTTCAAGGTTGTTAATTGATGGAAAAACACTTAATGTAGGCGACACATTGAATGGAAGAGTAGTTTTGAAAAATGATTTACAGTACTTAGACAAAATAAAATTGCCATATCCCTGTAATAGTTTATCGATAGAATTTTCGTCACTCACTTATGCCCAAAAGAAAAATATCCAATACAGATATAAATTAGAAGGTTATGATGAGGACTGGATTTATACTGATGGATTGAGCCCTTATGCCACATACCCTAAACTTCCATATAAAACCTATACTTTTAATGTAGAGGTTTACGAAAATAATCAATGGGTTAAGGCTTCCAATGAGTTAGATATTGTGATTCAGCCTCCATGGTGGCAATCCATTCTGGCTTATTTAATTTATGCAGCTATGTTTATTGCCATAGTATATTTTGCCGCCAAATATTCTCTAAATTGGATAAATCTAAAGCGTCAGATATCATTGCAAAATGAACGTGAAAAGCATAAAGAGGAGTTGATGGAATTAAAAATGAATTTCTTTACTAATATTTCGCACGAATTTAAAACTCCTTTAACTCTGATAAATGCTACAGTCTCAGAAATTGAGACTAAAAATGAACAACCAAAGGGAAGCCGAAATTTTCAAATCCTTAAACGCAACAATTCAAAATTGCTTCATTTAATAAGCGAACTGATGGATTTTCAACGCTCTAACGCTTCACTTATTGAACTGAAAACAACACAGATTGATGTTTGTAAGTTCTTAGAAGAGATAGTAGATGAGTTCATACCTTTAGGCGAGAGTTCGGATATTAAATTGAATTTAACATTACCTTCTTCACCGGTTATGGCTTGGGTTGATGAAGAGTGTTTGACAAAAATTGTTTCAAATATTATTTCCAATAGCCTGCGTTACACCGAAAAAGGTGGAAAAGTAGATATTAATCTGGCTACTGGTAGATTAGAAACTTATAAATCCAGATTTGATAGCAAGGTTACTTTTACCAACGAGATGCAAAAAGGAAATCAATTAATTTTCAGCATAACTGATACAGGAATTGGTATTTCATCCGAATCACTACCCGATATTTTCGAACGTTTTCATACCATTGTTAGTAAAACAAGTAAACACCTTGGTTCAGGCATTGGTCTGGCACTGGTTAAATCGCTGGTTGAATTACACAAGGGCGGGGTGCTTATAAGCAGTGAACGATATGTAGGTACCGAATTTGTATTTACTATACCTTTAAAGTCTGATTACTTAAATGAAAATCAGAAAACTACAGAAAATGAATTCGACCGTCAGCTTTATTTCGATGACTATAAAGTACAAATCCATAGTTTAGAATATGCATTTTCGAATACGATTGATGACTCAAAACCAACACTATTGATTGTAGATGACAATAGTGATATATTGATGGTTCTTAATGAGTATTTTAGGGCGGATTTCAATATTCTAACAGCTCTTGATGGTATACAGGCACTTAAAATAATCAACGAAAAATACCCTGACCTGGTTGTTTCGGATGTTATGATGCCCAATATGAATGGGTTAGAACTTTGTAATAAAATAAAATCAAAACTCAACACTTGTTTAATACCGGTTATTCTTCTAACTGCACGTGGTACTGCCGAACAGCAAATTGAAGGATTAGAAGAAGGAGCTGATGCTTATATACCTAAGCCATTTCATTTAGGAATATTGAGTTCGACAATAAATAATTTGTTGAATAAAGCCAAATTATCGACCCAGCGGAGTGGGTTTACCAATACCGAGGATATGAAAATTGCCCGGGATAAAGTGTTGGATAATGAAAAGCAAAAATTTATAGACACACTTACTGAAATTGTAAAGAAAAATATTCATAACCCGGATTACTCAATTGATGATATTTGTCTCGAAATTGGCATAAGTCGTTCACGTTTATATGTACACATGAAAACTTTTACTAACGAAACTTTAGGCAGTTTCATTCGGGAATACAGACTACAAAAGGCAGCAGAACTTTTACGAACTACAAAACTAACAATGAGTGAAGTGGCTAATGAGGTTGGAATTGAAAGCTCTTCTTCTTTTACCCGTACATTCAAAGAACGATTTGGAATGCCTCCAACTGAGTATTTAAAAAATATTGACCATCTGAATCAATAGCAAAAATTGCTTTCAAATCAAAATATGGTTGATGCTTAATCTAATCTCGTTATTTTGAGTACTTGCAAAAAAACCAGGGATATTGAAATACAAAGAATGCCAGCCCAAAGTGGGTTGAACAAGATCATAAAGTGTTATTATTGAACCCTTTCAGGGCTCTCATGACGACATCATTCATATCCAGAGAATTTAGATGTGGATAGCTATACTGACTGTTGGTTCAAATTTAGTCCTTTAAGGACATTTAATTTGGTTTTAATACTTTCGTTTTGTATAAATGAATGGCATTTCAGTTCAAAAAAATTGCATTTCCATTTTTATAAGTTGTTTTTTGTTTTTCAGAGTTTTAATACATTTTCAACAGCCCCTAATTATTTACAACTAACTTTTGTATTGCGTAAGCAGAATTATTGTCTTTAAAAATTTTCAGAAAGTAAATCCCGTTGGAAATTGATTGAATATTCATAATTTTATTAGAATTATCATCAGTATAATTTTCATTATAAATAATGCTTCCACTCATTGTACAAAGTTGTACCGAGAATTTTCCTAAGCCCTGAATTTTGATAAATGATTTTGCCGGATTTGGAACAATACT
>JFJP01040574.1_pt1 | contig 11012 bp, 8 predicted proteins | sample 431651 | NCBI WGS metagenome assembly JFJP01 (sample SAMN02602958, study PRJNA72255) | Microbial mat metagenome, whole genome shotgun sequencing project. | biome: fresh water; feature: sink hole; material: water; isolation source: purple microbial (photo- and chemosynthetic) mats found in...
GACATGACTGAGATGTTTGTGAATCTCATGAAAGCAAAATCTCCAGCTGCTAAATTAAAAGTGATGTCTGGTTTTCGCCCACACTTTCTGGCCCCTATCATCGCTATTGAGCAGGGATTAACGGATCCTTTTTGTGGCAAAAATATGGGTGCCACTGCTGAGACACTGGCCCGTGAACTTGGTATCTCTCGTAAAGAGCAGGACGAGTTTGCTAACCGCTCTCACCACTTGGCAGCAGCTGCGACTAAAGCAGGGAAATTTCGTGAAGAGATTCTTCCTATTACTGCCGGCCATAAACTGGATAAAATGATCGCCGATGATATTGGTTTTCGTGAAAACTCAACTGTTGAAGGTCTTGGTAAGCTTAAGCCTTACTTTGAAAAAGAAACTGGGACAGTGACTGTCGCCAACTCTTGCCCTATCACTGATGGGGGATCGATGTGGTTACTGGCTTCTGAAGAAGCTGTAAAAAAATATAATCTGGATCCTATGGCCAAAATGATTGATTACCACTTCCACGGGCTAGAGCCTGAGAGAATGGGGCTTGGTCCGGTTCTCGCTACTCACGGCGTTTTAAAACGCGCCGGCCTTAAACTTTCAGACATTGACCTATTTGAATTAAACGAAGCATTTGCTGCTCAGGTTTTGGGCTGTATCAAAGTCATGAAAGATAAAAACTTGTCTTCAAGATGGGGCATTGATGAAACCATCGGTGAGATTCCTCTGGATAAACTGAATGTGAATGGGGGCGGTATTGCTCTTGGACACCCAGTTGGATCAACTGGTTCACGTTTAGTCGTGACACTTGCTCACGAACTTAAGCGCCAGAAGAAAAAATATGGTCTGGCTTCACTATGTATTGGTGGTGGTCAAGGTGGAGCAGTCATTATCGAGAACTTGAAAGTTTAATTGGAGCATGAAATGAGCTATCAACATATTTCTTACGAGATCAAAAACGAAATCATCTGGATTGGACTTGGATATAATGAAAAAAAATCCATGACCACTCTTACGCGTGACTCATTGGCAGAGTTAACTCTGGCGATGGCAGCGGCGACTGAAGTTGATCAGAAGAAAGGCGCCAAAGGCCTTTGTTTCTTTTCTCACAAACCCGGTGTTTTTCTGGCGGGAATGGATATCTCTGTTATTAATGATCTTAAGAATGAATCAGATGCTCTTCGTAATTTGGAGCAGGCGCATAAATTATTTAATTCCATTGAAGACCTCAAAATGCCAACAGCTTCTTTAGTTGATGGTGTTTGTCTCGGTGGAGGTCTTGAGCTTTCTCTTTGTTGTAAAAAAATCTTTGTTTCAGACAATACAAAAACAGCTTTGGGCCTTCCCGAAGTGATGTTGGGAGTTTTACCAGGTTTTGGCGGAACTTATCGTTTGCCAAAAAAAGTAGGTTTACCTGCAGCTTTGGATATGATTCTGACTGGAAAACAAATCAAAGGAAAAAACGCATATAAGATGGGACTGGCCGATGCCGTCTTGCCCGTTGAACGTATGAAAGAGCTTGCGCCTCAATATTTGAGTAAGCCTAAGAAGAAGAAGTCATTAAAAGAAGAGCTTGAAAAAGCGGCGATGGATAATTTTCTTACTCGTAAAATCATTTTCCAGAAGGCCCGCGAACAGGTTCTTAAAACCACAAAAGGTTTCTACCCGGCACCTCTAAAGATTTTAGAAGTGCTTGAAGGTGGGGCCGGGAAAAATCGCACAGATTATCTTGCAATGGAAGCACAAGCTTTTGCTGAACTCTCTCAAAGTGTTCAGTCAAAGAATTTGCAGCACATTTTCTTTTTAACAGACAACTCTAAAAAACTAGATAACAAAGACCAGCTTCCATCTGTAAAGCGTGGTGCGGTTATCGGTGCCGGAGTTATGGGTGGTGGTATTGCGTGGCTTTTTGCCCATAACAATCAAGCACCTCTCATGAAAGATATCACTCCTGCTGCTCTTGAGTTGGGTCTTAAGCAGGCCTCTCAGAACTTTGCTGGTGCCCTTAAGAGACGTCGCATGAGTGAAGATGAATTTAACCGCAAAATGCGCTCTATCGAACCCACACTGACCTTGGAAGGCATGAAGAGTGCTGATCTGGTGGTGGAAGCCGTTGTAGAGAATATGGATCTCAAGAAAAAAGTTTTTGCTGAGTTAGAAGAATACGTTCGCCCGGATTGTCTTCTGACAACCAATTCTTCTTCGCTTTCCATTCAAGAGATGAGTAAGGCGCTTAAAAATTCTTCGCGCTTTGCCGGTCTTCATTTTTTTAACCCGGTAAATAAAATGCCACTGGTTGAAATTATCACTCACGAAAAAACAGATCCTAAAACAGTTCAGACTCTCATTAAATGGGTTCTGGATGTGAAGAAAACACCTATCGTTGTTAAAGATGGCCCAGGTTTTTTAGTGAACCGTATTCTTGCTCCTTATCTTAATGAAGCAGCTTTCTTGTTGGAAGAAGGCGTAACAGTTGAGGAACTAGATGAAGCCGCTCTTAACTTCGGTATGCCTATGGGGCCATGTCGCCTGATGGATGAAATCGGACTCGACGTATGTGTAAAAGTTGGAAAAATTATGCATGATGGTTTAGGCGAAAGAGCTAATCCTAGTGCATTATCTACGAAACTCTATGACGCTAAACTTCTTGGTAAGAAAAACAGCAAAGGCTTTTTCTTATATGATGAGAAAGGCAAATCCACTGGTAAGAATCCTGAAATTTCAAAACTTCTTCCAGGCAAGAAGAAGCATATGGACGAGATGATGATTCAGATGCGTCTTTTCTTACCTATGGTCAACGAAGCCGCCTACATCCTGGCCGATAAAATCTGCGACAAAGCGGCGACGGTTGACGTGGGGATGATCTACGGCACGGGTTTTCCTCCGTTCAAGGGCGGACTTCTTCGTTGGGCCGATCAGGAAGGATTGGAACAGATCGTTGAGCGCCTGAATAACTTCGCCAAAGAAGTGAATAAGGAACGCTATCAGGTCGCACCTATGCTTTCTCTGATGGTCAATGATAAGAGAAAGTTTTATGATCTCTAAATGACACGAATGAAGATCTGGCCTTTTTTTAGCTACTTTTTTAAATATATTTTCTTCGCTAAGACCCGCCAACGCCTGCTTTTTATAGCAGTCGTTGGCCTTTTTATTTCTGCTTTCTCTTTAATGGTCATCCAAGGCATTATGGGTGGTTTGCAAAGAGGTCTGATTAATCGTTCAAAAAATGTCCATGGCAGCTATGTTATTCAATTTGATTCCGTCACTAATGAATCCATGGAGGACATCCGGGAAATTTTGAAGAAAGAGGCGATCCCTTTTTATTCAGAACTTGAATCTGAGGTGATGCTCAAATTTAAGAGCTACGTCGCCCCGGCCAAAATCCATGGAGTTCATCTGGATGATGAGCGACCTAATTTTTTGGATGACAAGGATTTTTCCGGCCTGATTTTAGGTAGTGAACTCTCTTCAAAACTTCGTCTGCAGTTTCTTGATGATCTTCAGATCATCTCCCCAGGAGTGACTGATTCACTCATGGGTGAAGTTCCGCGTTTTGTGACTGAAACATTGTCAGATTATCTCTACACTGAACTCCCCGAAGTAGATGAATTTGAAGTGTGGGGGAGAGTTGAGATCGTTCAAAATCTTCTGCGACAAAGAGGCATCAATCAGATTCGAATCTTTAATAATCTTGATTCAAATATTTTGTCCCAACTCAGGGCGGTTAAAACTGAAGTTCCGTTTCGAGTGGTGAGCTGGGAAGAAATGAATGGTGCCTTGGTATGGTCACTCAATCTAGAAACCAAGGTGATGTTGTTTTTATTTATCAGTATGAGCCTTCTGGTGGCGATCGCCATTACCTCTGGGCTTTTAATTTTTTACTCCAAAATTCGGCGTGACTTGATGAGTTTTTGGATCCTCGGGATGCCTCAACAAATGTTAGTTAAATTGTGTTTTAGATTCATATTGATTCTTTCTGCCATCATTTGCTCTCTTGGGACAGTGGCAGGATTTATCACCTTGAGAATACTTGAGGTTTATGGTCATGACCTGATTCCGGATATCTTCGTGGAAAGAAGGTTTCCCATTGAATTAAATTTCAGCCACATAACTCTCAGTTTACTCATTCCATTCGGGATTTCGGTGATTTTCAGCTACTTATCTTTCCTCAATTTCAGGAAGGAAAATCAAAGTTTTGTCTCGATTGTGAGAAGTGTTGGTTAGAATTCCTTTCCGGGTTAAAATACTTAAAGAGATTCAGGATGAATCTTTTTAAACGAAGAGGACTTTCATGGCACACCTTTCTCTGACAGAGCTTTTCCCTTTGGCGTTTCTGAACGAATCAACTATTCAGCAGAGCTTGGGTGAAGATTTTTCTTTGTGTGGAAATGGAAATATGGTCTTTCATTGGGCCGATTATCATGAAACATGTCAGGCGGTTAAAACCCGTTTGGAAAGCAATCCCGAAGTCAAAAAAGAATTCAAAAATAAAGAAATGGCCTTGCAACGTCTCTCTCTTATTCCAGTTTGGATCAGGACGGAACGTAAAGTTCATCAGACCACCATGTTTGATTTATATGAGCGCTATATCCTGAATCAAATGCAATTGTCTTTAGGGGTTGATCCATTTGGGCCCATCGAGATTTCATTTATCTCGGGCACAGGGCCCTTTCGCTCAATGGCCATTGCTGAATGTTTTAACAGCTCTACTTACAAAGATTTTGTTATGGTTTATCTTTTGAAAGATAAACTTCCGAAGAGGGATTACCGCATACGTCTTAAGTCGAAAGTTCTGACTGAATTTGGCAAGGACTTTACTAAGGCAGGTCTAATTGGGCTTGAGCAACTGACGATGAATGGTCTGCTATTCTCTCTGGATTCCGAGCTTTTTCTCAGTGAGATATCAAAAGAATCAGAGATTCGAATTTTAATTGATTCAGCTTCTCTGGCAGAAGGCTGCAGCAAAGATCTGGTAGAATTGAAAGCGCATCTTTCTCAATTTGCTTTTAATCTGTTGTATTCATCTCATAGAGAAGACGTTGTGACCTGTCAGTTGAAGGATTTTAATGTTCAGTCGAGTTTTGATTTTTTGAAGAATAAAAAAGTTTATCTTTTTATTTCATATGAAAAATTGATGGCTTCAAATAGCAAGATCAAGAATATTCAAAATTTTGTCATTCACACTCAGAAGCTGATTCGTGAGCACTATCAAACGAAGCTCTTAGAGCATTCGGCCTAAGCCTTCTTCAAATCATAATCAACTTGATAGGCAGCAGACTTATCCAGATTCTTACGTCTTTTATCGTAACGCTCTGTCGTGGTGATATTGGCATGTCCCGCAAAAGTCGCAACATCTCGAATGGCCGAATTTTGGGTATCGAGTAAGTGAGAAATAACCGTTGCCCGGCAAGAGTGAGGAGATACAGACTTATTAATCCCAAGTCCCAGGGCGTAGCGCTCAATCACCCGGTAAATGGTAGACCCATCCATAGGCCGGCTATTTTTTTTGCCGGTATCCGTTTGGAGTAAATAATCTTCGCCACCCATTTCGACGCCGCTATTTTTCAAGTGATCCAGATAATCCTGAATCTCAGATTGCACCAGGTTGTTTAGTGGCACCAACCGTACTTTGTCACCCTTACCATGGATTCTAAGTACCATGTGACCTCGGTCCTGGAAGAGTTGAAAAAGCTTAATATTGATCAGCTCAGATCGACGAAGGCCCAGATTGAATAACATCACCATAATTAAGCGGTGGCTTCTGCCTTTATGGCTTTTGATATCTGGTGCATTGATCATCTTCACTACTTCTTCATCATCAAAGGCGACAGTTGGTGATTCGGTCTGCACCTTGGGAAGTTTCACGGTATCGAGTGGATTATGCTCCATCAGCCTGGCCGCCACTGCCCATTTAATGAAGGAGCGGATGCAAACTAGGCGGCGGTTAATAGTCGCTGACGCCAGACCTCGTTCCATTAAGTGGTCACGATAGAGTTGAAAATGAAAAGATTTAATTTCTGAAGGGTGAGAAATGGTCACATCACCTGATCTTAAAAAATCAAAAAAGAATTTCAGGTCCTTTATATAAGCAGTCTTGGTATCTTCAGAAAGAAACTGAACCAAAAATTCTTTGATAAAATCTTGAATATCACTTTTTTTCTGACTGGCCTCATGAAATTTTTGGGCAAGGTCAGGATTATAAGTGGTGGTGAGGGCATGAGATTTCTTCGCCATGTATTTATCATAGCTGAAAGATTTAAGATTACAAATTTTCTCGGGTTAATTCCGACTGTTTTGATCTTGATAGTTCGGTGTTGGCATTCATGTGCGACCTTGAAATAATCAGCAGATGGAATACTACATTTTATCTTTAGTGGGCGGACTTCTTCTTGGGTGGCTCATCCAACATCTCAGAACTCAAAACATGCGTTTGAATTATGAGTTACTCAAAGAAAAATATAATTTGCAGGAAAAATTCCACCTAGAGAGCAGCGAGAAGCTGGAGTTTAGACTTAAAGATATTTCTCAGCAGATTTTTGAAGAGAAGTCTAAGCGCTTTCGTGAAGATTCACTCAGGGGCATGGAGCTAATGCTCAGTCCCTTTAGAGAAAAGATGACTGAGTTTCAGCGTAAGGTTGAAGAAATGCATCTGGTAGATACTAAGGACCGCTTAAAGCTTCATTCAGAGATTGAGCGGATTGTGATGACCGGCCAGAAAATGAGTCTTGAAACTGAGAATCTGACACGCGCTCTGAAAGGGGACGTTAAGCTTCAGGGAAATTGGGGAGAGTTAATTCTGCAGAAAGTTCTGGAGGCTTCAGGGCTCAGAGAAGGTGAAGAGTTCACCCTGCAGGGGAAAGACCTTAAACTCAAAGATGACGAAGGCAAGCACCAGATGCCTGACGTGATTATTAATCTTCCGGAAGGTAAACATCTGATCATCGATTCAAAAGTCAGTCTGGTTTCATATGAGCGTTACGTGAATGATGGCACTGAGGAAGATCTCTCTAGTTTTCTTGATTCACTCTACGAGCATATCAAGGGTCTTTCTAAAAAAAGTTACCATCAGTTGGATAAACTCGTGAGTCCTGATTACGTCATGCTCTTTGTCCCGATAGAAGGGGCCTTCACTCTTTCCATGCAAAAAGACAAAGAGCTTTTTAGTTTTGCCTGGGAGAGAAGCATCGTGATTGTTAGTCCTTCGACTTTACTGGCGACACTCAGAACTGTTTCGAGCCTGTGGAAACAGGAAAGGCAGAACAAGAACGCCATTGAAATCGCCCGTCAAGCGGGTGCCCTGTACGATAAGTTTGCTGGTGTGGCCGAAGACCTTGATCAGATGCAGACTCAGATTCGAAAGGTGGGGGATTCTTTTGATAATCTCAAAGGGAAAATGCTTACTGGTAAGGGAAGTCTCGCCTCGAGGATGGAAAATTTGAAGGATTTAGGGGCGAAGAGCACAAAAACTTTGGGTAACTTGGCGGACTAAGAGATTACTCGCCCAATTGTTTTTTCATCTCACTAATAAATAATTTAGTCGTTTCATCGTGAAATGTGATAGCACCATGTCCATCAGATCCGATACCTTTTGTGATAAATTTATTGTAATCAGCGTTGGCAATTGAGCTGCCATGGATCCCGAATTTAATCGGACCTTTGAGGCCTTCGGTATCTTTATTTTGATACACGTTAACCCATCTTGAAGTGTTTGATGGCTTATACAGCGATTGAGGCTGATCTCTTGTCCATACGTTGATAGGTTTGTCTTCAGTTTCAACGAAAGGGATATAATCAGCTGCACGATCCACTAATCTTCCGGCATACTGACTTGAAACTTCTTTCATCGCCTCATGGGCTTCCTTTACAGGATCCATGGAAAACACGAGATCAATTTTATAATCTTTTTTATTAGTCAGAGGGTTTACCAGCCACTTGAGATTTTCAGCAAATTTAACGGCGGATCTACCACCACTGCTATGACTTAAAATAATAATTTTGGGCTTGATGGAGAGTTTCTTGGCGGCAGCAAGATATTTGTTTACACAAATCATCGCTGAGGCAATACCTTTCGGAATGCCTGAAGTTGATCTGTTCATTTCCGCGGGGATTTTTTTAAATTCTGTCCAGCTGAGTTTGTTTGGATCAGCAATCAACTCTGACTCTTCAGAGGCAAAAGTAGCAAAATCCAAATATTTAGCATTCTTTTTTAAATAAGGATCACTAAAGAACTGATTGATCGGCCCGGCTTCAATTCCCCCCCATTTGTATTGTGATGGTTGAGATTTCTGCTGGATGGTCGCTATAGTTTGAAAGACATTTTTACTTAAACTTTTATCCAGTTTTTTTTCAGCAAAACAGGCCATGAATTCTGTCATGACATCAAATGATCTTGGATTAAATGATCCAGTACCAGCAAAATTAATCACCAATGCTTTGGAATCTTTTTCCGGGCTGCAATCATTCAAATGTTCGGCAACTTTGTGGCGGTCTTGCGAGATATTGGCGAGCTCAAGCTTTTGGTTATAAAACATAGTTTTAATGACTCTATCCAATTCCGCTTGGGTGGAAATGGATGGGGTTGTTTCACATACAGTGTGCTTGATAATGTGGCTGATGGAACTTGCCTGTTCGGTCATAAATTGATCACGAAGCAGACATTCGTCGGCGCTGGTAGCTAGAGGTAAGGAAGCAAAAAAGAAGTATAAAAAGTATTTCATTCCTACTTCCCTATCGGAATGGTCGGGTAAAAACTTGAGTTTTACCTGAAGTCTCTCGCCCAGTCCGCGTAGAGGCCCTCCAGCCTTGGGCCCACTAAATTAAGGTAGTTATGAAAAAGCTCCTCACGGGATTTGTCTTTGCTGGCATGTTTGGCCAGGGCCCTGAGGGTTTCCAGATAAGAGAGGGCTTGAGTAAGTGTTTCCGCATGAATCATAACCTTCTCGATGGACTGTTCATTCATCCAGTTTTTGGACTGAAGAAAGCTTACAAGCTGAGTCGGATCTTTTATATCCATATCTGGTCTGAGGCTTCTAACCAAAAGTTTGGTGAGTTCTTTCTTGAAGCGGTAGTTCGCTGCCGTGAAGTTTTTTGTTACTTCGTCGCTGCTGAAAAGATTTGATAAGGGGTGAGCTCCAAGGAGAGACTGAGCAAACTTACTCGGATTTTTCATCACATATTTTAAGAGATCCTTGAGCGCCATGAGGGCCTGGATCTGAGACGTTCCTTCATAAAGCAGAGGAGCGAAGCTGTCGCGGTGAAGTCTTTCCGCTTCATACTCTTGCATGTAACCATAGCCACCCAGTACTTGGATCGTTTTTTGAGACAGGGCCGTAAACGTTTCAGCTCCGTAATATTTCACCAAAGGAGTTCTTCTGCGCATCCACTTGGTGGCCTTCTTAAAGAGTTGCTGTTCCTTTTCGTTTAACTCACCGGCATGACGTTTTTTGAGATCGAGTTTTTGATAGATTTCATAATATGACATGGTGTCGATAATAAGTGCTCTGAAACCATCTAACTCAATTTGCCAGTCATTTAAATTACGTTTCATCAGAGGCAATTCGGCGATAGGGCGACCGAACTGCACACGAGTGGCGGCATAATTTTTGGCGTATTCAAGGCACGCTTCCATTCCACCCAGGCATTGAAGGCCAACACCGAGTCTGGCTTCGTTCATTAAATGCAGCATGTATTTGAAACCTTCATTTTCTTTGCCGACTATTTTAGCTTTTGAGTTTTCAAATAAAACTTCGCAAGTAAAAGAGCCATGAAAGCCCATCTTCTCTTCAATCTTTGCCACTTTATAGTTTGAATTTCCTTGTTCGACTAAAAATAATGAAATCCCCTCTAAACCCTTTGGGGCATCTTTGGTTCGTGCGAGAACAAAACACACACCACCCCCACCGTTGGTGATAAAAATCTTGCTGCCAGTAATACGGTAAGATCCATCTTCTTGTTTGGTGGCCACTGTTCTGAGGCTTCCCACATCGGATCCAGCTCCAGGTTCAGTCAGGCACATGGCACCACTTAAATTTCCTGAAGCAAACTGAGGCAGAAGTCGCGATTTGTCTTCGTCTTCGCAAAAGCGCTCGATCATATCTGCGATGGAAGTGTAAAAACTTATTTGTGTTCCAGTTGGTATACATGCTTTAAAAATATGAGCAAACATCATACTGCCCATAATAACGGGGACGCCCTGACCACCATATTTTGGGTCACAGAACAGAGAGAAGAAACCAAGCTCATTGGCCTCCTTGTAACTTTGAGAAAGTGCCACACCCGGATAAGTCTTGCCGTCTTTAAGTGTCCCGGCCCCTTCCTTATCTAGTTCCTTGGCACGAGGAGCGAGTTGGTTGGTTGACCAATCAGCAACTGTGGAGAGTAGCTCTTCATAGAATTTAATAAGTTCCTGGGCGTCTTTGTAACCATCTTCAGTTGGAAATTCTTTCACATAAAGGGGAATGATGTTTTCCCAGTCTAAGCAGTTTTTAAAGAGGTATTTCCATTCAGGTGAATCTGAGTATGAGTTCATAGGGAGAGGTCCTTTAGAAGGTATTTTCACCTAAGAATATACCATGTTGAATGGTAGTTTTTACAATGTTTCTTCCTTCGACCTTGCCGGAAGGTGATTTTGGGCCTATTTGACCACTAAATATAAAGGCGGTCCTATGAAAACACTTATCTTGGTTTTATCTCTCGTCATTTCATCTGTTGCTTTCGGTAAGTCTTGCGAAGAGCAGGCACTTAAAAGCTACGTGAATACTTTCGTCAACAATGAGTTTCACCACTTAACTGGCGAAGTCTATAGCTTTAAAAAGCTTGAGAAAGCATTTAAGTACTACGGAACTGAAGTTGAACTTGGTTTCGACGTAGATGTTGAAGTCTTCTTTGCAGCAAGTGAATACATGGGTGGATACGGAATTGAAGCAGTAGTAGTTGATTCTTTGACTTGTGAAACTTTAAAAATAGTTAACGTTTACGCTGAATAAGTAAGTTTTTGGGAATCTACACTGAGGTAG
>JFJP01012986.1_pt1 | contig 11011 bp, 7 predicted proteins | sample 431651 | NCBI WGS metagenome assembly JFJP01 (sample SAMN02602958, study PRJNA72255) | Microbial mat metagenome, whole genome shotgun sequencing project. | biome: fresh water; feature: sink hole; material: water; isolation source: purple microbial (photo- and chemosynthetic) mats found in...
GCCCGATCTGCCGGCCATAAGCATCAAAAGCACACGTCCTCCCCGTATTGGCGGACCGGACCACAGGCATCCCGGATTCAACGGCGCGCAAGGGCGCCGCCAGGGCGTGCAGATAAAGAGCCTCCTGCCGGGTAAACCAACCGTCATTGAGCATCACGACCGTAAACTGCGCCCCTCCCGCCGAGAGATGTTGGAACATTTCCGGATAAAACTCTTCGGAACAGATCACGATCCCAAAACCCCGTCCTCCGGGCAGGACCATATTCCCGGGCCGGACACCGGCGGTAAAATGATATTTCCCTATATGCAATGCCGCAGCGATCCGGCCACCCGCGGCTGGCGTAAATTCACTGAAAGGGACCAGTCGCATCTTGTGATAAACACTTTTCCAGTCTCCGCCGGAGGAAAGAAGGATCGCGCTGTTCAAGTCATGCCCATCCCATAACAAGGCGGACCCTACAAGAATATTGACCCCCATGCCAATGGCCAATGACTCCAAGCGCGGCCGCCATTTGATATCCGTCAGAATATCATCCGTGAACGCCGTCTCAGGCCAGACCACCAGGTCCTCCTTCCCAAGCCATCCCGCCCGGACCACCTTCTTGGTCATAGCCATATGCCGCAGAGCATGGGTATCATAAAGATCTTCACGGGTCTTTTCATCCCGCAGGATATTCGGCTGGATCGCAGCGACACGCAGCACATCCGGCATCCGCTTTGCATGGGCAGCCGCCCGCGGCGCAGCCAGGATACGCCAGGCGCTGCCAAAAAGAACAAGGCCCAGAACGAGTACGGCCAAAAGCCATAAACGGTCTTTCTTCCCGCGCGTCCTTGCGACCAGATAAACAGCTGCGCCAAAGAACACGATCGCCCAGGACACCGCATAAACCCCTCCCCACGAAGCCGCCTGGATGAGTTCAGGCACAGGGGCCTGCGAATACCCGAGGCTCCAGACAAACCCTCCCAGAACAAGCGCACGGATCCATTCCGAAGCGACCCAGGCGCAGGGGATCAGAAACAGTTTGAGGGTCTGCGATGTGACAGCAGAGGGAAAAAGAAGCGCAAAAATAACACCCTGTACAGACAACGCAACCACAAAGAGGCTCCATCCACCCCAACTGACAGGGATCAGCCATGACACCAGGAGCGCATGGGACACAACACCCCACACCAACCCGATCAGGAAGCGTTCGCGCACATTCTTTCCGTCGAGGATATATAAAAGAGGAAAGGCGCACCCCCATGCACATAGAGGTGCGCCCTTGACAGACACAACATTCGGAAAAGAAAAATAAAAAAGAACTGCGGAGCCGAGAAGAAGCGCCGCCGTGATCATAAGTCGCCGCTCAATTACCTGGCCGCCGCAGGCACAGCACCCGCACCTGCCGTAACTGCATCCTTGGCCGCATTGTCAACGATACTTGCCTCAGCCTTCAGCTTGGCCGCCTGAACAAGCGCCCCCAAAAGGATCGTGGCGCGCTTCAGACCTTCCTGATCCCTGCGGGCCTGGAACAGATCAACGCTCTTGCGGGCCGCGACGATCGCCGGCATGGTATTGCCCGCGCCTTCATAAGCCATGGACAACAGATAATACGCAATAGGATTCTCCGGGAACCGGTTGACCGCTGCCGTGAGCACAGACTGCGCCTGAGGGAACTGTTTTAAATGAATGAACGTTTCACCGAGCATATAATACGATTCAAATTCATCCGGCGCAATTTTCATGGCCATGGCAAAACTCTGGACCGCCTTGATCACCTCGCCCTGCTTCAAATAACCCGTCCCCGCGACCATCAATTCACGTGCCTTGGGATCAGCAGCCTTCTTTTCTTCCGCCTTCTTGCCGCAACCCGCGCCCGTCATCACGCCTGCCGCAATGAACACTGCCACTATAAAACCCGTGATCTTTTTCATCGCTGCTCCTAGTTTTTCCTGTTCACCAGATAATTGTGCACGCCATCTGCGGCCGCACGACCCTCGTTGATCGCCCACACCACCAGAGACTGGCCGCGGGTCATATCCCCTGCGGTAAAAACACCCGCAACGGTTGTCATCTTGTTCCCGTCCGCTTTCACATTGCCGCGGACATCAAGTTCCACCCCGAACTTCTCCACCAACCCTGCCTTGACAGGCCCGAGGAACCCCATCGCCAGAAAGACCAGATCACATTCTACCTCAAATTCCGAACCCGCGATCTCTTTCATTTTAGGACGGCCGGTAGCCGGGTCCTTTTCAGACCAGTCCAGGCGCACGGCATGAAGCTTCTTAAGGACACCACCCTCGCCGGTGAATTTCTTTGTCGCAATGCTATAGTCGCGCTCACAACCCTCTTCATGGGACGTTGCCGTCCGGTAAACAAAAGCCCACTGGGGCCAGGGATTATCCGCCGCACGGTCTGCGGGAGGCTTGGGCATGAGCTCGAACTGCTTGACAGACAGAGCCCCCTGGCGGTTCGCCGTTCCGACACAATCTGCGCCGGTATCGCCACCGCCCAGGACCACCACGCGCTTGCCGCGGGCATTGATCTCCTGCGCAGGATTGATCCTGGTCCCGAGAAGCTTGCGCGTCTGCTGGGCCAGATAATCCATGGCAAAATAAACCCCTTGAAGCTCGCGTCCAGGCACGGCAATATCGCGCGGCTGTTCAGCCCCGCCACACAGCACCACCGCATCATGCTGCTTCTTAAGATCAGCAGGATCAACATCAACGCCGACATTGACGCCTTCCTTGAAAACAACGCCCTCTTCTTCCATGCGTTTGACGCGACGCGCCACAACCTCTTTTTCAAGCTTATAATTCGGGATGCCAAGCGTCAAAAGACCGCCGACATATTCATTCTTTTCATAAACTGTAACTTTATAGCCTTTTTTGTTCAACTGATCCGCACAGGCCAAACCTGACGGGCCCGAACCGACGACCGCCACTTTCATCCCGTTACGCACCTTCGGCGGCTCAGGCCTGATGGCCCCGTCAACATAGGCACGCTCAATGATCGCCAGCTCAATGTTCTTGATCGTCACCGCAGGATTATTGATCGATAATGTACAGGAATTCTCGCACGGCGCGGGACAGATGCGACCCGTGAACTCGGGAAAATTGTTCGTCTTGTGCAGGCGCGCGATCGCGTCTTTCCACTGGCCCTTGTAAACCAGGTCATTCCAGGAAGGGATGATATTGCCGATGGGACAACCCCACTGGCAGAACGGAATGCCGCAATCCATGCAGCGCGCACCCTGCTCCCGCAAAGAAGCCTCGGGGGGAAGTTCCGTGAACTCATCCCAGTGCTTCAAACGCTCATCGACGGGCTGTTTGCTGTAATCCTGACGCGGATGTTTTAAAAAACCTTTGGGTTCACCCATGTGTTTCCAACCTCTTAAGCTTTTGCCTGTGCGGCTTTTTGATTTTCTTCGATCACGCGACGATAGTCGCGCGGATAGATCTTGACGAATTGCGGTAGGGCCGCATCCCAATGGCTCAAAATATACTCAGCGACGGCACTCTCGGTATACTTTCCGTGCGCGGCGATCATGGCCTTGAGTTCAGCGACATCCGCAGCCTCCTTGACAGGAAAAAGCTCGACCATACCCATATTGCAGCGCTCTTTGGCAAAGGCCCCGTCTTTATCCCAGACATACGCGATGCCGCCCGACATGCCGGCCGCAAAATTACGCCCTGTCGGACCAATGACCACCACACGGCCTCCGGTCATATATTCACACCCGTGATCACCCACACCTTCAACAACCGCGTTCACGCCGGAATTACGGACCGCAAACCGCTCGCCCGCAACGCCGCGGAAATACGCTTCACCGCAAATGCCGCCGTAAAGCACGACATTGCCCACAAGGATATTCTCCTCGGCCACCAGCGATGACTTCTTCGACGGGTACACAATGATGCGCCCGCCCGATATCCCCTTGCCCACGTAATCATTGGAATCGCCTTCAAGTTCAAAGGTGACGCCGCGTGAAAGGAACGCGCCAAAACTCTGTCCCGCTGAACCATTGAACTTGATACGGACCGTGCCCTCCGGCAACCCGGCCATCCCGTATTTGCGCGCAATGGCAGAACTGAGCATCGTGCCGACCGTGCGATTGATATTCGTGATCCCGGATTCAAACGCCACCGGCGTTTTCTTCTCGATCGCGTCCTGGCACTTCACAATAAGTTCATTATCCAGCGCCTTATCCAGACCATGATCCTGCTTGAGGCAGTGATAGATCGGCACATGTTTGGGCGCATCGGCTTTATGCAGGATATTGGTAAGATCCATTCCCTTGAGCTTCCAATGGTCAATGACATGCGCAGCCTCGAGCATATCCACGCGTCCGATCATCTCATTGAACGTCCTGAAACCGAGTTCCGCCATAAGTTCACGGACCTCTTCGGCGACGAACATGAAGAAATTCACGACATGTTCCGGCTTACCGCGGAAATTCTGACGCAGCCTCGGGTCCTGGGTCGCGATACCGACAGAACAGGCATCCAGATGACACTTGCGCAACATAATACATCCCATGGTCACCAGCGCGATGGTCGAGAAGCCGAACTCATCAGCCCCCAGCATCGCAGCGATCGCCACGTCACGCCCGGTCTTAAGCGTGCCGTCAGTCTGAACACGAATGCGTCCGCGCAGATCGTTCATGACCAGCACCTGCTGGGTCTCGGCAATACCAAGCTCCATGGGAAGCCCGGCATGCTTGATCGATGTCTGCGGACTTGCTCCCGTTCCGCCTTCATAACCGGAAATGAGCAGATGATCGGATTTGCCTTTGGAAACACCGGCGGCAATGGTACCGACGCCGATCTCGGAAACAAGCTTCACGCTCACATCGGCGCGGGGATTGGCATTCTTCAGGTCATGGATGAGCTGCGCCAGATCCTCGATCGAATAAATATCATGATGCGGCGGCGGCGAAATGAGCTGCACGCCCGGCGTGGTCCCGCGGGTCCCGGCAATTTCCTTGGTCACCTTGTGGCCGGGCAGCTGACCGCCCTCACCAGGCTTCGCTCCCTGCGCCATCTTGATCTGCATCTGGTCGGAATTGACCAGGTATTCAATATTCACACCAAAACGGCCCTGCGCCACCTGCTTGATACGGCTGCGCTTGCTGTCACCATTAGCTTCCGGCTTGAACCGGGCAGGATCTTCACCGCCCTCACCGGTATTGGAGAAACCTCCCAGACGGTTCATGGCAATGCCGAGGGTTTCATGCGCTTCCCTGGAGATCGACCCGTAGCTCATCGCGCCCGTCGCAAAACGCTTAACGATCTCGGATGCGGGCTCTACCTCGGACAAAGGCACCGCCGAAGCTTTCCTGAATTTCATCAAGCCGCGGATATTGGCAACAGCCCTGTCATTGGCATTGACAAGCTGAGCGTACTTCTTGTAAAGCTTGTAATCCCCGGTCCGGACCGCATGCTGCAGGGTCGCCACGATCTCGGGGTTGATCTGATGGTATTCCCCGTCCTTACGCCAATGATACAAGCCGCCCTCATCCAAGAGGTCGTCGCTGTTCGGCACCGCAGGATAAGCCGCTGCATGACGCCGCAAAGCTTCTTCGGCCACAGTTTTAACATCAATGCCGCCAATACGCGACGGCGTGGCCGTAAAATATTTGTTCACGATCTCCTCACCGAGGCCGATCGCTTCAAAGATCTGCGCGCCGCAATAGGACTGGATCGTCGAGATCCCCATCTTGGATGTGATCTTGAAAAGGCCTTTGCGGATCGACTTGATATAATTCTGGATCGCATGGCCAAGATCAAGCCCCTGCGTATAATTCCCTTTTAGAAGCTCCTGTTCGATCGTCTCGAAAACGAGATAAGGATTGATCGCGTTGACACCAAACCCGATGAGCACCGCGAAGTGATGCATTTCACGCGCCTCACCCGTTTCCAGGACAAGGGATACTTTCGTGCGTGTGCCCTGACGGATCAGATGATGATGCGCACCTGCGCATGCCAGCAACGCCGGGATCGGCACGGTCTTGTCACCGGTGCCGCGATCCGACAGAACAAGGATGTTGCACCCCTCGGCCATCCGCTTTTTTGAAAAGAATGGGCAAAGAAACAGCCTTTAACTGCGGCCGGTCCACATGAGCGATCTTTTGGAGTTCCTGATTGGTCAGGATAGGACGTGCCAAACGGATACGCCGCGCATGCTGGGGTGTTTCCGCCAGGATATTAAGCTCAGACCCGAGATAAACATTCTCCGCCATGACCACTTCCTCGCGGATCGCGTCCACCGGCGGATTTGTGACCTGGGCAAAAAGCTGGTGAAAATAATTATAAAGCAGCTGCGGGCGTCCGGAAAGCCCCGCGACCGGATTGTCCGCCCCCATTGATCCCGTTGCCTCCTCGGCATTCTCGACCATGGGCTTAAGGACGATCTTGAGATCTTCCTGGGTATAACCGAACACCCGCTGGCGCTCAAGCAGGGTCTTGGCATTGAGGCCATCCACCTTATCCGGTTCAGGAAGATCCTTAAGGTCCACAATATTATCCTTGAGCCACTGCGCATACGGTTGCTTGCTCGCGTAAGACGCCTTGATCTCTTTATCATCAATGATGCGGCCCTCGAGCGTATCAACGAGGAACATTTTGCCGGGCTGCAGGCGGCCTTTCTTAAGAACGCGCTCAGGCTCAATGGGAAGGACGCCCGTTTCAGACGCCATGATCACGAGCCCATCTTTGGTGATCGTGTACCGGGAAGGACGCAACCCGTTACGGTCGAGCGTCGCGCCGATATAACGCCCGTCGGTGAACGCGAGGCAGGCCGGACCGTCCCAAGGCTCCATCAAACAGGCATGATACTCATAGAACGCGCGCTTCTCGGGACTGATCGCCTCATCGCCAACCCACGCTTCAGGGACCATCATCATGATCGCATGCGGCAGAGAGCGGCCGGCAATGACCAGAAGTTCCAGCGCATTATCCAGCGACGCAGAATCGCTGCCGAACGGCCCGATGATCGGATAGATCTTCTTAACATCATTCCCGAAAAGCTCATGCGCCATCTGCTTTTCACGCGCCCGCATCCAGTTAAGGTTGCCGCGCAGCGTATTGATCTCACCGTTGTGGGCGAGCATCCGGTAAGGATGCGCCAGCGACCAGGTCGGAAAGGTATTTGTGCTGTAACGGGAATGGACCAGAGCCAAAGCTGAGGTCATGTCCGGATCAGAAAGGTCCTTGAAAAAAGGCCCGAGCTGTTCGGCCATGAGCTGGCCCTTGTAAACGATCGTCTTCGAGGAAAGGCTGCACACATAAAAAAAGCTGCGGTCATGGATGGTCGAGAGATGGACCTTCGACCAGCAGCGCTTGCGCAGCACATAAAGTTTGCGTTCAAAATCTTCAGGCTTCGTATGCGCACCGCGTCCGACAAAAAGCTGACGAAATTCAGGCTGCACGGACCGTGCGACCTGGCCCACATGCGCCGGGTCATACGGAATGGTGCGCCAACCCAGGAACTGCTGCCCCTCTTCATGGATGATCTGCTCGACCCATCCCTCAACAATATTGCGCGACTGGGATTCGTTGGGAAGAAAAACGATGCCGCAGGCATAGTCGCCTTCGGGCGGAAGTGCGATCCCGTCAGCCAGAGTCACTTTGCGCAGAAATCTGTCCGGCATCTGCAGCATGATACCGGCGCCGTCACCGGTGAAAGGGTCACAGCCGCAGGCACCGCGATGCGCCAGATTCTCAAGGATCTTCACACCCTGACGGACGATCTCGTGCGACTTCTGGCCGTCGATATTGGCCACAAAGCCGACACCGCAGGCGTCATGCTCGAACTGTGGATCATACAGGCCCTGTTTTGGCGGTAACCCTTGACTCATGGTCCTACTCCGAAATCTGATTTATATTTTATTTCTATATAAGGAAGGCTCTGCAGAGAAACAGCGATCTTCCCAGTTTAAAGGAGTCGGTATTTTAGTCGCATCTTTTTTAAAATGCAACCAAAAAAATGCCCCTTTACCCGTTAAACCGAAAGCGGATGATCGCCCAGTACATTCCCAAAGCTGTGGGCCAGTTGATCTTTTTACCCTGAGCCAGAGAACGGGCCTGATACACGATCGGGACCTCAAGGATGCGCAAACCCTTCCTGACCAGCTTGGCGGTCACTTCCGTCTCAAACGCAAAGTGTTCCGAGACAATGGTCAGAGCTTTGATATCCGCGGCACGGAACAATTTGAAACATGTGTTGATGTCCGTGATATTTTTCCCATAAAGAAGCCTGAAGGTGATGTTCGAAATGACATTAGCTCCACGGTTAACCCCCTTCATATGCCGGATGGTCCCCATGAAACGCGATCCGTACACAACATCCGCCCGGCCTTCCAGAAGAGGTTTCAAAAGAGCCGGGTATTCGGACGGACTATACTCAAGATCTGCATCCTGGACCAGCAGCAGGTCGCCCGAAGCTTCGGCAATACAGCGCCGGAGCGCGGCCGTCTTTCCCTGATTCCTGGGCTGATGAAAGATCCTGACCAAAGGATTCCCCTTAAAAGACTCCAGCTGACGTGCGGTCCCGTCTTTGGATCCGTCATTGACCACAACAACTTCGCGGCTCATGCCCGAAGGCAGCGCCACCGCCAGTACCGCATGGATCACCTCAACGATCGTCGCCTCTTCATTGTACGCAGGAATAAGTACCGACAATTTCATAGATCAGGATGCCTTATAACGGTTAGTAAGCGGCAGGCGCCAATCCTTGCCGAATGCACGTTTGGTGATCTTGACGCCCGGGGGTGCCTGACGCCGTTTATATTCACTCTTATCCACGAGGTCCATCACGCGCCGGACCATATCTGCCCCTGTTTTCCTGCCGATGATCTCATCGAGGGACTTATGCTCTTCCACATAAGACATCAAAATATCATCGAGCACGGCATAAGGCGGCAAAGAATCCTGGTCTTTCTGGTCAAATCGCAGCTCCGCAGAAGGCGCGCGTTTAATGACAGAACGCGGAATGACCTCATGCCCTGCCTTGCGGTTAACATATTCGCTCAAGGCATAGACCTTGGTCTTGAAAATATCCTTGATGACGGCATACCCGCCGGACATATCCCCGTAAAGCGTGCAGTAACCCGTCGCCATCTCGCTCTTGTTACCCGTTGTCAGAACAAGCCATCCGAATTTATTGGAAAAAGCCATGAGCACATTCCCGCGGATACGGGCCTGCAGATTTTCCTCGGCCAGACCGAAGGCAGTTCCCTGATTATACGGTTTGAACATCGCCAGATACGCCTCAAAGACCGGTTCGATCGGGATCTCGTAAAAAGTGATCCCCAGATTCTGAGCCAGAAGACGCGCATCGGATTTTGTATCTTCCGCGTTAAAGCGTGTCGGCATGGAAATGCCCACCACATTGGCCCGCCCGATCGCATCACACGCGATCGCCGCGACCAGAGAAGAATCGATCTGTCGCGGCATAGATCTCTTCGATGAGCGGCAATGGCTTGACGACCGCCTTCTTGAGGGCCGGCGCATCCTCGGCCGGAGACGTCTTGATCACGATCGCCCTCGCCACACGTTTCTTGGCCACAGGCACATCATAAACAAGAAGGTCCTCCTTGAACTGTGCCGCGCGCGCCAGGATCTTTCCCGACGGATCAACGATCACACTGCCACCGTCAAACACAAGTTCATCCTGCCCGCCGACAAGATTCACATAACCAACATGCGCCCTGGTCAGCCGGGCAATGCGGGCGATCGTTCTCTCGCGTTCCGCCACCTTACCCGCCTCATACGGCGAACTGGAAATATTCAGGATCAGTTTGGCCCCCGCCTTGGCCTGCTTGAGATAAACCCCGTCAGGGACCCAGATGTCTTCACAGATATTCACCGCAAATGGCACGCCATCCTGACTGAAAAGTTTGAACTCGTCGCCAGGGGTAAAATAACGCTTCTCGTCAAAAACACTGTAATTGGGAAGGTCATGCTTGCGATAAATGCCCATGATGCGCCCGTTGGCGATGACAGCTGCTGCGTTGTAAAGCTCCCCGCGCTTGCCCCGGTCCACAAACCCGACGATCGCCGTGATCCCTTTAACGCGCCGGGCAATATCATTAAGCACATCAATATTACCGGTAATAAAATGCTTTTTGAACAAGAGGTCTTCCGGTGGATACCCCGTGACCGCCATCTCCGGGAGCGCCACGATGCCGGCTCCGGCACGACGGGCCCTGTCACAGAACGCAAGGATCCAGTCGCGATTCCCGTTAAGGTCGCCGACAGTCGTATTGATCTGGGCTAATGCAATTCTCAAAGTATTCATATTTTCTGCACTTGGGCATTGATGGTGTAAACCAGAGGCATGTGTTGACGCGAGTTCAGAGACCGACTTACCTTTCTTATCAGAGAAAGGCGGTCTCTGCTGTTTGAGCGGCAACATATGCCGCAGGTTTGCACCATCAATGCCTGCAATTACTCCGCCTGAATAATATTCAAGAAATTCCTACACAGGATCTCACCTCTGGCGATGAAATCCTCTTTAACATCCTGATAGCGCCTGAGCATTTCTTCGCGTTGAGCCAGCTTCTCTCCCGCATAATCACGCGACCATTCATCAATGCTCTTATCCGTGATCTCCGCGTGAAACTGTAATCCGTACGCCTTTTCTCCAATACGGAAAGCCTGTACCGGACAGCGATCGGAAAACGCCAGATGAATGCCGCCAGGCGGAACTACGCACATATCTCCGTGCCACTGATAGACTTCCATCACAGGGCTAAGCCCTTTAAAAAGAGGGTCTGTCAGTCCCCGATAACGCAGGGTGATATCAAACCAGCCGATCTCCTCCTGGGGAGAACGGATGACCATGCCACCAGCGGCCTTGGCCAAAAGCTGGGATCCCAGACAGATCCCCAGAAACGGGATCTTCTGCTCAAGGACTTTCTTCAGGAAAACATCTTCATCTTTAAGGAACGGATATTTTTCTTCTTCGTAAACGTTCATCGGCCCGCCCAGGCTAACAACAGCGTCCAGAGCGCCAAGATCCGCCGGAAGA
>JFJP01029811.1_pt1 | contig 11011 bp, 8 predicted proteins | sample 431651 | NCBI WGS metagenome assembly JFJP01 (sample SAMN02602958, study PRJNA72255) | Microbial mat metagenome, whole genome shotgun sequencing project. | biome: fresh water; feature: sink hole; material: water; isolation source: purple microbial (photo- and chemosynthetic) mats found in...
CGGATAACCGGCACGTGCGGATCGTCGCCTGCGATCTCAGCCGGCCGGACTTGGACAGAGCATTGGCAGACCGGGTGGTTGATGCAGTTTTGGAAAGACCGGGACCGATTTTTCTCCATTGTTCCCTTGTGTTTCTTTGCATCCCGGTGTCCGCCATGCGGAGCCTTGTTGCGGAGCTGCTGCCTTATCTGCCCGAAACGTGCATCCTGATTGATACAGGAAGCACGAAGAGCGAGGTGATGGGGCTCTTTGACGAGTTGTCGCTGCGGCACCGCTTCATCGGCGGTCATCCGATGGCGGGTTCGGAGCGTTCCGGCTATGCCGCTTCCCGCGCCAATCTTTTTGAGAATGCCTATTTCGTTCTGACGCCGTATCCGGAGACACAGGAATCGGCACTTGAAGCGGTCATTGCCTGCATAACCGGTACAGGCGCCATTCCGCTCAGGCTGGCAGCGGACGTGCATGATCGCTCCACTGCGCTCATCAGCCATCTTCCACATGCCATGGCATCCCTTCTGGTGGAGACGGTTGCGCTGTGCGAGGATGAGTCCGGCCTGCTGCGCCGGCTCGCTGCAGGAGGTTTCAAGGATGTCACGAGGATAACCTCTTCTTCGCCCGATTTGTGGGCCGGCATCTGTCTTTCCAACAGGGAACCCTTGCGCAATGCCTTGCTTCTGATGGTGGAACGGACCGGCAGGGTGCTGGAGCAATTGGAAAGCGGTGACCGGGCCGGATTGGTTGATTTCTTCGAGAAGGCCCGCCAGTTCCGGGATTCGCTTTCCGCAAACGCGACCACAAGGCTTCAAGGCGCTGCGGAAATCACCGTGGATGTGGAAGACAAGCCCGGGATCATCGCCAGCATCGCAACGGCGCTGGCAGATGCGGAAATCAACATCAAGAACATCGGCATCAACCATGTGCGGGTGGAGGATGAAGGAGCATTGCTGATCCGTTTCGAATCTGCGGAAGAACGGGACGCCGCCGCGACAGTTCTGCTGCGGCAGGGATATGGCGTGAAGGTTCGGGAGTAGGGCTTGGATGACAAAAACCTCCAGGAATTCCCGACTTGCGGGCACAAATGTCTGTGAACGATCAAGCTCCCTGTTCCGTCCAATGGGTAATGGCTTCATACTGCCTTTTCCATGAAATGGAGGGATAACAATGCATGACAGAAAATTGCTGTTCCGCACCTTGACTGTTCTTCTTCTGTGCCTGACCCTGCTTGCCGGGCCTTTGCCGGGACCAGCCATGAGTCGGGCTGCCGAAACCGGAACCGTCGCCTCTGCAAGCCCTTTGTCGACCATTGAGGCGAAATTGGCAGAGTCGGTGGTGCTCTATGTGGGCAGCAATCTGGCACGGGTCCGGAATGAATTGACGCCCATCGATCCCGGCATGAACGGGACGGCTCCCTTCATCGTTTCCGGATATACGCTCGTTCCTGTCAGGTTTCTGGCGGAATCCGCCGGCGCGACGGTCACCTACGAATCCGGCACCGGTACGGCCGTGCTCAAATATGGCAACAAAACAATCCGAATCCGGAATGGAAGCAGAACCATGACCGTCAATGGCGCCGTCACCAGACTGGAAGTGGCTCCCCTGCAGCAGGATGGCCGCATGTACGCACCGCTTCGCCAAGTGTCGGTGGCACTGGGCAAGCAGCTGTTCTATCAGGATGGTTTGATCGTTGTATCTGGCGGTACGCCGTTTTTGGACAAAACCCGCGATGCCTCCATCATCGCGGAACAAATCCGGAGTCTGGGCATGGTTCGTGTAGCCAGGGCTTCGACGGATCTGATGAAGGAACTGCTCGCCTGGCAGAATCGCAGCGGGTCCTTCCAACGGGATGGCGGGCCGATGCTGTCCGTGACGGAAGAGCTTGCAGCGCCGTCGGTGGCGGACGGTGCGATGTCGGCCGGCGCATCGGAATCCGCTGCCAATGCACCGGAATCACAGAAAACCGAAGGAAATTCGGATGCTTCCACAACAGACAATCATTCCACGACCAACCTGCAGGTGGAAGGCGTGGATGAGGGTGACATCCTCAAAACTGACGGTGACCTGCTTTATCAGGTGAATCGAAACCGCATTCTGATTGTTCGGGCGCTTCCCGCCACAGACATGCGCCTGCTGGCGAATCTTCGGCTTGGAGACGAAGGTTTCTGGCCGACGGAAATATACGTATCCGATGGCCGGTTGACAATCCTGGGTACCTGTACGGCTGCCATATCCGGTGATGTCGTACCTGTCGGGAAGGAGTCCATCGGTACAGACCCCTCGGCGGGCCTGACCGCTTCCCTTGCACCCTCCATCCGATATATGCCGCCGCAGCAGCAGCAGACAACCATGACAAAGGTTTTGACGTTCAATGTCTCCAATCCGGAAAAACCTTTGCGATCCGGCAGTTATGAAGTGGAAGGCTCATTGCTCGCATCCCGCAGAATCGGAGACAGCCTGTATCTGGTTACGAACAAGAATCTGTATCCATGGCTGATCGGAACGGATCCGGCCACGCCCCTTTGGCGCAGCGGGACAGGTGCATACAGTCGTGTGGCGCCGACCACGGTATCCTGGTGTCCTGAATTCACGGAAGCCAATTATCTGGTGGTGTCCGGCATCAATCTGAAGGAGCCCGCCACAGCACCTTCCATGTATACCCTGCTTGGAGCCGGACAGACTGTCTATTCGACGGCGGATTCCCTGTTCGTGGCCGTACAGCACCAGGGCGACCGCAACATCATCCTTCCGATGTCCACCGTGCTTCCAGCATCCATGAAGGCATCCGACGGGGGACTGACACCGGTCACGGAAACGACGGACCTTTATCGGTTTGCCCTCTCCGAAGGCTCCGCTTCCCTTCTTTCGCGCGGAACCGTGCCTGGCAGGCTGCTGAACCAGTTCTCCATGGACTGGTATGAGGAATCACTCCGGGTGGCCACCACAACCGGATGGTCATCGAGGACCGGCGCACCGACTTCCGCCAACCAGGTCTGTGTGCTGGACGGCATGATGAACCTTGTCGGCATGATTCCGGACATCGCGCCCGGTGAACAGATCTATTCATCCCGTTTTCTCGGCGGACGCGGCTATCTGGTGACCTATCGGAACACGGACCCGCTGTATGTGCTGGATTTGGCCGTTGCGACAAAACCTGCCATTCTTGGAGAATTGAAAATCCCGGGCTACAGCAACTATCTGCATCCCTATGATGAGACACACCTCATCGGATTCGGCAAGGATGCCATCGAGCTGGAATCCTCCTGGGACCCTGGTACGAAATGGGCTTATTATCAGGGGTTGAAAGTGGCGCTCTTCGATGTTTCCAATGTTGCCAATCCGAAACTGATGCATGAAACCCATATCGGCGATCGGGGGACAGACTCTGAACTGTTGAACAACCACCGTGCGCTGCTGTTCTCCAGAACGCGGAATCTGGTCGCATTCCCCGTCAGGCTGATGGAAACCGACAAGTCCGGATCGTCGACCTCGGATCCGGAGGCTTCCATCGAGTATGGAACGATGACCTGGCAAGGCCTGATGGCCTATCGTCTCACACTGGAAAAAGGGTTTGAAAAACTGGCCGACATCAGCCACCTTGACAAAGGGGATTTGTGGAACCAGGATCGGTACGTTCTTCGCGGCGCTTATATCGGGAATGTGCTGTATACGCTTTCAAACCGGGAAGTTCGGGCAACCGACATGACATCGTGGTCGGTACTGGGCAGTCTGATCCTTCCGTAATGCGGGTTTCGCGAAGCGGCGGGCCAGGTCCGCCGCTTCGCTTGCGTTGACAGAATGAAAGGAATGCCTGTATAATGATGTGGCGCAAACAGCGCCAGCTTGTGCCAGTAGCTCAGTAGGATAGAGCAATGGACTTCTAATCCATCGGTCGGGCGTTCGAATCGTCTCTGGCACGCCAAGCAGAACCCGCTTCCCAAAGGGAAGCGGGTTTTTTGTCATCCATAACCGGATTCGATACGCTGAACAAGTATTTTGCAAATCAATTCGGCTTGTTCAATATTGGCAGAAGCCATGCTGTGGTGTTCCACAGCGTGGCTTCTGTTTGCCGGAATGTTTTGTGAATCCCTCTCTGGTTGACACCGGATGAAACGGGGGAGATAATGCAACAGTACACTGCCGCGTGAAAGCGGGTTGCGGAGGTTGGCATGACACAGGCCGTCATGATCGGAATTGCAGGAGGAACAGGGTCGGGAAAGACCACATTGGCCCGTACCTTGAAGAAATCATTCGAGGATGATGTCACACTTCTCTGTATGGACTGGTATTACAGATCGTTCCACCACATTTCCTTCGACGACCGCAAACAGCTCAATTTTGACCATCCTGATGCGTTCGACATGCAGTTTTTCATTGAACAGATGGTCAGGTTGAAGAACATGGAAGCGATTCAACGGCCCGTCTACTCATTTATCGAGCACAGGCGATTGGATGAGAACATTCGGGAGGAACCCCGCCATGTCGTCATCGTGGAAGGAATCCTTCTCTTTGAAAACCCTGAGGTGCGCAATCTGCTGGATATCAAGATTTTTGTGGACACCGACTCGGATACCCGTTTCGCGAGACGGCTCGTTCGTGATATTCATGAACGTGGCCGAGATATTGATTCGGTTGTCCACCAATACCTCCATACGGTCAAACCAATGCATGAAGCTTTTGTGGAACCCACCAAACGGTATGCCGACATCATTGTGCCTGAAGGCGGGATGAACGAGGTGGCCACCGACATGATCGTCGAGAAAATCAAAAGCATTCTCAGACTCAGGGGATGAATGCCGGCAGCAGGTTCATGACCTTGAAGAGTTCTGAACCGGCACGAACAGGATGAATGCCATCATGATGGAGGAGGACAAACCATGCAGACTGGAATCGAAATGAGACTGGCTGTTCTGATCGATGCAGACAATGTGCCTCATGACAAAGTTACCGGGATGTTCAAGGAGATTGCCCGCTATGGTACACCCACCATCAAACGAATCTACGGAGATTGGACGAAGCCTGATCTGAAAGGGTGGAAGAACCTGCTGCTGACCAATGCCATCACACCAATTCAGCAGTATCGCTATACCGTCGGGAAGAACTCGACGGATTCCGCCATGATCATCGAAGCCATGGATATGCTGTATGCCGGCAATGTGGACGGTTTCTTCATCGTTTCGAGCGACAGTGATTTCACACGGCTTGCCCTGCGTCTGCGCGAGTCAGGCAAGAAGGTTTTCGGCATGGGGGAGCGCAAGACTCCGAAACCGTTCATTGTCGCCTGCGACAAGTTCACATATATCGAAATCATCGACATGCCTGCGGAAAAGCCAGTTCTGGAGCCTGTTCCCGCGAGAAGAGCCACCAATGTCAGAACTGCTGCAGCCATCAATCAAGCATCCGTGAAGATGGAGGCGCAACGGAAGCCGGAATCTGCCGCTGCGGTTGGCAAGCCCGAATCCGTAAAACCTGAACCAGGCAAACCGGAGTCCGGCAAATCCGAGTCAGGAAAAACCGATGTGGAGCGGGTTCCTCATGGCAGCCTGGAAACAGGGCGGGCGGAATCTGTTCAGCCGCCAGACAGCAAGAGTGTTTCTGAAAAGACCACCGATGCAAAGCCAGAAACTGCTTCGTCAGGCAGGCAAGTTGTCGCAAAGGGCCGCAACCGTTATGACAAGAAGCCTGTAAGGGTTGAAAGCAAGCCTGCGAATGCATCCGCAGTTCCTGCGACGACGACGGATGTTCCGGAAGCAGCAGTCACACGCGAAATGACCGAATCAGCCTTCTCCGGCAATACCGGGGAATCGGCGAACATCCGCATCCCCACACAGGCCGATACCGCAGCAGACAGCCGGCACCCGCTTGTGGAGGACGTCACACGCGAGATTGTCGACCTCATCGCGACTTCGATTACGGACTTGGCGGATGAGAACGGCTGGGCATTTCTGGGAGATGTCGGTACCCTGATCGCAAAAAAGAAGCCGGACTTCGATCCGCGGAACTACGGATTCGTCAAGCTGACCCCGCTGGTCCGCTCCCTTGATATGTTCGAACTGGACATTCGCGAGACCAGCCAGTTCCATATCAAGCATGTATATGTGAGGAATCGCAAAAACGCATGACTTCAGTCGCAGGTTGTTTCTTTCCGGCGCCTTAGGCTTGGAAAGAAACAACCTGCTCTATGAATTTCAGAAAACAATGGCCAGACTCGCCATTCTTTTCTGAAAAAGAGCAGGTAATTTCTTTCCGGCGCCTTAGGATGCAAGGATTTTTTTCTTGAACTGCTTCGGAGACATGCCCTTCAGGTCCTTGAACTGCTGGATGAAGTAGCTGGAGTTCGAGTAGCCGGATTCCAGTGCCACTTCCGTAATGTTCAGGTCTGTCGTGAGGAGCAGTTTCTCCGCCTCCGTGATGCGCACATAGGTGAGGTATTCCGAGAAAGTCTTGCCGATGAGAGATTTGAAGTATCGGGAAAAATAGCTGTAGCTCATGTTCAACATGGTGGCGACGGATTCAACCGTAATCTCATGCTTGTAATGCGCGTCCAGATAATCGAAAACCTTCTGCAGGCGCAGGATGTCCGTTTCTTTCAGGGCAGGATTCGCATCCATCTGGATGCCGTTCCGGTGCCAGGCGCGCAGCACCCACAGGAAAATTCTTCCGATATCCGTGCGGATGGCCAGTTCGAACCCATATTCCTTCCCGGTGAATTCTCTGAGAATGGTGGTCAGCAGTTCGGGAATGGGGGATTTGGAGAGTTCAGCCGACTGGAAAACCTTCTGGTGGTTTGACACATTCATGGTGAACGGCAGGACATATTTCGACTCGAAGAGCGTACGGTCGGTCGTATACAGGAGAGCCGGATCGAACTTCAGCACGATGTAGCGGACATTTGCATCTGTTTCCGCAAAAACTGCATGCACTTCGCGCCCGTTGATGAGGACCATGTCGCCGGTGCGGAAATCATACCCTTCTCCACCGAGTACCGCGCGCGCGTGTCCCTCGATCATATACAGGATTTCTATATAGTAGTGCCAGTGCGCATGGGCCAGGATATTTCCCATGTGAAAAGCCTGAAGATTGCAGTGGAATGGGTATTTGATCTGGTTTTCCGAGACGGACTGGTCTTCGAAATAGGGCTCGTTCGGGAATTCAAAACGCATGGGCCACCATCCGGATGACAAAATATCGATATTTTTTCGCACCATCATTATATACCATGACCTGGATTCCTGTTAGAGTTAATTGTATGATCGGAAGAAATCGATTGCACACTTTGCGAATGCGAGTTCACACGTGCCTGCAGTTGATTTGCTGATCCGACAGACATCACGAAAGGATTGGGTATCATGGAAAAAATTGGTCTGCAATTGTATTCCGTCAAGGAACTGACGGAAAAGGATTTTTTCGGCACACTCGCGGAGGTGGCGAAAGCCGGGTATGACGGCGTGGAATTTGCCGGATATTTCAACGCGACTTCGAAGGAACTGAGGAAAGCGCTGGATGCCAACGGACTCAAGGCATGTGGCAGCCACATCGGCATCGATCTGCTGAACAAGGACCTGGACGGTTTGATTGCCTATTCCCAGGAGATTGGTTCTCCATACATCATCTGCCCCTGGGTCGGCGGAGACATGGTCGGCAGCACCGATGCGTGGAAACGCACCGGAGACCGGTTCGAAACAATCGGCAGAAAATGAGCCGAGAATGGGATCCAATTCGGCTATCACAATCACGATTTCGAGTTTGTGACAATCGAAGGCCGCATGGCGTATGATATCATGCTGGAACAGACCGACCCGACGCATGTCTGCATAGAGCTGGATACCTATTGGGTGGAATTTGCCGGCATGAGCATCGCCGAATTCATGAAAAAGTATGGTACGCGCATGAAGCTCCTTCATATCAAGGATATGAAGAGCATGGAAGACAAGAACAACACGGAAATCGGCAAGGGGATCATCGACGTGCCGGCCATCATCAAGGCCGGGAAGGAACTCAACGTTCCCTGGTACATTGTGGAACAGGAATACTTCGATATGGCTCAGATTCCTTCCATCACCGAAAGTGTCCGTTACCTGCGCAGCATTACCTGAAGCCCGGGTCAGGACGAGATGCATCATGAATCAGCATTGCCTGTCCGGCGAACCATTCATAAGGCTGCTGTTACGCGGTACGTCTGAAAAATCACCGGATTCGTGCAAGTGGTTTTCATGAATTGTATGGTGATTCGGCGGTCAATGGGGTAAAATCATTCAGAATGGATACATGGATTCCGTCCACCATGACGGTCCGGAGAATTTCAGACATGCGGGAGGCATCATCATGGCATCAAAAGCAGCTGCAAAGACCACCACCAAGGAAGCAAAGGCTGAAAAAGCCGTAAAGGCACCGAAGACAGTCAAGACCCCGGCAGCCCCAAAGGCACCCCGGATGGTCCGCATCGGCATCATCGGCTGCGGCGGCATCGCCAACGGCAAACATATGCCCAGTCTCAAGAAACTGGCAAATGTCGAAATGGTTGCTTTCTGCGACATCGTCGAGGAACGCGCCGTGAAGGCAGCGGCCGAATACGGCATCACAGGTGCCAAAGTCTACACCGACTACAAGGAACTGCTCAAGGACAAGACCATTGAGGTCATTCATGTTCTCACCCCGAACAAGTCCCACTCGTTCATCACGGTTGCGGCCCTGGAATCCGGCAAGCATGTCATGTGTGAAAAGCCCATGGCGAAGACCGCGGCCGAGGCCCAGAAAATGCTCGACACCGCCTTGAAAACAGGAAAAACCCTCACCATCGGTTATCAGGGCCGCCAGCGTGCCGAGTCCCAGTACCTGAAAAAGGTATGCGATGCGGGTGAACTGGGTGACATCTACTATGCCAAGGCCCATGCCATCCGTCGTCGTGCCGTCCCGACCTGGGGCGTGTTCCTGAATGAAGAGGAACAGGGCGGCGGGCCGCTGATCGACATCGGCACCCATGCCCTCGACCTTACCTTGTGGATGATGAACAACTACAAGGTGAAAAGCGTCATGGGCAATGTGTACCATAAACTCGGCAGCAAGGAAAATGCCGCCAATGCCTGGGGCAGCTGGGATCCGAAGCAGTTCACCGTGGAAGATTCCGCGTTCGGCTTCATCACCATGGAGAACGGTGCAACTGTCAATCTTGAAGCCAGCTGGGCCCTGAACACGCTTGATGTGGGCGAATCCCAGTGCACCCTCTGCGGTACCGAAGGTGGCGCGGACATGAAGGATGGTCTCCGTCTCAACGGTGAAAAGAACAGCAGGACCTATGTCACGAAGCCGGATCTGGGTGTCGGCGGCGTTGCCTTCTATGACGGACAGGCCGACAGCGAAGCCGACATGGAAGCCCGCCAGTGGATCAATGCCATCATCACCGGCACAAAGCCCACCGTTCTTCCGGAGCAGGCCATCGTGGTCACCCAGGTGCTCGAAGCCATCTATGAGTCCGCCAAGACAGGCAAACCGGTTTTCTTCAAGTAAGGTGCCGGAAGGAATGAACCTGCTCTTTTCCCGAAATGAATCGCGAGTCTGAACATGAATGGTCCATGAAGGACGTCTTTCCCGAAATACGGAAAGACGTCCTTTTTACGCAAATCGAATTTTACATTGCATTCATTGATTCAAATGGGTTTATTCTGTATAATCAATTTTTGTCATGAGGCGCATGGACGCCGACACAGGAGGTAGAGGAATGGGAAGAGCCTTGATCATTGGCGCCGGAGGGGTGGCCAGTGTCGTGGTGCACAAATGCTGTCAGAACCCGGATGTCTTCGAGGAAATCTGCATCGCCAGCCGTACGCTTGAAAAGTGCGATGCATTGAAACATAAATTGGAGGGTGGAAGCACAAAAATCAGCACGGCGAAGATAGACGCGGACAAATCGGAGGAAGTCGCCGCGCTGATTCACGCTTTCAAACCGGACATTGTCATCAATGTCGCACTGCCCTACCAGGATCTTTCCATCATGGACGCCTGTCTGGCCACCGGCGTGCATTATCTCGACACGGCCAACTACGAACCGCCGGATCTGGCCAAGTTCGAGTACAGCTGGCAGTGGGCGTATCGGGAACGCTTCGAAAAGGCGGGACTGATCGCGGTACTCGGCTGCGGGTTCGACCCCGGTGTCACCGGCGTGTTCAGTGCCCATGCCATGAAGCACCATTTCGATGAAATCCATGAAATCGACATTCTGGATGCCAATGCCGGTGACCATGGCTATCCATTCGCCACGAACTTCAACCCCGAGATCAACATTCGGGAGATCACTGCAAATGGCCGCTATTGGGAGAACGGACAATGGGTGGAAACGCCTCCGCTCTCCGAGAAACGGGTGTATGATTTTCCGGAAATCGGACCGAAGGACATGTATCTTCTCTATCATGAGGAACTGGAGTCCCTCGCGCAGAATGTGAAAGGCCTGAAAAGGATCCGCTTCTGGATGACCTTTTCCGAACGGTATCTCACGCACCTGCATGTTTTGGAGAATGTGGGCATGACCTCCATCGAACCAATCGAAATCCAGGGAATCCGAATATCCCCGCTGCAATTCCTGAAAGCGGTGCTGCCGGATCCTGCTTCCCTTGGCCCGCGCACGAAGGGGAAAACAAACATCGGCTGCATCTACAAAGGCATGAAGGATGGAAAGCCGAAGACCTACTATGTCTACAACGTCTGCGTGCATGAGGAATGCTATGCGGAAGTCGGTTCCCAGGCCATTTCGTACACTACGGGCGTCCCTGCGATGATTGGGGCCATGATGGTCCTGAAGGGCCTGTGGAACAAGCCCGGCGTTCACAATGTCGAGGAGTTCGAGCCGGATCCGTTCATGGAAGCGCTGAACATGCACGGCCTGCCATGGAAAGACACGTTCGAGCCGAATTTGGTAGACTGAAGCGAGATAAGGCGCCGGAAGAAAATTACCTGCTCTTTTTCCGAAAAGAATGGCAGGTTTGGCCATTGTTTTCGGAAATTTATAGAGCAGGTTATTTTC
>JFJP01031802.1_pt1 | contig 11011 bp, 10 predicted proteins | sample 431651 | NCBI WGS metagenome assembly JFJP01 (sample SAMN02602958, study PRJNA72255) | Microbial mat metagenome, whole genome shotgun sequencing project. | biome: fresh water; feature: sink hole; material: water; isolation source: purple microbial (photo- and chemosynthetic) mats found in...
TGGATTAATTCAGGCGGTTTAGGCACAATGGGATTTGGTTTACCTGCGGCAATTGGGGCAAAATTGGCATTTCCTGAGTTGGAAGTGGCTTGTGTCACAGGGGAGGCGAGCATTCAAATGTGTATTCAAGAATTGGCGACGGCGTTGCAATTTAGGACTCCCGTAAAAATTATTAACCTCAATAATCGCTACATGGGGATGGTGCGGCAATGGCAGGAGTTTTCTTACGAAAGCCGTTATTCACATTCTTATATGGACACCATTCCTGATTTTGCCAAACTGGCAGAGGCCTATGGTCATGTGGGAATGCAAATTGAGAGACCCGACCAAGTGCGGGATGCGTTAGAACAAGCGTTCGCCATGAAAGACCGCACGGTATTTTTAGATATTTTAACCGACAGAACTGAGAATGTTTATCCAATGATTGAAGCGGGCAAAGCACACCATGAAATGAAATTACGAGTTGCTTTGGGAACGTCAACTGACAGGGAGTTAGCGTAATGCGCCATATTATTTCTATCTTAATTGAAAATGAAGCAGGGGCATTGTCGCGGGTCGCAGGTTTGTTTTCTGCGCGGGGTTATAATATCGAATCGCTCACGGTTGCCCCGACTGAAGATGCCAGTCTTTCGAGGATGACTCTCGTGACTCGCGGTAATGATGATATTATTGAACAAATTACCAAGCAGTTAAATAAATTGATTGATGTGGTGAAACTGATTGATTTGGTGGAAACGCCGCACGTTGAACGCGAGTTGATGTTGGTTAAAATTAAAACCAGTCTTGAAACGCGCGAGGAAATTAAACGCACCACCGATATTTGTCGCGGTAATATTATTGATGTCACTGCGCATAGTTATGTCGTGGAAATGACAGGCCCTTCGGATAAATTGGATGCGTTTGTCGCGGCGATTGATAAAGACAATATTATTGAGGTGGTGCGCTCTGGCACAACGGGGATTTCGCGGGGGGAAAAGGGGTTGCATTTGTAAGTTATCACAATGACTTAATAGTGAGTTATTTTTACAGGGACGTTTTATAATGTTTTTTGATAGGCGTGTATTAAAAATTATTTTATGGCTGATAGAGACTTAGACATTACAAAATTTTCATATAAAGCTTACCGTAAACTAAAAAAATCTCTTGGTGAGTTTGACGCAGTTGTTGAGTGCAACGAAATTGCTATTCGTGAATTTATTGAACAAGTCGAAAAGAAGGGGATTCAACCATACATTCAAGAACTCTCAAAAAAACATAAAGTAAAGGTTGATGACGTTGATTTTATAAAATTCACTTCGAGAATTAGACAATATTACATTGCCTCTGTTGCTCAACAGTTTGAACAATTTTTAGAAGACTTTAAAGGCGAATGGGAAGAATATTTTTTTGATGTTCAATGGAAAAATCGTAATGATGGAGAAGCTAAACTGGATAATTGTTTGAAAAATATACAATTTACCAATACTCCTATAGAGTTTGATAATCATATAAAATACTACGAATACTATAGACATGTAAGAAATTATATGGCTCATACTGATAGAGATATAAACAAACTAGATAGTGCTTTTAAAAAAATAGAACAGCTTTTTATTACAAATCTATCTTCCCCTAAGTCATTAGAAAATATTGATTTTGAGGATTTTCATGTATTGACAAATGTCGTTAAACATATAGCTTTTGTTATTTGTAGTAAATCAAAACCTGATAATCAAAGAATTGCTGAAATATTATTTGGCTTATCAAAAGAAAACAAAGCAAGGGCATATAAAGGATTGAAAAAACTTAAAGCGGATAATGTTAGATATGAAAAAGCTTTGAAAAGTTTTGCTGTAACTCATTTTGGTAGATTTAGTACCAACGATGCTGATGATATTGTGAATAAGTTAAAATGCTTGCTAGCTTAAAGGTTAAAGCGACCCCTCCATAAAGCAAGTGACAGTTGCTTTATGAAGGGGAGATTGTCTTGGTTCGATTCCGACAGCAAGCTCCAAACACAGCAGACTTAATTTGTTTGCAAAAGATAAGGAAGAAAATCATGGAAACTTTACATGAAAATATCGCTACTAGTCATTTTCATCCTGTAGAGAATATTTCTCAATTTACTGATACTCGTGTTTGTGATAATGCTCAAATTGCTTTTTTTCAGCAATCACTGCTAATTAGAAATTATTATCGCTTTGTTGAAAACGCTGACTGTAATGAACAAAAAATCATCGGTCTAATTTTATTTTACGATTTAGCCGATTTTTTATTGTGGGTACATCAGCCGATTGTGGATATTTTCGGCAATGTTGAAAAAAAACTGCATCTTTTTAGATGTTGGGATGAAAAAGACTATCATTTAGTATTAACGGTTCATTCCAACTTAGATGATATGGATAAGCTCACGGTATTAGAAAATAAATTATTTGAAAAACTAAACCATTATTCTGAAATAGATCAGGCTTTAGCCCATGTCGTTATCGCGCAACGCTAACTTTAAGCTTGTGGAGTTTTATCATTTTGCGAGTCAACTTTATGCTCAAAATACAGAAGAAGTTGCACATCGTATTATCATAGGACGTGCTTATTATGCAGCGTTTTTATGCGGAAGAGAGTACGCAAATATCAAGAACTCAAGTGGAAGTGTTCATAATGATGTGATTGCGTATTTTCAAAAACATAACAGGCTTGTCTGTAACAATCTTAGCGATTTAAAAGAATTGCGCGGCAAAGCTGATTACAATTTAACAGATGCTGTGCAAAAACGCGAAGCCGGTGAATCTTTGCGGTTAGCTAAAAATATACTCACAACACTTAATTATTTACCTTAAAAAAAAGGAAACACACAATGCAAGTTTATTACGACAAAGACGCAGACCTCGCCATCATCAGAGGCAAAAAAGTCGCCATTATCGGCTACGGCTCACAAGGTCATGCGCACGCTTTAAATCTCAAAGATTCAGGGGTTGATGTATCGGTTGGCTTACGCGCAGGTTCGCCTTCGGTTGCCAAAGCCCAAGCACATGGTTTACCCGTGAAAGAAGTTGCCAATGCGGTTGCCGATGCGGACATCGTGATGATTTTAACGCCGGATGAATTTCAATCGACTTTGTATAAAGATGAGATTGCGCCAAATATTAAACAAGGTGCAGTATTAGCTTTTGCGCATGGTTTCTCAATTTTATTTAACCAAGTTGTGCCAAGAAAAGATTTAGACGTGATTATGATTGCGCCAAAAGCACCTGGTCATACCGTGCGTTCAGAATTTGTACGCGGCGGTGGTGTTCCAGACTTAATCGCCGTTCATCAAGATGCCTCAGGCACAGCTAAATCAGTTTGTTTATCTTACGCCTCAGCCATTGGTGGTGGGCGTTCTGGTATTATCGAAACGACCTTCCGTGACGAATGCGAAACCGATTTATTCGGTGAACAAGCGGTATTATGTGGTGGCGCAGTTGAATTGGTCAAAATGGGCTTTGAAACACTGACCGAAGCTGGCTATCCTGCTGAAATGGCGTATTTTGAATGTTTGCATGAATTAAAATTGATTGTGGATTTAATGTATGAAGGCGGTATTGCCAACATGAATTATTCCATTTCTAACAATGCAGAATACGGCGAATATGTCACAGGACCAAAAGTGATTAACGAAGAAAGCCGTCAAGCGATGCGTGAAGCCTTGAAAAACATTCAAACAGGCGATTATGCCAAACGCTTTATTTTAGAAGGAATGACCAATTATCCTGAAATGACGGCGCGTCGTCGTTTGAATGCCGAGCATCCGATTGAAGTAACAGGTGAAAAATTACGCGCGATGATGCCGTGGATTAAAGCCAACCAAATTGTGGATAAATCGAAAAACTAACTCGCATTTACAACAAAGAAAGCCCGTTTTTTAGCGGGCTTTTTTGTTTGGTATTTTTGCCTTCTGTATGGCGTAACTACTGAATCACCAACTACATGGATAGCTTAAAACAAACCTAACTGTACTTGTGCCACTTCTGACATCATTTCACGCGACCAAGGCGGGTCAAGTACCACTTCCACATTCACAGAATTAACCCCTGGCAAAGCGCGGATTGATTTTTCTACATCGCTTTGCAAGACAGGCCCCATCCCACAACCGGGTGCTGTCAGGGTCATTTTGATGTGAACGTTATTGCCTTGAGCATCTGGATTAACCTCACAGGCATAAACCAAACCTAAATCGACAATATTGACAGGAATTTCAGGGTCATACACGGTTTTCATCACTTCCCAGCAATTTTTTTCAACCGCCTGTGCATCTGTTTCGGAGACTAAAGTATGTAATTGGTGTGGTTGTTTACCAAGTGCATCCGCATCAAGTCCTGCAATGCGCACCATATGTCCCTGTTCGGTAACAACGGTAAAATTAGACCCTAAGGCTTGATGAATGGTGACTTCACTGTCTTTGGGCAATGTCCCATGATTGCCATCAGGAATGGTAACAACATTGACATCGCGAGTTAAAACAACAGTTTCTCTGGTGGCAGACATAATTTTTAGAAAGGTGAAGTAAAAGTTTGAGCATTAATAATTTGCCCTGTGATACCGATACTGTGGGAACTGAATAGATAAGTGTAAAGAGCGGCTAAACTGTCCATTGCGGGTAATTGGGTTTTATCTTCGGCAGGATAGGCTTTTTTTCGCAATGGGGAATTAATCGCCCCTGGCACCAGCGTATTAACCCGTATTTTTTGCCCCGCTTCAAGTTCTTCGGCAAAAATTTTTGCCATGCCTTCGAGGGCAATTTTTGCAACACCATACACACTGGAATAAGCGCGTCCTGTGCGAGCCGATGAATCTGAGGTAAACACAATTGAAGCATAAAGACTTTTTTGTAATACAGGTAATAAGACCCGGGTTAATAAAAAGGCTGCACTCAAATTGACTGTTAAACCGTTGCCCCAATCGTGGGTTGTGCATTGTGCTAAGGGGGTGAAATGTTTAAATTCTACCGCCGAATGCAGCAAACCTTGTAAAGCACCGTATTTTTCTTCAATAATGTCAGCCAATTCTTCGTATTCACTTTCAGTTGCACCTGCTAAATCAAACGGATACAACACAGGGGTGGGCGCACCACTGGCTATAATGGCATCGTAGGTATGTTCTAATTTAGGAATCAGTTTATCCAGTAAAATCAGCGTAGCTCCTTGTTTTGCTAACGCAACCGCCGCAGTATGCCCTAAACCACCGCCTGCGCCTGTGATTAAAATAACTTGATTTTTCAATAACATAACGCCCTCTCTAACCATGCTGTAATGTGTGCAGGTGAGGCGACTAACGCATCGGCTCCCCATTGTTCTGGACGGTCTTGGGCGGTTAAATAACCATACACTGCTGCCAAGGTTTTCATCCCTACCTTTTTTCCTGCTGTTATATCGTGCAGTGCATCCCCAATAAACACACATTGCTCAGGCGTAACTTGCGCTTGTCTACAGCCCTCTTGCATTGGTTCAGGATGCGGTTTGCTATGCGCAGTGGTATCTCCACTAATCATACACGCCACACGGTCAGTTAAATTTAACGCACGCATTAAAGGGTGGGTAAAACGTTCATGTTTATTGGTTATGACTCCCCACTTGAGTCCTTGGTTTTCAATAAACTGCAATGTGTCTGCCATACCTGTAAAAAAACCACCGTGCTGGACAATATTATTTTCATATAACGCCAGCATGGTTTCCAAAATAGCCTCATGGCTGGCAATCGCTGTTGCTGCACTACTGTGTTGAATCATTTTCATTGCACCAAAGGAAATCAACGGCTGCACTTGTTGATTTGTCACCTGCGCAAAGCCATGTTGCACTAATGCTTGATTCAAACAAGCAATTAAATCAGGGGCGGTATCAACCAGCGTTCCATCTAAATCAAACAGCACACATTTAAGGGAAAAATCATTCATCAGGTTTAACCTGTCCGTTGAAAAGCGGCGATATAATTGATGTCAATATTCTGACTTAAGCGAAAACTTTTGTTAAAGGGGTTGTAAGCAATGCCTACCATTCCTCGCAGACTCAAGCCACACGCCCGCGCCGATTGACATAATTCAGACGGTTTAATAAAGGTTTTGTAATCGTGCGTCCCTTTGGGCAACATTTGTAACACATATTCGGCGGCTAAAATAGCGAATAAATAGGCTTTGGGTTGCCGGTTTAAGGTCGAAAAAAACACCATTCCACCTGGTTTAACCAACGTGGCACAAGCGGAAATAATCGAGCCAGCATCAGGGACGTGTTCTAACATTTCCATGCAAGTGACATGATCAAAACTGTCAGGTTGCTGTTGCGCCAAACTTTCTGCACTGATTTTTTGATACCTTGCTTGCACACCTGATTCCAAACCGTGTAAATCGGCTACATCAATTAATTCTTCACTTAAGTCTATCCCTAAAACTTGCGCCCCACGTTTGGCTAACCCTTCGGTTAAAATACCGCCACCACAGCCTACATCCACAATTTTTCGGCTGTTTAAAGTGATATAACGCTCAATAAATTCAATCCGTAACGGATTAATCGCGTGTAAGGTTTTAAATTCACCTTGTTCGTCCCACCAGCGTTCTGCTTGGGAACCAAATTTGTGGATTTCATGCAAATGGACATTCTGTGTTGCGGTCATCATAGGTAAGCTCACTCGGGATAAGGTATAGTGTACTATATTAGTAGGTTATTCGTCATCAAAACTCAATCAACATCGCTGATTAAAGCTAACATTTCATCAAACGACATTTTGCCCCCTAACTCGCCGCCTTCGAGCAAATTATGCGCTAAATCACGTTTATGTTTATGTAAAGCCACGATTTTATCTTCAATCGTATCTTTGGCAACCAAGCGATAAATTGTCACAGGGCGTTGTTGTCCCATTCGATGAGCGCGGTCAGAGGCTTGGTCTTCTACCGCAGGATTCCACCACGGATCCATGTGAATCACATAATCGGCGGCGGTTAAATTTAACCCTGACCCGCCTGCTTTTAAGCTAATTAAAAATAAATCCCCTTCACCTGCTTGAAACGCATTCACGGCTTGGGTTCTTTTTGGCACGGGGGTTGAGCCATCTAAATATTGATAGCGAATTTTTTTGCTATCCAGCAATTCCCGAATAATACTCAAATGCCCAACAAATTGACTGAAGACTAAGGCTTTGTGGCGATTGGAAATCAACTCTTCCACTAATTCGATAAAAGCATCTAATTTTGAGCTGCCTAACAAGCTTTCAGGCATTACCAAACGCGGATGGCAACAAGCACGGCGCAAGCGCATAATTTCTGCTAACACTTGTAAATGCTGCTGTCCTGCGGCGGCGGTTTTTTTCGCATTCTGCATACTGTCAAGCGCGTCACGGCGCAAGGCTTCATAAAAGGTCTGCTCTTCTGCGGATAATTCCACATGAAGTGTCACTTCGGTGCGAGCAGGCAATTCGGTTAAAACATCGGTTTTTAAGCGGCGCAAAATAAACGGGCGCAACAGTTTTTTCAAACGTAACTGCACGCCGTGGTCTTTGTTATTTTCAATGGGGCTGGCAAATTGAGTATTAAATTTTTGCAATGAACCGAGTAACCCCGGATTAATAAAATTAAATAGATTCCACAACTCGCCCAGATGATTTTCAATCGGTGTCCCCGTGGTAATCAATTTAAAATCCGCAGGCAATGCCATTACCGCTTTTGAACGTTTGGTTAGGGCGTTTTTAATCGCTTGCGCTTCATCGGCTACTAACGTATGCCATTGTTTTTGCGCTAATCGTTCGCCTTCGGTTTGCAGCAAACCATAGCTACAGACCACGACATCAAAGGCGTTGGCATCGTCCAACATTTGTTGTCTATCCCCCTGTCCAAATTGATGCACCCGCAAAGTTGGGGCAAAACGCACCGTTTCTTCTAACCAATTCATACACACCGAAGTGGGGGCTAAAATCAGTGTTGCGCCCACATTGGCGCGGGATAAAATCAAAGCTAACGCCTGCACGGTTTTTCCCAATCCCATGTCATCGGCTAAACACGCACCCGCCCCCCAATGTGCCAAGCGACACATCCATTGATAGCCTTCCAATTGATAATCACGCAATTGACCCTGAAAGGTTGAAGGCAAATCAGGCAGAATTTCGGTCATTTCCTGTAAACGTGTAACTTGAGCTTGCCACTGTTTTTCTGCCTTAATTGTCATGCCTTGGGTGACTTCTTCGAGCGCGTGAGCCGCCAACGCATGAAAGCGCATTTTATCCTGATGCAAATCGCCCAACCCTGCAAAATCATCCAGCCGCTGGCGTAATTCTTGTGTTAAAGCAATCACTTGTCCATCGTCGAGCTTTAAAAAACGCCCATTGGAATTTTTCAACAACTGCAATAAGTGTTGCATTTGTAACACTTGGTTATCGGCAATTTGCAACTGTCCTTCAACACTAAACCAATTATTTTCTTTGCGAATTGAAAAATGGCTAGCCGATAAACCTAGCACGCGACTAATCCGAATGCTTTTACCTTTGGGCCATTTTAACAGGACAAATTCAGGTAACTCCTGCAATTGCAGCAAGGCTTCTAACGCCATTTCAGGCTCATCCATCAACCAGTGCATTTCTTTGGAGGGGTATAACTGCGGACAGGCGGCTAAGGTTTGCGTTAAATAAGCCGACTCTTGCACAAAATCGCGCGTGGTTTGCAATTGCTTCCCGTCAATTTCTGCTAACACAGTTTTACCACCTGTCGCAGGTTTATAAATCGGGCCGCCTTCTGCAAAAGGTTGGACATACATTTCAATTTGCAGCCCATCATTAACAGGTTGTAAATGAATATGCAATCGACTATCAGCGGCAACTTCTTCGGCGTGTGGCGATTGCCCACCAATATCGGATTGAACTGTTAAGGTACTGGCAATGGAGGTAATCGAGGCAATCACTTGCTGTTTGGCATGATGCGGCACAAGCAAGCCATTTTCCCCTAAAATTTCAGCGACTTGCAAATGCTTTTTAGTCACAGGATATAATAATAATCCTTCGTTTGCCGCTTTTTCTAATACCAATGTGGCATTATTTTTAATGGTGGGCAATAAGAAAATATGTAAATTCGCACCTTTTTCTTTCACTAATAATTGCGGTTCACACACTTTAATTGTTATCGGTTGAGTAAAATCTTCTTTTTCAGCCCAATACAAATGCGGATGTCCAACGGCGGCTAATAAACTTTTTTCACCTAAAATGTAATCAGCACGCAAGCCATAGCCGTAATATTCATGCTCATATTCCACTTCAATGCCGTGACAAATTTGTTTATCCTGCTCCGATAAATAATCAAATTCATTTAAATTTTCTGATAAACGTTTCAAAGAAACGGCTTTGCCTTTGGTCCAACGCCCTGATTTGCCCATTTTTTGCTCGCGTGGCACTAAACTAAAGCGGTCATTGGTTAAACTAAATAACCAAATCAAACGTGATGACTGTTCTTGCGTTACAACACTTTCATTTAATTGATTTAACGCATTTAATGCCCGCTCCCAAGGTTCAACTTTGGGTAATAAATCAATAATATCGCCTAGGGGTGAGCCTTTATAGAGGGCGGAAATTTGTAAAACTTGTTTATCATTATGCGCTAATCGGTCTAATAACAAAGAACTTACAACTGCATACCATTTATAACCAAACTGATGGGCTTGTTTACAATGCTTGGCTAATTGAATTAAAAAAGTATTGTCTATTTTTAGGAGAGTCTCTATTCCATCCAGCCAATATAAAGCTAAGGCTTGGAATAAATGTGTATAAGGGGTATTTTTCCTTATAAGCGTATAGTTGAGTAAATAATCCGCTTTGTCAATTGCCATTTGCCCACGATATATAGCTAATGTGTCTAATAAATAGCCATGACAATAACTATAGGAATCATTTTCTGTTTTACTCGCAATTGCCAGTTGTTTTTTTAATATTTCAAAGTTTTCAGGCAAACAGGTTTTTAGTAAACTTAAATGATAAAACTGTCCTGCCAAGCCTGAAATGGTTAAATTACGTTTCCGCGTGTGCTGCTTAAGGGCATTAAAATAGTCATTAAAATAGGCAAGGGCTTCGGTGTTTTTATTTTGCAAAAAACGTAACGCGCCTAATAAATAAAAATCATTTAATTGTGGATTGTCTAATAACCAAGCTTCTGCATTTTCAAAATTTCCGCGTACCAGTCGATATTCAAGCAAAGTTTGGCGTATTTCTTTGGTTTTAAAGGGTAAGAATTGTGTTTCTAAAAGCCGATATTGTAACGTGCAATCTTTTAGTAAAAATTGATTGTGTTCTAAATAGGTTTTGAGCGCGACAAAACGGATTTCACTCGTAAGCTGTAAAAACCAAACCTCATCAAATTCTTTAAAAAACAATCGGTTTAAGGTGGGGATAAGTTCATTGGGAAATTGTTTTTCAATAAATCCTAATTGTTCTTGAAATGAGGATAAATTATTTAAAAATACAGATAAGCGTATTTTTCTAAAGATACTTAGAAAATTAAAATAAAAATAATGGTTGCTTTTGAATGTTTCAATCGCTAAAGCAGTAAAAAAAGGTTGTTTTGCGGCTATTTTTATTAACTCATCCGCTAAATCCGCGTTACAAAGCCAACCCTCCCGACTATTTTCAAGAATTTTCAGTTGCAATAATTTATCTTTTAAAGGCTTTGCAATTTTATTAATAAGGGCAGGTTTGAAACAATTACTTTGTCTTAATAAACGTTGAAAATTCTCTTGTCCAATCGGTAATAAAATAATTGATAATGCAAATACAATGTTTTGTTCATCTTCTGCAAGCGTGTTGAATTGACTAAGTAATTTAGAGGTCATAGTGGGTTAAAATTTAGGGTATGCTGACAAAGAAAGCTATGTTCAATAGCGATGTAACGGGGGAAGATAATACTGCCAATAGGTTTTATTGGCAGTATTTAAAAGAATGGATTTATAGCATTTTCAACTTTGTTAGATATAGAAATTATTTACATGATTAAAATAACCATTTATATCATATAAAGATATAGATTTAATAGCTG
>JFJP01002942.1_pt1 | contig 11010 bp, 7 predicted proteins | sample 431651 | NCBI WGS metagenome assembly JFJP01 (sample SAMN02602958, study PRJNA72255) | Microbial mat metagenome, whole genome shotgun sequencing project. | biome: fresh water; feature: sink hole; material: water; isolation source: purple microbial (photo- and chemosynthetic) mats found in...
CACGCCGCCGCGCCAGCCACCCGACCAACCCAATTCCCAAGACCATGAGGGCGTAGCTTTCGGCTTCCGGCACAGGCGCGGCGGCGACATCGCCGGGACGAACCGCCCACGCGTAGTAGTCGATGTCCTTGAAGTCCGCGAACTGGGAGCCGAGGATGGTGTGGAAGAACCACGCGTTGCTGCTATTCGGCGCGTACTCCGTGCCGGACCAGTACACGTTGGACTGAAGATTGGTGAACAGGCTTTCGTCGTTGGGGTTGTTGGCGTCGTCCACCAAGCCATAGCCGGACTGGGTTTGGCCAGCGGTGTTGAGGTAGCCCTTGTTGCCCAGGTTGTTGTAGTACATGTAGGCCAGCTCGCTGCCCGTGGCACCCGCATAGGCGGTACCGGAGGCGCTGACGTTGTAGCCCTCATCGCGCGTACCGCTCCAGTAGTCACTGCCGCTGAAGTATTGGAAGCTGCTGCCGTTGATCGGGGAGACCGTGGGCAGGCGCCAGTCGCTGTAGGTGACGTCGCGCACGCTGTCGTAGTAGCTGAGGTTGTCGGCCCAAGCCACGGCGTTGGCCCAGGTCATGCGGCCGTCAGTGGTGCTGTATCCATTGTCATAGCTGGAACTGGCGCCGTAGTTGGCATTTTGCAGCCAGGTGATCTCCAGCACGTCGTCGTAAATCAGGCCGCCACCACGGTCGTGCAGCGCGGCTTGCGCCGGCAGGGCGAGGATCAGGCCAAGGCTGAGAGCGACCAGGGGCAGGCGGTGATGCGGGGTTCGGGTTTTCATGGGGTTCTGCCAGTGGGGCTGTTAGTACGTGTTTTATATGTCTCTTTCATGACAAATATTCGTGCATCTGCCCCACGTAAAATGAGCCGAACGGCTCATATCGGAGCGGTTGCATGCGTGGTTGCGGCTCGCCAATATCAACCGACAGGTAAGAAAGCGGACATTCCTGAACAGTAGTTAGCAGGTCATGACCAGTGACCGTTCAGGCTGAGGAGCGGCATTCACACTGCATGAACGGAATGGCCTGAATGAGGCGGTTGCTGTCGCAGCGAAAATATATGGCAATGGAAGCAGCTGGCTCGAGATCCGTCCCATGCTGCTGACGAAAGCAGCCATTGGCCACCATCAGCGGATGAACGGCAGGTAACCGGAGCATTGCCGCCACCATGAAGTTGCGTGAATCAGGCATATAAAAGTCCGATTCCCACATTGGCCGAGATTGCCCAATCAGATGGGTTGAACTTCCAAATTTTCTTCATCCAAACCATTCTCCCAACCCATATTGCATATAGCCGCTTTATCCTTGCCGCCTCCCACTTCTGGAATTCAGTATGTCAGCACTCGGATTCATCGGCCTCGGCGTCATGGGCCAACCCATGGCGCTGAATCTGCGCAAAGCTGGCCATGCGCTCAGCGTCTACGCACGCAATCCGGCGCAAAGCGCGCCGTTGCTGGCGGCGGGCGCGGCGGTGCTGGCGACACCAGCGGCGGTGGCGCAGGCAAGCGACGTGCTGTTCATCAACGTCAGCGACGATGCCGCGCTCGAAGCCGTTCTGTTCAGCCGAGAGGACGCAACTTCGGGCGCAACTTCGGGTGCAACTTCCGGCGCGGCTGCCGGTTTGCCTGCCGGCGGCATCGTGGTCGACATGGGCACCACCTCGCCCGCCTTCACCCGGCAACTTGCTGAACGTTTGCTTGCACAGGGCGTAAGTCTGATCGACGCGCCGGTTTCCGGCGGCCAGGCTGGCGCCATCGCCGGCACCCTGTCGATCATGGCGGGCGGAACGGAAGCGGCGTTCCAGCGCGTGCTGCCGCTGTTGCAGGCGATGGGCGGCAACATCGTGCACGTCGGCGACAGCGGCGCCGGCCAGATCGCCAAGGCGTGCAACCAGATCGTCGTCTCCGCGACGCTGCTGGGCGTCGCCGAAGCGCTGACCTTCGCCGCGCAGCTGGGGGTCGATGCCGGCAAAGTGCGGCAGGCGCTGCTCGGCGGCTCGGCCTACAGCAAGATTCTGGAAATTCACGGCCAGCGCATGCTGGATGAAAACTACGCACCCGGCTTCAAGGCCAAATTGCATCGCAAGGATCTCGGCATCGTCATGGCTGCCGCGCAAGCCGCCGGCATGGCGCTGCCGGCGACGGCGCTGGCCACGCAACTGATGAATGCGCTGGTCGGCAACGGTCAGGGTGAACTGGACTCCTCCGCGCTGATCGAAGTCATTCAACAACTGAATAAAGCAGCCTCATGATCACCAAGGAATACGTTGTCTTTCTCGACCGCGCGACACTGCTCGCCGACCTGCGCATCCCGGATTTCAACCATGCCTGGGTAGAACTGCCCACCTGCACGGTGGACCAGGTGGCCGAACAACTCTGGCGCGCCACCATCGCAATCACCAACAAGGTGCCGATCACCCGCGCCGTGCTGGATGCCAGCCCGAAACTGCGGCTGATCGCGGTGGCCGCCACTGGCACCAACAACGTTGATCTGGACGCCTGCCGTGAACGCGGCGTCGCCGTGTGCAACATCCGCGGCTATGCCCAGCACACGGTGCCGGAACACGTTTTCATGCTGCTGCTGGCGCTGCGCCGCAACCTGCTGGCCTGGCGCGTATCGCTGCAAAACGACGCCTGGCAAAAAGCGGAACAGTTCTGCCTGTTCGACCACGAAATCCACGACCTGCACGGCTCCACGCTGGGCCTGATCGGTTACGGCAATGTCGGCGTCGGCGTCGAACGCCTGGCGCGCGCCTTCGGCATGCAGGTGTTGATCGCGGAACGCAAAGGCGCGGCGGAAATTCGCCCCGGCCGCGTTGCCTTCGACGAAGTCCTCGCCCACGCCGACCAGATCAGCCTGCACACGCCGTTGACCGAAGACACGCAGGGATTAATCGGCGCGCGTGAATTCGGCCTGATGAAACGTTCAGCGATTCTGATCAACACCGCGCGCGGCGGCGTCGTCGATGAAGCCGCCCTGGTCTCGGCGCTGAAAACCCGCCGCATCGCCGGCGCCGGCTTCGATGTGCTGTCGCTGGAACCGCCCAGCCAGGGCAATCCATTGTTGGCGTTGAGCCTGCCCAACTTCCTGCTCACGCCGCACGTCGCCTGGTCAAGCCGGGAAGCCATGCAGGCGCTGGCAGATCAGCTGATCGACAACATCGAAGCCTTTGTGCGCGGGGAAGAACGCAACCGAGTGGTTTAGCCCCCCGCGTTCACTCGCCCAGATGCGATTCTTCCAGCGCCTCGGTGAAGCTCATCGCCCAGGTCAACGCCTCGATATGGCGCTGGTTGACCATGAACGCGTCCATGCCCAATTCGTCGGCCAGCGCCTTGATCGTCGCCTGATCGCTCTCCTCGCAGGCAATCGCCAGCTTCAGGAAAGGCGCATATTTGCCCTGCCGATGTAACAAGGCTTCCGTCACGGCCACCGGCAATGACAACTGCGCCAGCGCTTCCTGCATTGGCATTTCCAGCAGCGCATCGATGACCGACAGGATGCCGACGACAAAAGCCTCGTCGCGCTCCCTGGGCGGCATCCGCCCGCCCGCCAGTTGTTCCGCCAATTTGGCGCGCACCAGCGCGTTTTCGCGCAGCGCATTGTCCAGGTGGTCAGGTTTCTTGCTGCTGAACAACAGCAGGGTCAGCCAGCGGTACAACTCGTCCCTGCCGACATAGACCATGGCGGTTTTCAGGCGATCGATCTTCTCGCGCAAGCCCATTGCGGCGGAATTGACGAAACGCAGCAGCCGGTAAGCCAGCGTCGGATCGCGCCAGGCAATGCCGGCGAGTTCCTCGAAATCGGCCTGGCGCTTGATCGCGTTGAGCAGATCGATCACCACCATCCGGTAAGTCGCGATCTTGCTGCCGCTGCGGGCGCCTCGGTGAGTCAGGAAACGGCCCTGGAACAGATGCATCCCCATCTGCTGGCAAGCCTGGTAAAGCTCGATGGAATCGATGTTGCGCGCCACCAGCCGGCTCTCCGGGTAACGCGTCGCCAGCAGGCGGCAGCGCGCCAACAGATCGGGCGGCGACTGATGCGTGACATCACCCAGATTGATGAACTGAGCAATATCCAGCGCTTCCGGCAACCCCTGCTCGGCCAGTGCATAGCCGCAGCAGAGTCGAAAACCCCGGTCATGCAGCGCAATCAGCCTCGCCAGTGCGGCAGCCCGGTCGTATTCGGCGCCGTTAACACCCACTGGCGGATCGAACTCGATCACCAGATTCTCGCGTGGCAACTGCTCCAGCCTGGGATATTCGAGGCCGGCCGGACTCAGCGGCAGAAAGGCCAGCCGCTTGTCCAGCACCTCGGCCAGCTTGTCGCTGACAAAGTGATCAATCAGCACGCTGTCGAAAAACTTTCGCGTCGAGGCCTGCCAGGTATGCGCCTGCATGGCGGCGGGCGTTTCCACGCTAAACACATAGGCGGCGACTTGCTGATGGTTGTCCAACATTGACTCGCGTCGCAGGAAAGGCGGCGGCGGTTCGACAGTGGCATCCTGATCGACCTGCCTGCCGGCGGTCTTGTTTGCAGAAGAAGTGAACAAACCCAGGAGCCATTGCAGCATGTCAGTCTTTCTTGTTGATCAAAGGACGCAATGCGCCGCCAAAAATGCTGGCCCAGCGCAGCAGCGCAGCCGCCTTGTCGAAGCATTCCCGATATTCGGCATCGGCTTGCGAGTCGGCGACGATGCCGCCACCCGCCCAGAAATGGAGTTCATCCTGCGCGCTGACCAGCGTGCGAATCGCGATATTGCTGTCCATGTCGCCATTGAATCCCAGCCAGCCGATGGCGCCGCAATAGACGCCGCGCCGATGCGATTCGAGTTCCTCGATGATCTGCATCGCGCGCAATTTTGGCGCACCGGTGATCGAACCGCCTGGAAACGCCGCGCGCAGCAGATCGATCGCATCGCGGCCAGCTACCAGCTTGCCGGTCACCGTGCTGACCAGGTGATGCACGCTGGCAAAGCTTTCGATCTCGAACAACTCGGGGACGGCGACCGAACCCGGCTGGCAAACCTTGCCCAGATCATTCCGCAACAGATCGACAATCATCAGGTTTTCGGCGCGGTCTTTCTCGCTGGCCTGAAGTTGACTCGCCAGCGCGGCATCCTGCGCCGGCGTATCGCCGCGCGGACGCGTGCCCTTGATCGGCCTGGTGGTCACCTGGCCGCCGCGCAACTCAAGAAAACGCTCCGGCGATGACGACAGAACGTGCACTTCCGGCAGACTCAGATAGGCGGAATAAGGCGCCGGATTGATCTGGCGCAAAGCCTGATAACCCAGCCAGTGATCGCCGCCGACCGGCGCCGAAAAGCGCTGCGCCAGATTGACCTGATAGCAGTCGCCAGCCTGGATGTAGGCCTGGATGCGGTCGAACGCGGCGCGGTATTGCCCGGGCGTGAAGTCGCACACCACCTCGCCGAGCTGGAATGGCTGCCGTTCATGTCGTCCCGGTTGCTCACCACCCGGTTGGCTGAACAGCGCAACCAGATCATTCCAGTTCGCCGCCGTGGCGGCATCCCGCTCGCCGCCAACCAGCCAGGTCTGGCACTGCTGATGATCCACCACCACCGCCCAGTCATAGATGCCGACTACCATCTCGGGTAAGGCGTTGGCCCCGCCCTCGCCCGCAACGCGATGCATCCGCTCCGGCAAAGGCTCGATCCGCCGCGCCAGGTCATAGCCAAAGTAACCGATGGCGCCGCCGCAGAAGGGCAACGGCGTCGCCTCAAGATCAGCCGCCAGGGAATGGCGCAGCAATTCAAAAGGATCCTCAGCGGAACACCGCACCGAATCAGCCTGGCTGATTTCAGTGAGGCCGCCACGCGTCACCAGGGTAATGAATGGCCGCGCGGCCAGAATATCGAAACGCCCGGCGGTTGAACGCGGACAGCCGCTATCCAGAAAAACCGCCCAGGGTTCGTCGGCAATCGCCGCAAACAATTCAGCGCTATCGATACGGTATGGAAGGGAAGTCAGGCGCACTTGAAATGATGGCCAAAGGGGAAAAAACCCATTTGAACCCTTGCTGCTGGCGGGAGGGAACGTGGCGCATTCTATCCATTTGCTGACTGGCGGCGAGGTTTGTCAGCGAGTTTGTCAAACCAGCACCGCCTCCACCGGGCGGCGCAGTAGACGTAGGTTGGGCAAAGCGCAGCGTGCCCAACTTGCCCACATAAGCTGTTGGGCACGCTGCGCTTTGCCCAACCTACCCTCTGAATATCAGTGCTAATCAAGTTCACGTTTGATTTGTGCCGGATCAATATCTCAAACCAGCACGGCCTCCACCGGGCGGCGCAGCGAGGCCGGCAGTTTCGGGCCGCGACCGAAGCGAACCACCAGATCCGGTCTGCGCTCGCCTATGCCCAGGAACGACGCAAACTGCGGCCGCAATGCCGGCACCTCCACCGGCTGGTTGAGAAACGCATTGCGAATCCCCAATGCCGCCGACTGCAGCGCGAAGCGCTGGTAGCTGCGGCCGACTTCGAGCCACTCGGCGGGGCTGGCCTGATCAGCGACGAACACCACGATTCCGGCTGAACTTCGCACCTGCTTTGCATACTTGTCGTTCTCGGATTTTGGCGTGAAGAACAGGTCGAATAGCCGGCGGCCCAACCACGGCGGCAACGACGGATTGCCTGACGATGCCGCGTAGAGGCCATCGCCGGTGCGCACGGCTTCGTCGCCGCTGAAGCGAATCCAGCGTTTCAGTTCTTCCACGAAAGCGGGATCGTTCATCTGGGTTGTATTGCCTTGCACGACATACTCCAGCACGTTCTCCATGACGGCTGGTTCGGTGAGGAAGAGCAAGCGAACACCGTTTCCGCTGCCCGCCTGCTCAAGCAGTGCAAGTTCCTGCCGCGAGAGCGGCTTTCCGTCGTATTCGCCCCGGGTGGTTTGGCGTTCAGGTATGGCCTGAAACAGGTTGGAAGCGACCACACGCGTCGACTCCAGCGAGATGCGCAGGGCGTTACCGCCGGCGTCATCGAAGTTGGCACCGAAGTTGGCACTTCCCATCAGGCCATTTGCCAGGGCCGCTTGAATCAGGTTTTCGGCGGCGCAGCCCAGCGAAACAAATAGGTGGTGGTCATCCGGATCGACCGCCGGACATCTGCGGGCAAGATCCGGAAGAATTGAAATAGCGTCACTTTCGATGCGAAATTTCCAGCATTGCGTGTTGTGGCTCGATGGCGCCAAAGTCGCGTAGCGCACCAGTTCGCGCAGGGTTGCGGACTTTTCGCCAGCCTTGCCCTTGCTGTGGCGCCAGGTGTCTTGCACCGCCGCGTCGTAATTCATGGCACCGGCTCCGGTTGAGCACGCGGACAAGGTCGCAAGTCCAGCTCCGGAAGCGACTGCGGCAAGGGTGAATTGTCTACGCGTGACCACGGCTCAATGCCTCATCAATAACGAATCAATACCGAATCAATGCCGTATCCATTTCATCAACGCGGCGAACAACACTTCCGGATCAACCGGCTTGGCGATGAAATCGTTCATGCCGGCTTCCAGGCATCTGGCGCGGTCTTCGGCAAACACATTGGCGGTCATCGCCAGAATCGGCACCTTGCCATTTCCGGCATCTGCATGTCCATCAGAATGGCGGCGTATTCGTTATCCCGCACCATGCGCACCGCTTCCACCCCGTTCTGCGCCAGGTCGGGCTGCAAACCGACATCGCGCAGATTGATCAGTGCGATTTCCTGGTTGATCGGTTCGTCCTCCACCAACAACACGCGGGCGCCGGTATGCGCTTGCCGCAAGCGATCTTCCGCCTCCGCCAGCTGAGTATCTTCGAACACTTCCGGCAGTGCGTTGCCTTTGCCGAGCCGCGTCGTCAGCCAGAACAGGCTGCCCTGCCCCGGCACGCTTTCGACGCCAACTTCGCCGCCCATCAGGTGCGCAATGCGCTCGGTGATCGCCAGGCCCAGGCCGGTGCCGCCGTACTTGCGGGTGGTTGAGTTGTCGGCCTGCTCGAAGGCGCGGAACACCCGCGTTTGTTGTTCATCATTCAAGCCGATGCCGGTATCACTGACTTCAAAACGCAGCAGATAGTCGGTATCGGTTTCTTCCAGCACTTTGCCGGTCAGCGCGATGTCACCGCGCTCGGTGAACTTGATGGCGTTGCCCAGATAGTTGAGCAAGGCCTGCGAGAGCAGGGTCGCATCGCCATGGAGTGACTGCGGCAGACTGCTGACCCGAACGTGGAAGCGCAGGTCTTTCGCCTTCAAGGCCGGGTCGATCACCGCGAATGCCTCGCGCAACACATCAGGCAGAGAAAAATCCTTCGCGTCCAAGACCAACATGCCGGCCTCGATCTTGGTCAGGTCAAGGATGTCGTTGATGATGCGCATCAGGTGTTTGCCTGCCGATTCGATGGTCTCGATCCGGTTCAGCTGTTCCGGCGTCGCGCCATTCCGGCGCAGCAAATAGGCCATGCCGAGAATGCCGTTCATCGGCGTGCGGATTTCATGGCTCATGTTGGCGAGGAACGTGGTCTTCGCGCGGTTGGCAGCTTCGGCGGCATCAGTCCGGCGCGCCAGTTCGCGATTCAACTGGGCAATCTGCAGCGTGCGTTCCTCCACCCGCATTTCCAGTTCATGCCGGCTTTGATCGAGTGCATCCGTGGCGCGCTTCAACTCGGTGACATCGGTCAGCGCCAGCCGCACTGTCGGTTTCCCGTCGGTAAGGTGGATCGGGTGGCACTGCACCTGGACCCACCTCTGGTTGTAGGCTTCATTTGCTCGGTGCAGCGTCAGTTCGAACATAAAATCTTCAGCGACAGCCACCGCCCGTTGCAACATCAAAAGCCATTTGTCCTGATCCACCGGCTGCACGAAATCATTGAAATCGTGAACGAACAGCTTGGAGCGCTCGATACCAAGCAAGGTTGCCGCAGTCAGATTGGCGGCGCTGATCTTGCCGTTGCCGCTCAGTATCAGATAAGCCACTGGCGCAAATTCATACAGATCGGCATAACGCCAGGTGGCGAGTTCTTGCAGTTCTTTGTGCGCCTTTTGCAGTTCGTCATACGCCTGGCGCAACTCGGCGTTCTGCATTTCCAACTCGATCCTGTGAATTTCCAGTTCCTGCACCAGCTTGCGTGCATCCAAATCGACGGGGGGCTGGGGAAGTCCGTTTAAAGTCAGTCTGTCTTCGGCACGGCGGCGGAGTTCACTGCCATCCAAAGCATATTTCCCGGTCATCACGTTTTCCCTCAGGCAAGCCAGACGTTATTGTTGAACAACATTATCCTTCTTCCTGCACTTAGTTCAGTCTAGGAAAAGAACTCAAATTCAGCCGGAAATTGAGCCAAATCTAAGACGATGTTTGCTGAGGCGACAATTTGCGACACAACATCTGCGTAGGTTGGGCAAAGCGCAGCGGATGCCTTGGCGGCGGGTTTTGCCGCTTAGGCATCCGGCGTGCCAAGAACTGGTGCAGCGTGCCCAACATTGCACGCACGGAGGTCGGGTTGTTGGGCACGCTTTGCTTTGCCCAACCTACTGCTGCTGAGGTAGCTTGGCGAGAGAAGTAACCAACAAGCACGTAACAACGACAAGGACTCAACATGGCTAAACGCACCAACGCAGCGGCTTCTGCTGCAGTCGAAGTAAAAACTGGAACCGTAGCCAGGATAGGCGGCGATGACTTTCCCATCGTCGGCATTGGTGCATCCGCCGGCGGCCTGGAAGCGCTTGAGCAGTTCATGGCCAATGTGCCGGCCGCTTCGGGGGTGGCCTTCATCGTCATTCAGCATCTCGACCCCAATCGACCCGGCGTCATGCCGGAGTTGTTGCAACGCATTACGCCAATGAAAGTGGTGCAGGCTGACGACGGCATGCAGGTGCAACCTAACTGCGTCTATGTGATTCCGCCCAACAAGGACATGTCCATCCTGCACGGCACGCTGCATCTGCTGGCACCGCTGGAAGCACGCGGCCTGCGCCTGCCGATCGACTATTTTTTCCGCGCCCTGGCGGACGACCGCGGCGACAAGGCGATCGGCGTGATTCTTTCCGGCATGGGCTCGGATGGCACACTGGGATTGAAGGCGATCAAGGAAAAAGCCGGCATGGTGCTGGTACAGGATCCAATCAGCGCCAAGTTCGATGGCATGCCGAGCAGCGCCATCCATACCGGCCTGGCCGATATCGTCGCCGCCGCCGAAGTGCTGCCGACGCGTTTGCTGGCTGCTTGGCGGCATTACCGGCCGCACTCGCTCGAACTGGAATCAGACAGCGCCAGCCAGAGCGGCCTGGATAAAGTGGTGATCCAGTTGCGCGCGCGTACCGGGCACGACTTTTCGCAATACAAGAAAAGCACGGTTTACCGCCGCATCGAGCGCCGCATGGGGCTGCATCAGATCGATCGCATCGCCACCTATGCGCGTTACCTGCAAGAAAACCCGGCCGAAATCGATCTGCTGTTCAAGGAATTGCTGATCGGCGTCACCAATTTTTTCCGCGACCCCGCTTGTTGGGCCTATCTGTTTGAGCATGCGCTGCCGGAACTGCTCGCCATGTATCCGAATGGCCGGACCCTGCGTGCCTGGGTGCCGGCCTGCTCGACCGGCGAAGAAGCCTATACGCTGGCCATCGTGTTCCGCGAAGTGCTGGAGAAAATGGCGCCGAAAGGCCGCTTCACTTTGCAGGTATTCGCCACCGATCTGGATCAGGACGCCATCGACCGCGCCCGTCAGGGCCTGTACCCGGCCAATATCGCGGTGGATGTCTCGCCGGAACGGCTGGAACGCTTTTTCGTCAACGAACAGGGCAATTACCGGGTCAGCAAGGAAATCCGCGAAATGGTGATTTTTGCGCCGCAAAACGTGCTGTCCGACCCGCCATTCACCAAGCTGGACATCCTGACCTGCCGCAACCTGTTGATTTACCTGGGCGCCTTGTTGCAGCAAAAACTGCTGCCGCTGTTCCATTACAGCCTCAACCCGAACGGCATTCTGTTCCTCGGCAGCGCCGAAACCATCGGCGGCTTCACCGAACTGTTCA
>JFJP01024797.1_pt1 | contig 11010 bp, 17 predicted proteins | sample 431651 | NCBI WGS metagenome assembly JFJP01 (sample SAMN02602958, study PRJNA72255) | Microbial mat metagenome, whole genome shotgun sequencing project. | biome: fresh water; feature: sink hole; material: water; isolation source: purple microbial (photo- and chemosynthetic) mats found in...
AGTTTCACAAAAACTATTATAGGTTAGAGCTTGAGCCTGTCTTCTCGAGAGTTCGAGAGTGGCTACTTCTTCTTGCCTGCTGCTTTCTTCTTCACTTTCTTCCGTCTGTCGACGATCTCGTGGACGCGCAAGTAGTCATCTCTGAAGGCGGTGAACTGCTTCGTGGTGACTTGTTCAGGCTTCGGAAGTAGTCTGGTCACTTCTTTGAAGCCTGCTTGGTCTGCCCAGTACGACGGGTTATAGCCGTTTTTGTCTCTTGCGTTCACGTCGCCGCCGAAGTTCTTGAGCAGGTCTACCAGGTCTGGGAAGCCGCCGATGGCTGCGACGTGCAGCGGAGTGCGGCCCAAGACGTCTCGGAGGTTGGGGTTCGCGCCGCTTTCGAGGAGCAGCTTGCTGATGTCGTAGTCGTTCTTCGCCACGGACATGTGCAGCGGCGACTTGAGGCCTGCGAAGTGCTCTTCCTGGAGGTCTGGGTTTGCTGCGAAGTGCAGGAGGATCTTGACGATGTTCGAGTACTGGTTGATGCAGGCGAGGTGAAGAGCGGTCGAGCCGTTCACGTTCTTCACGTCGACGTTTGCTTCTTTGTCTCTCAGCAGCTTCATCACGTCAGAGGCCTTCGAGGTCGCTGCGGCGTACAGCAGCAGCGAGTCTGCCGCTGTGAGGTTCGGGCCTTTTACGTACTCCATCGGCAGGCTGTTTGTAACTATTCAATTGCAGGCTGTGGTCGTTTATGCGCGGTCGTGGTTGTGGTTGTCCCCTCAGGGCTGTAAGAGTTCGGCCGAGCTAGGTCAGTCGATCTTTGCTCGCTCTGGTTAGCTGGTCTGGCCTGGGTCTCGGCCGGATGCGCAGGTTTGGGTTGCTTCAGTCGGACTTGGTTTGTAATATTGTGATTGCGGAAACTCCAGTAGCAAATTTATGGCTGCAATCAAGCTTTCAGAGCAGGCTTTCCAGTTCGCAGAGCTGCTGCTCAAGTACCACACCCCCACAGCTGACGAGCACGGCCTCGAAGACCATGACGAACTCGAAGCGGTCGAAAGAGAGCTGACCAAACAAGCTCCTGCAGAGGGCAACAAAGCAGCGACTGACTACGAGAAGTGGAGTAGAATCGACCGCACCATCCCCGACGAGCCGAAGAAAAAGCGAGGCGAGCTGGACCTGGAGGAGCCGCCGAAGGAAGCGCAGGTTTGGGGCTGCGCGCAAGACCACCGCCAGGTTCTCCTGCTTGACTTAGGAGCGCGACATCTACGAGCGGCCCAACGCCGAGAAGCTGCTGATCATCGAAGAGTTCAAAGCCAAAGGCGACGCCGCCTTCCGAGCCAGCAAGCACGACGAGGCAGACTACTACTACCAGAAGGTGCGGTCGGGTCACCCAGGCAGAGCTCTACCTCGTCTACACCATCCCCGAAGGTTCCGAGCAAACTGCGAAGTACGACGACCTCGAACTCAAGGTCAAGCTCAACCTCTCCGCCGTCAGACTCGCCAGCGGGAAGTTCAGAGACGTCATCGACTACTGTCTCCAGATCAAGAAAGAACAGCCTTCGAACCAGAAGGCCAAAGCTCCCGGGTTCTGGGGAAGCAGTCGCGACCCTGCGCGCGAAGCTCAAGTCGTACGTAGGTTCGCCTGACTCAGACGACCGACTTGAACCGAGGCAGAGAACAGATCTCGAAGGTTCTGGTTGCTCCGGGTGAAGGTCCAGGCCTCCCTGACCAGCAGGTCGCTTCGGAGTCGCAGGCCTAAGCCCCCAGTCGTCCGTCCGCAGCTGCAGCCTGCGACCACCAGAGCAGCCTGCCTCGCTAGACTCAAATTACCGATCGCCAGTCTCTGATTAATTCGAATCTTGTCTTCGACTGTAATGTCTGTATGCTGAGTAGCTCCACCCGTGGAACAGCCGGTCCTATTCTGATCGCCGACCGTCACTTTTTGGACGCTGAAGGACTCACTTTTTCCAGCCGCCTCAAACCCGAGAGTCTGGAAGCGGCGAATGCGTGGAGAGAACTTGCTCGTCCAGTCTGGAGAGACCAGCAGAAAGGCAGTTCATCCGAATGGAAGTATTAACGCGTCCCTCACATCTTCGTCTCCTTCGAACCGACAACCTAAGCGACTCACGGTGTAACAGTGAAACAACCAGCCTCTTCCTTCTATCTTTTGAAGACTTCAGGTCACCCGGTCCGCTGCTCGAAGCTTAATTACCGGCTGCCTGTTCAAACCACTCGAAAGCCACAGGCGGGAGACTCAGGTGAAGCGATGCTGCTCGCATCTTATAACATCGGAGAACATTAGTTAGCGCTAGCCTCCTCAGGCTCTGCAGTTGACTTTAAGGCTGCTGACTCGATCGGTCTTCGCGCGAGGCTGCTTGGTCCAGCGAATCCTCTCGAAGCTGCAGGTCGACCTCTGCCGCTCCCTTGTCTTCCCCGTACTCGAAGTCGCTGTCTTCGTCAGACCCCTCAGAACTCTTCCTCAAAGGAAAATCGTTGGCTCTTTGCATCATGTTCAGGAAGTAGTTGAATTTCGTTTTGGGGTCGACCTCGGTTTTGCCTGTGTCTTTGAGGTAGCGTTCGAAGCCTTCTGCGTAGGAGTCTGTGTCGGAGGAGTCCTCGTTCACCAGGTCTTCGAGGGTCTGGCGAGACTTCCGCAGCATCGAATCGAGTATCAATTCGTAGGGGCAATTCATTTGTGCTGGAGGGCTGGTTCTATTCGCTGACTGCTGCGCTGGAGGGGCTTCGAACCGACCGACGCTCTGAGCGGATCCTGCGAGACTGCTCTGGGGCTCCTCGCCTTCCTGCCCGTCGCGCTTCGGCGAAGCTTGCTTCTTCTGGTCGAGTGGGTTTAGCCGAGCTGGTGCGAGCTGCTCGTTGCGAGATGAGTTCCATGAGGCTTCTAATCTTCGCAGCGGGATCAGGTAGAGGCAGACTTCGAAGACCAGCACCGCATACAGCACGCAAGGCCTGTCCCAGGACCAGAACCGAGGTGCGCAGGTCGCTGCGATGAGCAGAGAGACGAGCAGCAAGCAGGATTTCATTCCGATGTTCAGCCACCGCAAGAACTCGAAGAAGTCAAGCAGTCCAAACTCTGGAGGCGCGTCTGATTTTCTTGTCTGTCTTGACTTTGCATCTGCTGGCTTGAATCTGCTGCTGCTCATCTGGTGTCTATCTTCGGAGGATTTGACTGATCTGGACTCCATCGCGTGGTCTGCCATGTCGAGGTTACTTGAGTTAGATCGTCTCCTTCGAACCTCGATTTCTGCTTCGTCTGAGTTATCCAGAGGCACAGGAACTGGACGCAGCAGGGGATCTGTCTGGTGTTCGCTTTGCTCTGCAGGCTTCGCTGATGCAACAATCTGCAGACTAGCAGACTGCAGTCTGAGTAAAATCTGCACTTTTGCACTAAACTGCATCAGGTTGTGAAAGCCAAACACCAACGCCGCCAAACCGAAGCTCATTTTGGCAGCGAATCTCCTGTTCCTGAGACTCATAAAGGCCAGGTTGTAGCTGAGCCCCTGATAGCAACAGTAAGCGATGCAGTTGATGATGAACGACAGCGAGACGAAGATCCTCACGGTCCACTGAGTGAACACTGCTTCGCTGTTGTCTTCCTCTGCAAGCAAATCCTGCACGAAGATGGTTGCCAGCGCGACGCTGCTCACGTTGCTGATGCAGATCTTGCTGATGATGTACGGGGAGACTTCTCCGCTCGAGGTTTTGACGACGAAGAGGTGCAGCAGACACGTGAGAGCGATCCCTGCCGAGATGATCGAGACTGTCGTTCTCCTGTTTATGATGTTGATCCTTCTGAGCATCTCGAAGTAAGGCACTCTCGGGACTCTGAGCTCGCAGCCGGTCTCGTTGCTGGTGTCGTAGTTCGGCAGACACTTCATGCACTTCTGCGTGTCGCTCGAGTAGCACACTGCGCATCCTTCGAAACAGCCGGTCGACAGGTTTGTCCAGTTGTGCCCGAACAGGTGTCTGCCTGACTCAGAGAACATCGAGCAGGTCAAGTTGAGGCTGCTCGGTACCACTTCGTTGTCTAGTCCGATGATCAGTTTGAGGAGAAGCTCGCCTTCAGTGGTGTGAGGAACGAAAGCTCTTTTGACGCTGAAAGTCTGGTTCTGAAGGATGGGGTCGAAGATGGTGGAACATGGACGGCTGAGGTTTTGTATCTGCAAAGAACAGAGTCGCTCGTCTGTTGACAGGTATCCCAGAGTGGAGTTGAACTCGAAGAGCAGGTCGAACACGTTGACCATCGTCGAATCGATAGTAAAATTTAAAACCAAGCTGATGCTTGCTGTGTTCAGCGATATGAGAGTAGATCCGAGCAGCAGCTTGTTGGGGACCAGGTCGAGCCAAGGCTGCAGCGTGCCCTGGAAGCCGACTGTCTTCGTGTTAGACAGTCTGAAGATCAGTTGGTTTAGGCCGACGTCTTTCTTGGGGATTTCAATCTGCGGTTATGACAGCTTACGTTGAAGAGCTTGAAGGAGATGTTCTGTGAGTCGAAGAGCGGCCGAGCATCACTGGGCAGCTGGTTGTAGATGCTGATAGTGTGCGGATTCACTTTCTTGAGTCCCCAGTTCGGGTTGAAGCTTTCCTGCGGAGAGAGAGTGGCGAGAATGTTGAAGTCTGCAGGGAAGACGAGTTCTAGCTTCGTGTACTCTCTTGTAGGAGCGAACTCGAACTCGAGAGCGAGCTCGTAGTCTAGCAGCGTGCCTTTGCGCTGAGGTGCTTCAGTCCATTTCTGTCCGCGAACCAAAATCAACAGCGGAACGAACTCAATCGAAGGCGTGGTTGACAGGTAGATGAAGTGTCCGTCTGCGCTGGAGAGCAGAAAGTTGAAGGAGAAGTTTTGGGTCGACTCAGCTGAACCGTTCAGGCTGGCGAATCTGAGCTGCAGCGTGGTTAGTTTGTCGAGGGTGATGTTCGTCGCTTTGATGCATGAGTTGTTCACAACCACAAAGGAGAAGCTTCGATCTGCAGCTTCGAGTTTTAGGTTGTTGTTGTCGAGCAGCAGCGGATTTTCTGGTGATCAACGGCTACTCATGTGCAGTTCTGCGGGAATCGATATCAACAACTCGTCTCCATCCATGATGGCTGTGTCGGCTGTCAGCTGAACGTTGAAGTTGTTTGATTCCTTCAGGATTGGCAGCTGGAGTGCAGAGACTTCTAAGCGAGGCCATGGACTGGGGTACTTTATCTCCGAGCAGAGGTTCACCTCGTAAAAAAGGTCCTGTTCTTTCCACAAAGTGAGACTCAGATGACAAGACCAGCCTTGCGTCCGGTGAGTGAAAACTTCTTTGAGCTGAAACACCACTTTCTTGGCCTTTGAGTTGTAGATTTGCTTCAAAGAAACTCCATGAAAAAACAAGCTCGTGGTGTTCTCCAGATCCTCCGTCATGCAGATATCAGTCGCAGGGACAGCTTTGTCAAATTCGTTCTTGTCACTCGCGACCTACCAAGTAGAACAAGTTGCTTTTGCAGTCTTTTAGCCGTTCGAAGGTTGCCGGCAATTGATTGGACGAAGTGAATTTCACTGTGACGTTCAGAAGTTCGCTGTCGCGAAGCACGCAGTTGAGTTCGAATGAAGCGATGAGGCCAGTGAACACGTTGGTGAAGGCTTGCTCATACCAGGCTTCGTACTGGACTGGATGACAGCAGACTACCTGGCCCAGTGGAATAAGTGATGTTGGTGACTCCGAAGATCGTGTTCATAGAAAACAAAGGCAAGAACTGGAAAGCGATGGCTTGAGATCCGATGAGAGCAGGATTGACGATCGAGTGGTCGTTCTGAATCATCACTTCGTAAGCAAGCAGGCCAGCCTTCAACACCACGGAGAACTCGAGCATTCCGAACTCGCGATTGATGGCCAATGCCTGCACGGTTTTCCCTTGCCAGATGGCTTTGATGTTCGAGTCGACGATCCTGGTCCCTCTAGGAAGCGAGACTCGCAGCTGCAGCGTGATGCCGAAAAGATCCGAGCTGGTGTTCTGGGGGAGAGCTATCGAGTAGAGTCCGTCCGAAGCGAAGTCGCAGCTCAAGTCGACTGAAGCTCGTTTGGTGATGTTCGCGATGAACTGCACGGAGAAGACACAGCTCGAGAGGCCTGCGAAGAGAACGGTCCAAATAGCGCCAAATTTCATGCCTTATTGCAGTGTGCGCGGAGTCAGCGAAATAAACCGAGAGTGCTTCTACCCGGTACCGTCTTGAATCGAGCAAACGCTACAGTTGATCAATTTGTTTTTATTAGACTTTCGGTTGAGGGAGCAGCTGCGAGTGCAGACGGAGGAGAGTAGATTAGAGTCTGTTCATAACATCTTTAAGCCTTAGGATGTTCTCAAAGAAGACGACAGGTACTGCGGTGCTGGTGGGTGGTTTGGGCAGAGGACTTGGATGACAGTTAGAGGCGAACAAATGCCGCCCTGTCGGTCCAACTGGTCGCTTTTGGAGCGCCAGACTGACTCTGGGGTTCATGTCGATCGAGAGCTTCTTCATCGCGATGTGCTTGAGGCGAGACGGCTGACTGGTGTCGGCCGAGATCTTCCTCGGTTTTTCCGGCAACTTCACTCCTTTGTCTTTGAAGTTGCCGTTCGAAATTTTGAGGAGGCGTCGTTTTAGGTCCAGGTGGTCCTTGTCCGCGTCGTCTGGTTTGCTCCTGGGGCTTTTGACCAGTTTCGTTTTCTTCGTCGAGGCTGTCTTGTCGGACTTGCGGCTATCGAAGCCGGTCTGCTTGTCCGACTCTTTCTTCGCGACAGCTGGTTGCTTCTTCTGGTGGACTGCTGCAGGCTTGAAGTAGGTGAGTGGTTTGGCGTGGAAAATTTCGCTGGGTTTTACGATCTTTGGCTCGAGTAGCGGTCGCTTGGGAGATTCTCGCGCGCTCAGCAGCCCTAGCGGTCTTGAGGCCGGCTTTTTTATCGCTGGCTTTTCCAGGTCAGTCGACTTCGAAGGAATAATCAGTTTTGCGATTTGCGCTTTTTCCTTTGAAGTAAGCAGAGTTGGAGACCGCACTGGCAACTGCCTGTCTCTAGAAGGCGTTTTCTCTTTCAGCAGAGCTCTTTCCAACTTTCTTACGAGCACTGAAGAAGAGTAGGTCTGCAGTACTTTCCTTTTAGGAGAAGTTTCCTCGATCGGCCCGCGAAAAGACATCTCCCCTAGTCAACTGCTCGCTACATCCATCTCCCCTCGAGGAAGACCTAGAATCTGGGGGGTCACAAAAGCTGAATTCTCTGCTGACGGTTCTCACATGCATTCCCGATAAAAGCACTGAGCAAGTTCCGAAGAGTTTAATTATTCTAACATGAAAACGCATCTGTTTTTACAATGGATTGCATCGATCAGGAGGACAAGTTCCGCATCAGCTTGTCTTTCTTGCCTCTGAAAGGCCGGATTCCGCAGGCACGAGCAAACTTCTCAACGGAGGTCTTCCAACGATCGAAGCTGCTGATCCAGGGCGGCGACAACCAGGAGTGTGAGTTTTCAGACATGTGGGAGCTGAACCTCAGAACGAAGACCTGGAAGATCAGGAAAGAGCTGAAGGAGCCGCTGGTGGGCCACAAGTCGATAAAGCTGCGGGTGTTGTCGAAAGACACGCTGATGAAGGGCGCAGGGCGAGCGATGCTCACGTACGGCGGCTGGATGCGGAACCTCTACTCGGACACGCTCTTCTTGATGGACATGAGCAACTTCGAGATGAAGGAGTGTCCCCGGAAGCCACGCAGCCGCATCGACGAGTCGAAGATGACGCGCACCACGCTGGACACCATGAAGCACATCGAAATAGAGAACTCGATTCCCGACGGCCGTCGCGACCACACCATGTGCTTCCACTCCGCACTCAGCGCTGTTGTGGTCACCGGAGGCTGGAACTCGCTCGAGTGGCATCCGGACAAAGTAGAGCTCGAAGTCTGGCTCTACACCTCGGGTACGCCTCGACTGACCAGAGTGGAGATGGAAAAGAGTCAACTGGGACGCAGCCACCCCAGTCCCGCTGAACAGACGAGGCCACTCTGCGGTCTACGACGAAGAGAGCAACTCGATCATCCTCTTCGGGGGAGTCTTCGGCTACTCGAAGATCCTCGGAGACTGCTTCCAGATCACCATCGACACAGTAGATTCGCCTGACAGCAGACGGGCCAGCTGGCGAAGGCGAGGGAAATAAAAAAGCAGAACAGCCACGAGTTCTTCCCCGAAGGCAGAGCGTGGCACACAGGGACGCAGATCCGCCGGAACATCTACTACGTGGGAGGCATGAAAGAGATGCACGAGTTCGCGGGAGAAGTCTGAGCCGTTCACCCAGATCGTCGTCTACCACATAGACAGCAAGCTCTGGCACCGAGCAGTCCACAAGAACACGCACCTGCAGCGCTGCGGGCACTCAGCGGTGCGCTTCGGAGAAAGCGTGCTCATCCTGGGCGGCTACCGCGAGACCAGCCACGACGCGGACAACCAGGACAGCCAGCTGGACACCTCGATGACCTCCACGTCGCGCATGCACAGCACCAGCGCGAGGCCGAAAGTGGTCTACTTCAGGCTCGACGAGGTCATCTCGATAGAAATCGGCCACCACGTAGTCGCGCCTTGAGCAGAACCTGAGCCAGATGTGGGAGCTCGAGAACAAGCGGTCGAAGAGTCTCGACGAGGTAGACGCGTGTGACCCAGCGAGCGATTTCGAGCATCAAAGACTACATCTTCCAGTGGAACATGACGCTCTTTCCGAGCGACCAGCTGAGCAACCAGATCGAGGCTTTCCAGTCGCTGCAGAAGTCTTCGCTGCAGAACCCGCTGAAAGACCGCGACTCGCTGCAGAAGTCCGAAGACCCGTTCGCGGGACTGAATGAAGAAGACTAATTCGAGGTCGGTCGCTTACTCAATCTTGTCGCAGACTTTACTGATCAGAGTGTTCAGCTGCCGCTCGCACTCGATGAGCGACTTGTTCTTGTCTTTCTCCGATAGCGGAATCATCGTCACCATGTTCTTGTACATGTACTGCATCTCGCGGTAGAGTCTGGTCAGGCTGGCCTACTCCAGCAGGAACTCCGGCCAGTCGACCGCTTCCTCCGGCCGGTGGGCTTCGGTCGACATCCGGTGGCCGTCGATGGTGCTGATCGTGGTGTCCAGAGGAGAGTCGGTCATGTGGCTCGCGTTCATCAGGTCGAGCTTGTGCTGTTCTTTCAGCTTCGCGATCTTGTCTTTCAACTTGTCGATCTCGCGCAAGCCGTTCTCTCTCTTCTCCTTCACGAGCTTCAGCTGGCGCGCTGACTCGATCTGCTCCTGCGTGATGGACTGATACGTCTCGCAGCTGACTCACCTGCTGCGTCGCTTTCTCGTAGAGAGACTTGAGCTCCGAGACGTCTTCTTCTCTCTTCTGCAAAGCGATCTGCAGGCTCTCTATCTGCTGCATGGCGTCTTTCAGCTTCGATTCTTCTGAGAGAGTGTCTACCCACTTGTTTCAACTCTTGAGGAACCAGTGGTTCGGTTTGGGGTTGAGATTGCTGGTCTGAAGATGCGGCATCGAAGATCGTATGCTTCTTTTCCTGCATGTCGCCGATGTTCGGGTCAGACTTTCCCTTCGTCAGTGACTGGTTTGGTTTTAGGGAAGCCAACTGTTTCTTGAGGTCGACGTTTTCTTCGGTGAATTCTAGCGTCAGACCAAAGCTACTCCTCAAGAGCTCTACTGACTTTCTGAGCTCATCCTCGGTCTCTCTCTGTCTGTCTTTGGAGTGAGCGATCTCTTCGTTGAGTCGCTTGGACTTTTTGGCTTCTTTCATGAGGAACTCTTCGTTCTCTTTATCTTTCTTCTCTAGTTCTTCGAAGTCTTTTTTCAGCTGGTCGTGAGCGATCTGTTCTTGTTTGAGTGCGTTTTCTAGTTTGGTTGTTTCTTCAGTCAACTGCAGCTTCATCTTTTTGAACTGTTCCTGGTAAAGAGTCATGTTGGACTTGAGCTCGCTGATTTCGATGTCGTTTGAGAAGACTCTTTTTTCGAGGTCTTCGCAGCGCTGCTTCAGGAAAGCGTTGGTTTGAACGAGGCCGGTGAACTCATCGTTCCTCGCAGTGCCTTTTTCAGCTTCCTGGAGCAATTTTTTGCAGGTTTCGAGCTGCTTGTTGAAGTCTGCGTTCTTGCTTTCGAGGTGGCCAAGCAGGTCCTTGAGGTTTTGTATCTCTTCGGTCATCATCTCGTTAGATTTGGTCAGTCGCTTGGAAGACTCTGTCATCTCTTTGATCTTGGTCTTGCTTGTGGTTGCCGTCGAGATGAGTTCGTTGTACTTGTCTTCAGAGACATAAATTAGTTTCTTTTCAAATTTCTTGTCTTTGTCTGAAAACCTCTGGATAAGCAGTGAGAACGTCTCGGAAGTCTTTGGTGAGGGTCACGATGGAGGCTTCGACCTTGTCTAGCTGGTCGGAGAGCAGCTCGTTGTTCTCAGCAGTGATGTTGTCGATCTCGATCACTTCTTTCTTGAGGTCTTCCAAGCTTTCTGTGTCAGGTCAAGACTACTGATGATGAGGTCTCTGTCTGTTTGGGGCAGTTCGGCCAGTTTGGCTTCGACTTGGCCGACCCTATGAATGACTCCTTTGTAGGTCAGTTGGTTCTTCTTGAACCAGTTCTCAAGAGTTACCGGCTGGCCGAACCAGACCTTGAGAATCGAGCTGACATAGTCGTTGATGGTCGCGTAGACTTCTGCAGATGCCTCCATTAACCTGCGACTGCCTTTGATAGCTCGTTCTGCTTGCTCGTGTCGTCGAGCAGCTGTCCCAGCACCTCGAGACGCGAGGTAAGCTCGGTGTTCTTCACGCTTATCGCTTCGAAATCACGCTGGAGCAGCTTGTACGCTTCGCTGGGGAACGGGTGCTTACCTGCCTTCGTTGAAGCACTTGACATACGACTGGAGGACTTGTTTCATGTCGATCGCGCTAAGAGCGTCAAGGTAGCGCGTGTCTAAAGGCACTTCGGGTCTTGGAAACACGTGGCCTCTGGGCTGCGCGGCCTGCTTACCTCCCTTCATCATTACGGATGCTTTATATTTTCT
>JFJP01027573.1_pt1 | contig 11010 bp, 16 predicted proteins | sample 431651 | NCBI WGS metagenome assembly JFJP01 (sample SAMN02602958, study PRJNA72255) | Microbial mat metagenome, whole genome shotgun sequencing project. | biome: fresh water; feature: sink hole; material: water; isolation source: purple microbial (photo- and chemosynthetic) mats found in...
GAGCCAAATTCAAAGATGTTCTCCAGGAACTCACAAAAAAATTTAACAAGCCTGTCATCATTACTGTGGACGAAGCCGATCAGCCACTCATCAATCAGATTTTCTCTGAAAGAATAAAGGATGAGAGAGAAAGAGATGAAGGTATGTCTCTCACAATAGATTCATTTAATCAATTCTATGGATTCATCAAAGCCCAGATCCCCAACCAAATTCGAATGATTATTGTGGCTGGACATTCCATGATAGCCCAGACGACGATATACTCAGGTTTATTATTCTTTGATTTATTAATTTACTTGTTTATTTTTGATGCATCAATTTAGTTATTTTTTAAGGGTTCAACAATGCTGTTGTCCTGAGAAACTCTCCTCTGTTTCACGATTTACTGGGCTTTACAAAAGAAGAAATCGAGGTCAATTTCGCTGAAAAAATTCACTTGATCGCTAAAACAAAAGGAATTTTAGAAGAAAAAGTCATTGATGAAATTGAGAAACATTACAACGGATACAAATACAACATCAAAGCAAAGAACACCTTGTATAATGCTTTTGCCATCCAGAATTATTTCAAAAACGAAGGGGATTTGAGAAATTATTTCGCTGAGAGTGGTGGCACTAAAATTCTCCTGAGGTCTCTCAACATGCAAGATATTCCAGATCTCAGGAAATACCTTGATTTACTAAGCAACCAATCAGCTAGAGTCTCAATTTTCAGAACAGAACTCACAACACCAAAGGATTGGGCCAAACTTCAAAAAGATTTCAAGCAAAACGCTTTCGATGCAGGCTATCTAACCATTGATGGCTTAATTTCTTCAGAGACCATTGCTTTAAAAGTGCCCAACCATGAAGTTTTCCAGAATATGAAGGGGCTGCTTCGGGATTTTCTTTGCAAAAAAGACCAATTTGGAGATATTTTACAAAGTTTGATTCAGAAACGATTTAAAGACTTTTTTCAAGCTATAGAAGAAGTTGCTTTTCGGGATAAAACCTTTCTCAATATTGCAGACAAGAATCCAAGAATAAAACAAGATGCAAATTATGAGCCTCTTCTTCACACAATCCTGCTAATGGCAATCAGAATGACAGTAGAGACTGGAAAGGAAAATCAAGTGATCACAAATTTCACGATAAAAAATCGTAAAAAACCAGATATTGGAAGAAAACGTATTTTTTTTATTTTTATTTATGAAATGAAACTCGGTTATTTTGATAGTCATAGATCTTTACCTCGAAATTGAGGGTTTTCTAGAAGTTTTATTCGAATTTAAGCTTTTGGAAAAAGAAAGTGCAGAAGATGCAATCAACCAGATTTTCCAAAACAAATACGATTCTGTATTTAATATTAAAGAGAAGCCTCAGCAAGAGAAGTATATGATAGGAGTGGCAATGGATGCGAGGATGCCATCAGTCATCCAAAAATATAGGATCCTGAAGTACAACTATGAGGAGGAGACATGGCAATATGTTAATTAATTTATAAATAAAAAAATAAAATACAAATCTCATTTTTTTTAACGATAATTTTTATAAAAATTAACTATATTCTTCATTTTCTTGGTTTCTTAACATAATTTCCTCTTCTTCTTCAATATAACTCCTGCATTTATACCCGCAAGTCCACCACATCACAAAAATCCCTTCAAAAATAATGAACCCTGCTGATAAAACCAGTCCAATATCAATTAAAACCTCTCTATCTTCATAATATTCCTTCAGATAATTCGCTGAATTTTCGAAAATTTCATTGAATTTTCCTCCATTAAAGCAATAAGCTTCCCCAATATTATACAAAAATTCATTAGAATTCTCAAAATCATTAAGAAATTCAAAGGAAAATTCATCATAAATCAGCACAAAAATGCAGATAAAAACCCCGAGTCCATGCGAGAACCAAAACACAATAAATGAGAGAAAATTCCTTTGATTCTTCGCGAAAATCAAGAAATATATTAGAAATATCAACATTCCGAATGCAGAGAAACTAAAAGAAATTATCGTTGTTATTAATCTATAATCATCGAAATCTGAGAAATTCGTGAAAATTGTTATGTTTTTCATCCCGTTCAAATTAGCGCAAATTCCATCAGAAAAAACCCGTATTTTTCTCTCTAAAATCAAATAAATCGTTGAATTCGTGCGATTTTTCTCATTATCGTAATTTAACTCGTTTTCCTGAGAAAAATCTGAGTTTTTCTCGAAATCTAACGAATTATACATATAATCATCAGTAAAACTCTGGCATTTGCTTTGGTTATTTATCGTTAATTTCCCATTAAAACATGAGGAATTCTCTTTATAATTTACGAAAATCTCGATAATTGCATTGGAATTCGTCTGGTTTGTCACAAATAAACTCCCGTTTTCAAGCCGAATATCGCTTAAAGGACAATTATTGCCTTCTAATACACATAAGCCACTATCACAAAAGGAAAACCCATTTTCACAAGAGCCATTTCTTGAAGAAAAATTCCAATAATTCAATGATTCTTCAAAAAAAGAAGAGTTTTTCCAATAGAATAGAGGAATTTCATAAGAATTATTAGAGTAATATGCTAAAATTAAAGGATTTTCAAAGGAATTTGACGATAATGATAAGGAAATCAAGGGTTTTGCATTGATATTATTCAGGATTTTATCAATATAAATCTGGGAAATAGAGAGATTTGGCGATAAAATCGTTGATTTTTGGAGGAGGAATTCGGTTAATGAAACGAGAAAAATGGCTATAAAATAGAAAGCGATGAGAAATCGACCGAAAAAAAGGAAAATTTTCGTTAAATTCATTGATTTTATGGAGAAATTTAACAAGTTTTTACAATTAAAAATTTAAGGATTTTTTGTGATAAAAAGGGAAAAAATGGCTGATTTTCAAAAATTCGCAATGTATAGAGTCACCAGGATTTTTAACGTAATAATAGGGTTATTCATTAGAATTTCTCATAAATATTGATAAAATTATCGTGGTTTTCTATAGTGTTTTCCTGATAATCCTGGGGATCTACAAATATGCGATATTCGAATATAACTCGAGTTTTATCAATGAAATTTTGATTCCTTTATATATAATGTAAGAAATTCCTTTAATTTGTGAGGATTTTAGCACTTTTTTAGGATTTCGGGAGGGGTTTTATTAGCAGCGGAGATGAAAATTCAGAGTTTTTTGGGTTATTTCAAATTTATGGACATTTTTTTGGGAAGAGGACTTTTCAATGTTTTGTATGATATTTTATTATTTTATCGTAATTTAATGATAATTTTATCAGTATTGCCACTATGACTTTTCAGGTTTATGAGGAAAAAAATAATGAAAGAGTGTAATTTTTCGGGTTTTTTGATGATTTTAAAGAATTTTATGCGAAGAATTGGCTTTGTCACCTTTCTCATTTTAACGATTTTTGGCTTAATTTATGTTTTTATCCATGTTTTTCAAGTAAATTATCGTATTTGTCGATGTTTTTAATAGTATTTATAGGTTTTTCCTGATAATTACATGTATTATGCACTAAATGAAGTAAAATTTCGTTTTATTTTAGAGAAATTCCTGATAAAATTTATCTTTTTAGTCTATTATTGAACCAGATAAAGAAAAAGATGATATTTAATGAATTTTGATTTTTTATGGGAAATTGAAAATTTTCCTTTAAAAAAAAACATGGTTTTTTTGTTCAATGCTTTTGTTTTTTTCTTGAATTTTTAATCTTTTTAATAGTTATTTCTTCTTTTTATCGTCTTTTTTGCCTTTTCGATCATTATCGTCATCTCTATTGATATTCTTTTCGTCTTTTTTATCGTTTTTCGGTAATTCCTTCATTTTTTTATCATCTTTTTTTTCTTTTTTCCCATTTTTTCCTTTGTTTTTATCATTTTTTTCATCAGAATCCTCTAAAATAACGATATTTTTCTCTTTATTTGTCTTTTTATTCACGTTTTTCTCATCATTTTCTTCTTTTATCAATAAATTATCGCTTTTCTTTAACAAAAACTTCTTTTTTCCTTGTTTTTTTTCCGAAGCATCCCCTTCTCCCTCGCTTGAATTGCTTAAACTAAGCAAATCCTTCGCAATTAGCGATTTAGTGAGTAATTCCTTGTTTCTCGCCTCTTGTTTCTCAGCTAATTCGTTCTTCATTTCAATTCCAATCACAGTCAAAACATATTCATCACAATTTCCTCCTATTTATTTTATCGTAAAAAAACCCGAAATTTTCTAAATAAACACCTTTTTTTATGTCCAAAGCTCCGAAAATAGTGATGGGAACATCGAAATTCCTGATATTAAGCGTAAAGTCCTTGATTTTTTCCTTAGTATTCACCACCCCAACCTCAAAAACCTTGCCTTTTACTGTGTCAATTCTCAAATACTCTATCCAATCTCCATATAACCCATACAAATTCCTGATATAATCATCCTGAGCGAAATCACAGGAAACTTCTGTAATTTCTTTATTATTTATCATATTTTTCATCACATTTCTATAGCCAAACATCTCTTCATTGTTCTTGAGGTAAATCGCTTGTAAGCCCACTATCGTTGTTTTGTAAAGGAAAAAAGTCAGCGTTTTTATCGTATGTTTCGTGCTAGGACCTAAAAGCTGAATATCGTCGAAAAACACCACATCTTGTGATAAAAGAGCTCGTGAACTATCACGTTTTGTGTGTCTTTTACGAGAATCGGAGTTCTTTACTATCAGAGATTTGTTGGTAAACTAAATTTTAAAGAGGTTTTAGGGATATTTATATGATAATTTTTAGTGATAAAATCTATAATTTTACGTCTTTTTCTTTTAAAAGCAGCTCTTTTGATTGTGACATAGAGATATTTAGAGGAGTTAAAGCGTTAAATTTAGTGTTTTTCTTGAGATTATTGAACATTTCATTCGCTAAGGCGATTTCCTTGATAAAATCCTTTAAAAACCCTTTAAATTTATCGAGGAAAAACCTTTTCTTTTTCCTTGATTCTATCGATATTTAGCTTGTTTTCGAACTCTAAATCCACTGTTTGACCCTTAATATCGTAAATGATCTTCTGCTGCGTTTTTTCTTCATTTTTTACGATATTTCTAAGGGTTTTTATCTTATTTCTCATCAAATTGAAGTTTTTCTCAGCATTCTATTTAAAATTTATCAGTTTTTTAGGGGAATTTGGCTATAAAATCATATATAATATAATATAATATAATATACACAAGAATTCCTTGTGTCAAAAGCCTCTATTAACTCATCTTTATCATCTTTGTAGGCTTTTACTGATAAATATCGCTTTTTCTTCACGATTTTCTCGGTTTGTCCACGAATTAGATCATCAAGCAAAAATCTGGTGGAATTCTGATTTTCCCCTAAATTTTTCAATTCTTTTTTGAATTTCTGAAGAATTATCAGGTTTTTCTGTGTGTTTTCTTCGATTTCCTGCTTTATTCGAGGTAAATCAGGGTTTATAGCCAAATTTCTGCATAATTCCTCATATTTTAACTCAAGTTTTTTTAGAAATTCCTGTTGTTTTTTGAAGTTTTTATGATCGATTTGCAGATTTTTGCGAAATTTCTCACTTTTTGCGCGTAAAGCGTTTATTTCGATTGTCAGCAGATTTATCTGTTTTTTTAAAGGAAATTACGATAAATTCCTTGATAAACAAGGATTTTCTTACGTTTTTCATGAATTCAACTGGGTCTTTCACAAGGAGTTCCTCTTTTTCTAGAATTTTGTTAATTCCTTCTAATTCCTTCACTTTTATCACAGAAATCGCCATTTCGTCCTCTGCTGATTTTATCTTCGTTTTAAGGATTTCGATCCTTTTTCATGAGAAATATCATAAAAATGAAGAAAATTACGATATTTCATTGAAAAATATCGTAAAAATGAAGAAAATTAACAATAAAAACCTTTGTGGAACAGGTGTATTATCCTCTTCTTTTGCCTGTTTTTTTCCGATAATCGCCCTATAGTATTTCAGCTGTTTATCGTTGTTTTTCACAGTTTGTTCCAGAAAAAGCCTTAATTCTTTTTTCAGATAAATTTTAACTAAAAAACCTTTAGAAAAACACGATATTTACTGTTAGGATCTTCATTATTGGTCTTTTTCACCTTTTTTCTCTCTAATTCCTTCGATAAATAGTCACATAATTGCTTCAATTGTTCTCTTAATCCTTCATTTTCTTCACGAATAACACTGATTTTCGCTTGTCTTTATACGTTTAATAAAGAAAATAGCGGTTTTTCTTATAAATTACGTTGATTCCTGATCAATTCCCCTAATTACTTCATTTTTTACCTTAGAAGTCATGGTTTTTCTTTTGAAAAATTAGAAAAAATTGTGATTTTATTTGATTTTTCAAAAAAAAGTCCTTTAATTTCTCTTAATAATAAGTTTCAAAATTATAAAATTCAATTCAAATATCACCCTTTATTGGAAAAATGGGGATATTTCTAATGAAAAAAAATGATAATTTTATGGTTTTCAGCTCATTAAATTGAACATTTTCGCATAATCTCTATGATTTTCCTCCTTTTTCTTCAATTCTTTACTAATCACCTCCGGGAAGAAATCCTTTGAAAAAAGCGCTTTTTTATCAGGAATTTTGCAGAATTCGTTCACTAAATTCGAAAAATCGCGATCAATAACCTGATTTACGCAGAACATTTGAAATAAATTAAGGTTCATTTTGCGGAATTTCACGTTTTCAGTGCTTTTTGGCATATTTTCCTCACGAATTTCTACGTTTTCATTCACATTTATCAGTGTTTTTCCAAAAAATTCCTCTTTTTTTTGAGATATCTTCAGTGGATTTTCGCAATTTTCTGAGATTTTCAGCTTTTTTGGCTTGAAATTATCGTAATTATCATCGAGATTATAGTCATTTTTCTCTTCTTCACTGCTTTTATCGCATTTTTCCATGTTTTTCTGCATTTTATGCTTATATTCAACATCGATTTTGCGAATATGGCATAAAATATACTCTTTTTTCTGCTGAAAAACTGTTGATTTTTCATTGTTTTTATGCGAAATATCGCCGTTTCTGTTCAAAATCACTGCATGCATTCGAAAGGAAGGACCTTCGTTCTTTGAATTCGGGAAGAATTTCTCGCATTTCACTGCAGAAGCCACGATATAAGTAACAAAAGGACGGCTTTTTGGTAAATCTGTGGTAAAATTCATCTTTTTCCTATGAAAAATTGAGAAATTTGTCTATAAAAATTGTGATAAAATTGATAAAATTGAAAAATAGTGATAAAAGCAATGTTTTTATTAGAAAATACTGTTGAAAATTACCATCGATATCGTTTTTTTATTTCAACTCTCGGGAATCCAAACTCTGATCCCACCGAATTTCCTTCCACGAAATAGATCATTCCATCTAAAAAACCCATAAAATTACGTTTTTTCTAATAAAAACCACTTTCTGGATCAGTATAAATGCATTCGGGATGTGTTTTCTTCGCATATTTCAAAAATCCGTATTTCTTGCAATAAAAATCGATATTTTGAAGAATTTTCGCATATTCATCACCTTTTAACCCATTTTCCTCCTTTAAAAAACTGAAGGAATATCGGGGAAATATAGACCTTTTAGCCATTTAGTCTTCCAATCGAATTCATAGATGCTTTCTGTGGTTTTATCACGATTTTCTCCATTTCTATCAGAGGCTTCATCGAGATCAGAACAGTTCATTTGTGGACAAAATTCCAATGAAAAAAGGGGGGTTTTTAAAGATTATTATTGAAAATAACAAGTTTTTTTAATAAAATTAAAAAAAAAAACACATCAAAAAAACTCGAATTTTCAATCGTTTTTTTGCACAAAATTTTTTAATTTTTCTTTGAAAATTTTCAATTTTTTCATAAATTTTGAAAAAATATGTTATATTAATTTTCATAAGGCAAGTCCCAATTCTGGTCTTTTATCACGATTTTCTTCTTGCTTTGAAGTTTTTGTTCAGTCTTTCAAAGAAAAATCGTTAAAAATATCACACTATATAAAATTTATTTACCAGAACTTCCTCAAGAATCGGTCGAGCTTCTTTTTCCATGGCTTTTATCGCAATTTCCTTTATGATTTTCTCAGCCGGTGGGAAATAAGGCGGTTTCATCTCTTTTCTGAATAAATGATCCTTTTAAAACTCACGATAAATTAATCAATAAATAAAGGATTTAACAAATAAAAATCAAATTAAAACCCAATCAAAGCCATCAAACCATGGATTCGCCTTTAAACTTGCAAAAGACCCCCCCAATCTAGCATCAGGCACCCTATTGAGTAATTGTGCGATAATTCTCTTTCCCTTTTTGTCCTTTATAAACCCTGGGAATTTGATCTCAGTCTTGATGATTTCTTCATAGATTTCATAAGGATCCTCAGCATCTTCTGCAAAAGGCACATATCCACAAATGAATTCAAATAAACAGATTCCAACAGACCACAGGTCCACATTGAAGCCATACCCTTTTCCTGTGATAATCTCTGGAGCCATATAATGAGGAGTTCCGATTATCGTAAAAGTACGAGCAGGACCTTGGAAATTGCTGAGAATTTTAGCAGTTCCCATATCAATCATTTTCAGAAAACCCTGTGTTTTTTAAGGAAATTAAGTGAAATTAAAGGGAAAATAAAGGGAAAATAAAGGAAATTTAGGGACTTTGGCATCAACCATGATGTTTTCAGGCTTTATATCACGATATATGATGTTTTGGTTATGTAGATACTCGAGACTGAGGATCAGGGATCCTATGTAGAATTGAGCATCGAAAGTGCCTAAAATTCCTAGAAAAAACTGTTTTTTTCTGATAAAATTGAAAGAAATTCTCAAAATTTTGTGATAAATACTCATAATTCTTTAATTTTTACCGATTTCTCTGATAACATCGAATAATTCCATGCCTTTGACGAATTCTATAAGGAAATAGATGAAATTCTGGTCTTTATAAGAACGAAAAAAATGCATAGTGAATGGGAAACTGAGCTTTTCCATGACTTCTTTTTCTTGCTATTTTCTCAATAAAATCAACAAAAAATGATTTTTTTTCAACCAATAAGTGTTTTTGGAGATTTTGCTCTAAAATCTGGTTTTTTGCAATACATTTCAATGCGTAATAATCAGTGGGATTTCCTTTAGAATTCTTCACTAAAAACACTGAACCGAACTGCCCAAAACCTTATTTATTGATGAAAATCCTCGGAAAAATATAGACAAATACCCAGTTTTTTGATAAAAATCAGATTTTCGAGCAAAATATTAGAAAAATCGTTCTTTTCTTTGCCTTTAAACATCGTTTTCTCATGAGAAAACTCGTTAAGCTCCATGATTTCCTCAATGCTGCCTCCAATACACAAGAAAAACTTCTGAAATTCTATAGAGGCTAAAACTCCATCAGTTTCCATCATTAATTCTCCATCCAGTCTATTTGTTATATTGATAAAAAACGTGAAAAAGTTGTTAAAAATACTTAATAGTCTGATTTTTCTTCATTAAGTAAGTATCGCCAAACGCAAATCCTTTTGCGACAATTTGAGCTAAATTCCCCTATAATTTCCTAATTTACAAATAAAACCTGAAAAAATCTCACTTTTTTCAGCGATCCTTCAATGACAATAAAAATTCTATTACAAAGATCTCCTTTATTGAGAATTATGGTGCCAGCTTTGAAGTTCTTTATCGTCATATGATCTATAACCTTTTGCTTTTGAATATTAGTCAATTTCAGCAATATAGGGCTTTTATCAAAAGCCCATTTCTGAATATTGCGATAAATTATCTTCTGGATTTTATCGCCCAAAATTTTATTCAAAGTATCGCGGCCTAAAGCCAAACATTTCACCTCATCGACTGCTAAAACACTAGCCCCTCGCTTAGTGTTGATATAAAGGGCTTGCTCACCGAAGGAATCGCCTTTTGACAGCTTTCTTATCTCTTTACTTCCTTTCAAAACAGAAACTGTACCCTAAAATTTTATTTTATCAGTAAAATTCTCGTAAAATGACTAAAAATTAGAAAAATTTCATAAATTTGAGTTAATACCTCTTTGATCACATAAAAGGAGGAAGCATCATCACCTTCATTGACGATATAATCTCCAGGAGCGTATTTATGCGCCAAAATAACTCCACAAATGGCATTCTTCTGTTCTTCAGTCATTGATTCTTCAAAACCCCCCTTTATTAAATCGTTAAATTATCACAAAATTTACCGAAAAATTGAATTGTTTCGATAAATTTCCGGTTTTCTTCATAGTCTTTCGACGAGAGTTCCTCCACTGCCTTTCTAAAGGAACTTCTGTCAATCCCCCAAAGAAAGCATTTTTCCAGCGTTTTTATCGAGGCAGATCTTGGAGCATTGTATAATAAGGCATATTCACCAAAAGCACTCCCAACTTTCAAAGTCTTCTTCACTTCATCATTGATTATTACTTCTGCTGAGCCTTTTTCTATTTTAACGATAATTAATTATACTGGTTTTCTTTGAAAATTTAATGAAAAAACCTAAGATAAAATATGAACTCGCATTATCTCCTTGCTTGAAAATGTATTGATTTGCCTCTACTTCACAGTAAAACATGTGTTTTACAACATATTCTCTAAAATCCCATTATAATTTCAATATAAAAAATAAATAACAATTCATTTTCCGCCAGATTGTAAAAAACGAAATGGCCTTTTAAAACCCCGATCACAAAAATGATTTCATTCTGTTTCTTTTTCTTTTCGATTTTAGCGATATTTTCGTAGATTTCAGAGTCTATTTCGTCTCTTATTTGAACTTTCGCGGCTTTTTTCACATTCCTGTTTTTTTTGGACTTTTATGACGACAAAGTCAATAATGAAGAAAAAATCAAGATTTTACTGAAGACTCGGTTTTTGGATCAAAACTACTGTCCTCTTCGTTATTTGGCCCGTCAATGGAAGAGTCCTCAATGAAGTAATTAGGGATATTTTTATCCATTAAAGTGTCATAGTTCAAGTCGTCTTTTTTTTTTTTCTTTTGGACTTCCTCGACTTTGGAGTTTTGACAGCCCATTTTT
>JFJP01041330.1_pt2 | contig 11010 bp, 8 predicted proteins | sample 431651 | NCBI WGS metagenome assembly JFJP01 (sample SAMN02602958, study PRJNA72255) | Microbial mat metagenome, whole genome shotgun sequencing project. | biome: fresh water; feature: sink hole; material: water; isolation source: purple microbial (photo- and chemosynthetic) mats found in...
GGAATTGAAGGAGAAACTGTGTAAAATACCTCTGCTTAAGACATATATTGAGAGTTCCGAAAATAAATCAGAAATTTTTAGTAATGGTCTGGATAACCCGGATAATCCGGTTTTCACTTCATCCAATCTGACCAATCTGGGAGTTTTTCGTTATTATGCTGAAGCATACCTCAGGAATAGTCAGTTTGTCGACCCTACACAGACTGTTATATTACGTCACAGGACTCCTGATGGCAATGGTTTGCCTCTTCAGGTTTATGTTTTCACAAAGAATAATACATTCGCACCATATGAAAATATTCAGTCGGAGATATTCGAACATCTGCTGGCTATTATGAATGAGTTCGGACTTAAAGTATACCAGCAACCAACAGGAGAAGATCTGATCGCATTGTCAAAAAAATGAGTAGTAACCAACATCAATAATTATAATCATGGCTGACCTTAGTACCAGAATTAGTGATTTTGTTTGGAAGAATCTGAATGAAAAACATGTTACAGGGAAAAAGGATCCTTTCTGGGAGGCCCTCCGTAATACAGGAACAGAACTTTGGCTCGATACCGGCGATATGGAAGAGGCTGAAACAAACTGGTCAGCCGAGATGAGTGCCCTTACTACAAATAACACTCTTCTTAATAATGAAATCCAGAAAGGAATCTATGATATCTTTATCTCCGAAGCAAAGAGTATCGTCAGGGAATTGCCTCAGGAAGAGCGTGTTAAGGAGATAGCTTTTATTCTGAATGCCCGTCATGGCCTCAGACTTGCACAGAAGTTTGGCGGATACGTAAGTGTTGAACTTCATACTGATACTGCTCATGATATTAAAGCCATACTCTCTTACGGAAAGAGATTTCATGATATTTGTCCTGAACAGTTTATTGTAAAAGTTCCTTATACTGCAGAGGGGCTGATTGGTGCAAGACTGCTTAAGGATATGGGAGTGAAAATCAATTTTACTCTGGAATTCAGTGCCAGGGAGAATGTACTTGTGACACGTGTGGCACGACCTGATTATCTGAATGTATTTCTTGGCAGGATAGGGGCTTATATGATTAACAATAAGCTTGGTGATGGTTCGGGAGCAGGAGAGATGGCGGTTATTGCTTCTCAGAACTGGGTAACCGGACTATCTGCAGAGAATCCATGGCAGACAAAACTCATTGCAGCAAGTCTCAGAAACCATTCTCAGTTGGAGCTTCTTGCCGGAACAGATGTATATACCATGCCACCGAAAGTAGCAGCTTCCGGACATAAAGAATTGAGTGGAAAATTTACTTCAAGGATGCATGAGAATTACGACATAAGTATATTTGAATCAGCTAAGGAAGCACATGTAGAAAAATTCTGGGAAGTTGATAGTAAGGTACTGCATCTGGCTGAAAGGCTGGCAAACAAAGTGCCGGCAACGGGTTCTGAATTAATTCATATAGCTCATGAAGAAGGCTGTGAAGATATGTTTCCTTCACTAACAAAGGAAGAAAAAGGCTTTATAGCATCAGATGGAAAAATACCGGTTCATTCACGATGGGAGAAAAAAATCAGCGAAGGTAAAATTGCACCTGATACACTGCTTACACTGGCAGGGCTGGCCTCTTTTACCGCTGATCAGCGTGAGCTCGACCAGAGGATCAGAAATATAATTGAATAGATCAGAGAGCCCTCTGCCTTACAATTTCATATAACAGAATCCCTGCGGCTACAGAGACATTAAGTGAGCCTATTGCTCCTGTCATAGGGATCTTTATATGCTGATCGGCAAGGGCAATAAGCTCCCTGCTGATACCTTTATCTTCTGAGCCCAGTACCAAAACAGCCGGACCGGTGAGGGTAGCCTCTGATGCCACTGTTCCTGATTTTTCGCCTGCACAGATTACCTTTAAACCTGAGTCTTTCAGAAATTCAATTGATCTGACAATACTTTTTTCCCTGCAAACAGGGAAAGTATGAAGTGCCCCGGCTGATGTCTTTACTGCATCAGCTGTTATCCTTGCGGATCCTTTTTCAGGAATTATTATACCATGTGCTCCAAGACATTCCGCAGTACGTACTATTGCGCCAAAGTTCCTTACGTCCGATACTCCGTCAAGGGCAATTATCAGCGGGTCTTCGCCCTTTTCAAAAATCATCGGCAGAAGGTTGGCAATATACTGGAATTCAATCACTGAAAGCCATGCAAGAACACCCTGGTGGTTCTTTCTTGTAACAAGTTCTATTCTCTCAAGCGGAACTATCTGATATACTATATTATGAGTTCTGACTTCATTCATCAGCTCACGATATAATTCACCTTGAAGCCCCTGCTTGATAAGGAGCCTGTCAATCTGTTTTCCGGCCTTAATGGCCTCAATTACTGCTCTTAATCCAAAAATACATTCACTTTCTTTCTGCATAAACTTGTATTTATTTTTTTCTTTAACCCCCTTTCTCGTTTCCCCCAAGGGGGAAAAGTTGGCCGATATACTCCTTCCCCCCTGGGGGAAGGTTGTCCAACTCGAAATTGCTTTATCCCAGTATGTTACAAGTGTTTCACTTCGGCTCAGGAAAAAGTCATTATCAGAATAGATATTCTCTTTTTTCTTGAAATTAAAGAATAAATACTCCTCTTTCACACTATATCTTCCTCCCCATGATGATTTAAGAACCGGTTTCCTGTATCCCCAGCTCTCGCCTTCAGATGTTTTATAAACTTTATCAGGCGGACCATAAATAATATATATCATTCCTCTCTCAGTTCTCCAACCTTCTTTATAGGAAGTAAAATAGTAATTGGAATACTGAACCCGGGTATAATAAATTCTGATAAGTTCCCTTGCTTTTTCAACATTACCACCGCACTTAATCCAGAATTCATCCAGAGCCGCTTTCGGTTTAAGAGCTGAAAGTAATCCTGCAACCTCATCTGCTGATGCCAGATAGGCGAGTGGCTCAATCATTGCTTCGGGAGTTGTCATGGAGGGATAGTCTGTCCCGAAATTTAGAAGTGTATATCCATTTTTAATTTCTCTGCCCACAGAGAAAAGATAAATGCCCGGGCGTGGTAACATTAATGGCATAGTATCTGAATATGAGATCGCTACCAGTTTCTCCGGTTCATAATCAAGGGTCTTTTCAGGAAGGATCATCGATGGAGGATAAGGAATCTCCCCGAATGGTTTGAAGTATGAAATATAAAGACTATCGACTGATCCCCTGTTGTAAAGGAGGTTAAAATATTCATTTTCCCTTACTACAGGATTGAAGAGAAGGTTCTTTTCAAAATGCCCCAGAGTCTTAAAGTTGTAACTGTTGAAAAGTGAGTTTGTATTAAATGGCACAAATGCCTGAATTACCTGCAGCCTAAGCCTGTCAAGTATTTTTATTTCAGCCATATAGTTACGTTCCTGCTCAACCTTAAGAGGGATGTTATAAACATATTCAGGAGTGTTTGCTGCCTTGATAATATTTAGATTATAAACAGCAGTGTCAACAAGGATCCTGCCCTGGCTGATATCATAAAGCTTCACAGTTACGAGCATTACAGCTGTTGGTACACCCTGTGGATTGGCTTCTGAGAAAAACAGATCATTAGCAAAGAATTTTACAGAGAGCACCGATGTCTCATCAGATTGATTATTGACATTATACCTCGGACTAAAAGGATTCTTAGTTGGATTATAGAGGTATGAAAGGTCTTTGTTGTCGAAAGCAGGCTGAGTTGATTTGCACGATGTAAAAAGTGCAACAATCAGGATCACAATTAAATAATGATATTTTATGCCAATACTCGTCTTCATCTCCGGGTCTGGTTAACTTTTCACTTTGTTGTTTTCTTTCCATTCTATCCTTAGACGGCAAAGCTCTTTATTATCGCCGGTACGGGAAATTGAGTGGCTATAACTATTATTATTCTCACTTTCAGATAAAGTTCTGATAATCACTTCCTCATCATATTTTGATTCAGCAAGATAGTTAATTTCAGCTGATTGCGGTACGTTATTCATGATGAATTCCAGATTGTAAGTATCACACACCCAGTTAAGATATCTTACATTATTTGTGTGAAGGTTAACATCCAGATCGCTGATTTTTACTTTGTACAAAGCCGAAACCTGCCCTTCTTCGCAATTGTTTTCAAGTTTTGATGCATATCTTATTGGAGAGGCCTTCTGATGAAGATTTGGATTGTATGTTGCCAGAATTGAATCAGGTCTCTGGACCCGCTTAGTTGTTCTGTCAAGTATCAGCCACGATGAAGTACCCGAAGCGATATGTCTGCCATCGGGATAGCTGACTTCATAATTTCTCAAAGCGAATAATTTGTCTGTCCCGTTAGGCCATGTCTTTAGAACGATTGTCTCTTCCCAGAGAGGCCACAGTTCAATTTCAGCATAGATTCTTGATAAAACCCAGAACCGGTTATCCCTCATCAGGTCGTCTCTTCCAAATCCCAGTCTTATGGCATGATCAGAAGCAATATCCTGCATGTAATTGAAAAGTGAATAGAGATTCAGTTTTCCGTCAGGACCTGTTTCATAAACATGTATCCGGTACTCTTTTTCAAATTGAAGTGAATCCATCTTCAACTGTTTGTTTTTAAAAACTCTTCAACCTCTTCGCTGTACTGAGCCCATTTGTTCATCTCCTCATTCAGTTGCTCCTTCAGATCCTGATACTTTCTGTAATCCATATCATGAGCTTCAGAAGTGTTCCCCGGTTCCATAAACGTTTTGTCAACAGCAATTATTTCGGCTTCCAGTCTTTCTATTTCTGTTTCAGTCTCCTCAAGTCTCTTTCTGAGCCTTCTCAGGTTTCTGTCGAATTCTTTCTTTTCCAGGTATTTCTGTTTGTTTGACGAAACATTTACCTGAGCAGCCTCAACCTTAGCTTTGTCTTTCTTCTCAATATCCTTAAGGTTCTCAATCTTTTTCTTCCTGAGGAAATCGTAAATTCCTCCTATGTTTTCTTTAATCCGGTTATTCCTGAATTCATAAACTTTCCCAACAATCCCGTCAAGAAAATCCCTGTCGTGAGATACCACAATTAATGTGCCATCAAATTTTATAAGGGCTTGTTTAAGGATATCCTTTGAACGCATGTCGAGATGGTTTGTAGGCTCATCCAGTACAAGAAGATTGCTTGGTTCAAGAAGCAGCTTAACAAGTGCCAGACGCGACCTTTCGCCGCCGGAAAGTACCTTTACTTTTTTTTCAACATCATCTCCCCTGAACAGGAAGGCGCCCAGCATGTCGCGTATCTTGGTGCGGATATCTCCTTTGGCAATATCATCTATAGTTTGCAGCACTGTTCTGCTTTCATCGAGCAGCTCGTCCTGGTTCTGTGCAAAGTATCCGATCTTCACATTATGCCCCATCTTGAGAATGCCGGTATGATCGAGCTGACCGATTATAATTTTAGAAAGAGTACTCTTCCCTTCACCATTACGACCAACAAATGCAACTTTTTCTCCCCTTTGTAATTTGAAGTCAACCTTATTGAGGACATTCAGGGTTCCGTAGCTTTTTGACAGCTCTACAGTTTCAACAACTACAGTCCCTGATCGCGGGGCAGGAGGGAACCTTAGATTGATCGCACTCTTGTCTTCTTCATCGACTTCTAGCCTTTCAACTTTGTCGAGTTGTTTTATCTTCGACTGCACCTGCACGGCTTTAGTGGCTTTTGATCTGAATCGTGTAATAAACTTTTCAGTATCTTCAATCATCTTCTGCTGATTCCTGAAAGCTGCTATCTGCTGGGTTCTTCTCTCTTCCCTCAGGATAAGATACTTAGACCATGCTGCCTTATAATCATATATTTTTCCGAGTGAGATCTCAATAGTTCTTTTGGTAACTGCATCAAGAAATGCACGGTCGTGTGAAACAAGTACCACAGCGCCTGAATAGTTCGCAAGGAATGTCTCCAGCCACTGAATAGATTCAATATCAAGGTGATTGGTAGGCTCATCAAGGAGGAAGAGAGATGGTTTTCTGAGAAGGATCTTTGCAAGTTCAATACGCATTCTCCATCCGCCGCTAAGCTCTTTTGTGCTCCGGTCAAAATCTTTTCTTTCAAAACCAAGTCCGATAAGAGTCTGTTCCGCTTCAGCCATGTAGTTTGTACCTCCAAGCATGCGGTAACGTTCCTCAACCACTGTCAGGTGATCGCATAGTTTCAGATAGTCTGCCGATTCGTAGTCTTCTCTTCTGGATATTTCGGAACCTATGTATTCGATCTCTTCCGACAGGCCAATAATTTCGGAGAAGGCTGTGATTGTCTCATTTAAAACTGTTGTTGTATCATCAACCCTCATCTGTTGCGGCAGATATCCTATAGTAACGTCTTTCGACATATCTATGGTTCCTCCGGATGGACTCTGAAGTCCGGATATGATCTTAAGAAGAGTTGATTTACCTGCACCGTTTTTGCCAGCCAGACCTATACGGTCCTGATCATTTATCAGAAAAGAGACATTTGATAAGAGGTCAAAACTGCCGAAAGAAACTGAGATATCCTGAACCGAAACCATAGAATAATGTGAAAATGTCTGCAAATATAGGAAAAGAATGTGACTCACCGAAAGACTCATCAGGCCAGCAATAAATGCTATGAATTTAAAATTTGGGCTTTGTTTAATTAACTTTTTACCGCAGAGAGCCGCAGAGCAAGACAATATATATATACTGAGTCCTATAGTTTTAAGAGGTGCGCAGAGAACAAAGGGTGGATTATTTCATTTCTTCTCAGCGACCCTCTGCGTTTCCTCTGCGCTACTCTGCGGTAAAATTTAAGTCAATATCTGTTTACCAATCTCTTCAATCCATCAGTAAGTTTCAGAACATTGAAATTAACCAGCAGGCCTACTTTGCACCCTGATACTTTCAGATATGTTAATAACTGAGCTATGTGTATGTCATTTATTGCCTCAATAGATTTACCTCAATAATGACTTTGTTCTCAACAATTAGATCAAGTCTGTATCCTGCATCTAAACGGACTTCTTTATAAACAAGTGGCAGAGCTCTTTGCTTTTCAACAATTAATCCCAAATCTGCTAATTCATAAAGCAGACATTCTTGATAGGCATTTTCAAGTAATCCTGGTCCCAGTGATCTGTGTACTTCAATTGCACATCCTATTATTCTTTCAGTAATTTCGTTTTCTGTCATACTATTATAAATTTATAGTTCCATCTTCCGTTTAATCATCAGTCTTTTTTATTAATTTCCTTGTATACCGGTGCTCTTTGGTATGTATTCTGACAAAGTATATCCCGTCTGGAAATTTATTTATCAGAATTGTTACTTCATCTTCACCCTGAAATTTTTCTGACCAGACAACAATTCCTGTAATGCTCTGAATGTCAATTTGTTGCAAATCGTGTAAATTATTGATTGTGAGGTAATTACTAGCCGGGTTGGGATAAATATTTATTTTTGCTGCCTTTAAATCTGAGAATGATGATACAATATCTTCCTCAAAAATAAAATCATCCCAGTAGGTTACGCTATTTGGCAAGGTCCGTACAAGCAGGTAGAAATATCCGGCTTCTGCGGGTGAAGTAACTGAAACCTCATATTTCAACCAGTTCTCACTTTTCATAAAAGTTGAATGAATAACAGGGTCAGAGATTTCAACTTTATTGTTATCAAGCCACGAGCACCAGACCCTGCATCCATTACCTGTCGTTTCAGTGCCTGTTTTATAATAGAACGAAAACCGGTACTGGGCTGATGGCTTGACAACAAATTTCTGACCCAGGTCTCTTGACGATGTCGTTCCCTCCTGCCTGCATGAGTAATTGCCTGACATGATAAAAACAGAATCTTTCAGGCAACCCTGCGTGTTGGTCCAGCCGGTTAGCTTATCAGGTCTGGTCCAGGTTTCGAAACCAGGATTTATTGCAAGGTTTTGGGATAAGAGGATACACTCCATAGAGAGGAGCAGCACAAAGAACATAGCTCTTTTCATAAAAGTCAGTATAAATTAAACTATATGCTGATAATTTGTTGCGAGACAAATTTTCATAGCTAATTTCCGATAATTCCGGCAAATAATCAAATTAATAATTGAGTATTTCAGGTTTTGCTGTTTTGGGCTAAAGCAAGGGAAGTATTGATATGTTCTCTTCAGAAAAGCTATATTTGCGTTGGAATTGTGTATCAATAAATTCCAAAGGTTTAAATCATAAAACTCAGATCTGATGCTCGTTAGGAAATATTGTATAAAACTTCTGGCTGCGGTGATCATGATTATCACTTTGGTAACCTCCTGCCAGAAAGATGATAATGGTCCCGATTATTCCTACTTTATATCAAAAGAGGAATCAGCTACATACACAAAGACGTATATAACCAATCTTATAAATGCTGCCACTACGTCCATTCCCGAAATAAGCACTCTGAAATCATCTGTAAAAAGCGATGTAACTATATACAAAATCGTTTACAGTACTACTGTTGACGGTAAAAAGATCAGCGCTTCGGGACTGGTATGCGTACCAACAACACCGGGCGATTACCCCGTTCTCTCATTTCAGAATGGAACAAATACAGTTAATGCCTACTCACCAAGTGAATTTGCAATAAACTATTCTTATCAGATGATTGAGATTGTAGCTTCAATGGGTTATATAGTAGTAATTGCAGATTATCCGGGATTCGGTGAATCTGCAGATATTCCGCATCCTTATCTTGTTAAGGATCCCACAGTTCAGTCGTTAATTGATATGCATTTTGCTGTTAAGGAGATGATTGCCGGAGAGCTTGAGGGAATTGTTCTTAAAGATGAGTATTTCCTGATAGGTTACTCCCAGGGAGGATGGGCTACTCTTGCGTTACATAAAGCAATGGAACTGGATTACAGCAGTGATTTTAATTTAGCCGGAAGCGCCTGTGGAGCAGGACCTTATAATATTTCTCTTCTGTTTCAGGAAATGACAACTATTACTACTTACCCAATGCCTGTGTACCTTGGATACATACTGAATGCATATACCTCATACAATCAGTTTACAAATCCGGTAGCAGATATTTTTAATGAACCATATGCCTCACGGGTATCAACACTCTATAAAGGATTACTTAGTTCTGATCAGATAAATGCACAGCTTACAACTTCTATTACAGGACTATTAAATTCTGAGTTTATTGCGGGTTTTGCCACATCATCCAAATACTCTTCAGTTAGAGAAGCACTGAATAAGAATAGCATCCCGGCATGGCATACATATAAACCTCTTCTGCTTGTTCATGGAGAAAAAGACAGCAGTGTTAATCCGATAACAACAGAAAACCTCTATTCTTCGATGATAGCAGCCGGGACCTCATCTGATATATGTAAAAAGGTAATAATACCGGGTGCTGACCACGGAGATGGTGTTGCTCCTTTCGTAATGCAGAGTATACAGTTCCTGATGAACCTGGGAGGATCGAAATAAATGGGAAGAAAAAAGGAGCTGCCTGTTCTGGAGAATGTCAGGATTACTGACATCGGAGCCGAGGGGAATGCAGTTGCCAGGGTTGATAATCTGGTGGTTTTCGTTCCAATGCTGATTCCCGGAGACGTTGTTGATCTGAGGGTAATAAGAAAAAGAAAAAAGTATCTTGAAGGGAAAGTGATCAGATTCCGGGAGTACTCACCTGACAGAATTAAAGCCCGCTGTGCACATTTCGGAGTTTGCGGAGGCTGTAAGTGGCAGCATCTACCTTATGATATGCAGCTCAGATACAAGGAGAAGCAGGTAAAAGATAACCTTACCAGGATTGGGAAGGTTGAACTTCCTGTTATTCACCCAATTATCGGATCGGAGGAAGTTTTTCATTACAGGAACAAGCTTGAATACACTTTTTCGGATAAGAGGTGGCTTACAAAAGAAGAAGTTGAATCAGGTGCTGAATTTCAAAAAGAGGGTGCTCTGGGTTTCCATATACCCGGATTGTTTGATAAGGTACTTGATATTGAAGAGTGTCATCTGCAGCCTGAACCTTCTAATTCCATTAAAAACAAAGTCAGGGAATATGCACTGAATAACAATCTGGAATTCTTTGATCTCAGGGAGCAGAAAGGATTCCTGAGAAACATTGTTATACGGAACTCCCTTGAAGGAAAGGTTATGGTAATTGTAGTTTTCTTTCATGAAGACGCTGAGAAGCGGGAAGGGCTTCTTGATTTTCTTGCATCAGAGTTTCCGCAGATCTCATCGCTTCATTATGTAATAAACTCCAAGAAGAACGACTCATTAAACGACCAGGAGCCAATTCTTTATAAGGGAGATGCCCATCTGACGGAGTATATGGGCGATCTGAAATTCAGGATAGGACCTAAATCCTTTTATCAGACAAATACCAGGCAGGCTCTGACCCTATACAGGATTGCCCTCGAATTTGCAGCACTTACAGGTAAAGAGACTGTATATGATCTTTATACCGGAACCGGTACAATTGCAAATTTTGTTGCCGGCTTTGCTGGAAAAGTTATTGGTATTGAATATGTTGATGAGGCTGTAAAAGATGCAGTCATTAATTCACAGATAAATAGTGTAAATAATACACTTTTCTTTTCAGGAGATATGAAAGATGTTCTTTCAGAGCAGTTTATATCAGTTAACGGGAGACCGGATGTTATTATTACCGATCCGCCGCGGGCAGGAATGCATGAGGATGTTGTTAAAATAATATCAAAAGCGGGAGCTGACAGGATAGTTTATGTAAGTTGTAATCCTTCAACCCAGGCACGTGACATACTTTTACTATCGGAGGACTACAATGTTGTTAGTGTACAGCCTGTTGATATGTTTCCCCATACTCATCACGTTGAGAATGTTGTGCTTCTGAAAAGAAAATTGAGTTGAACTTTGATTTTCAGATGGTTTGAAATAAAAATTTAAATTATTTTGAACTTAATACTTGTTTTCCTACTTTTGTCGCGCTCACCAAGTTTTAGGAGAGATGGGTGAGTGGCTTAAACCAGCAGTTTGCTAAACTGCCGTATGGGTAACTGTACCGGGGGTTCGAATCCCCCTCTCTCCGCAA
>JFJP01040575.1_pt1 | contig 11009 bp, 7 predicted proteins | sample 431651 | NCBI WGS metagenome assembly JFJP01 (sample SAMN02602958, study PRJNA72255) | Microbial mat metagenome, whole genome shotgun sequencing project. | biome: fresh water; feature: sink hole; material: water; isolation source: purple microbial (photo- and chemosynthetic) mats found in...
AAAAACAATTCAATACGCTGTAAAACAGATTTATATAATTATAATTACTAAATAATTGTAGCAAGAAAAATTTATCGAGATTAGATAGAAAATAAAATTGTGGAGGTGTTCCGGTGGTTTGACTGCAAAAAGGAGCTGCCTGGTGGAGGTGTTCCGGTGTTTCGGATACAAAAAAGGAGCTGCACTGGTAGAGGTGTTCCGGTGTTTCAGGTACAAAAAAGGAGCTGCACTGGTGGAGGTGTTCCGGTGTTTCAGATACAAAAAAGGAGCTGCACTGGTGTAAGTGTTCCTGTGGTTCATTCAATAAAGAAAAACAGTTTAACTATTCATATTGAAAAAACAGTTAAAATATTGTTATTCAAAAATTTAACTTGTTTTTTATTATTTTAGAAAATAACAGATTAAATATAAAAAAACAGTTAGAACATTCATATTTAAAGGAAACAGTTAAAATATTGTTATTCAACACGATAACAGTTTTTATTCCCAAAAAAACAAAACACACAAAACAATTTAGTTTAAACAAAAAAACAGTTTAACTATTCATATTGAAAGAATAGTTAAAACATTGATATTCATAAATTTAATATGCTTTTTTTATTCCTAAAAAAAACAGTTAGAATATTCACAATGAAAAAAACAGTTAAAATATTGATATTCAAAAGTTATTAGCTTTTTAAGTTGTTTTTATAAAATTAGAGCTGCACTAGTGGAGTGTTCCGGTGGTTTGCTTGCCAAAGTGAAGCTTCACTTTTAACCTGGTGCATAAGTTCCGGTGTTTTGCTTGCCAAAGTGAAGCTTCACTTTTAACCAGGTGGAGTGTTCCGGTGGTTTGCTTGCCAAAGTGTGGACTTTTTTATCCAGTCTTTTGCAAAAATTTGAACTACTTTTATAGTTTTTGATTAATTTTGATTACTAATTCAAAAAAAATAATACAATGTTTGTACAAAAAAAAGATTTATTAAAGTGCAGTTTTTCAGTGGTTTACCTACTCTATTTATTTTACAATGAAAAGAAAAATAAAATATCTACATTATGTTAAATAGAATTATTTTGCTCATTTTCAAGTATTTAATTCTATTTAACCCCTTATAAATTATGAGACAAATAAACTCTTTAAAAACGATGCTGTCGAAAAAAAATATCAAAAAAATCTGTTTGTACATAATTTTTTTAGTAACTTTGTGATAGATTAACTATTTTTAAAATAACCAAAAATTACAAAATTACGCATGTACGAACTAGTAAATCAAACGATTACAGGCGACCATAAAATAATTGTGTCAAAAAATATTCATGCTTACGTAATTAAAAATTGTGTAGTCCATGGCGTTCTCAGCATTGAAAACGAAGATGAATCCGATAGCACATATAACTTTGAAAATTTAATATGCAATAAACTGATTTTAAGAAATATAAAACTCACAAATGTCCATTTCTCGCATTGCAACATTATAGAATTAGAGTTAAAAGTGTCTGAATATGAATTAGATAAAGAATATGAAAAACTTTCAATCACGAAGCTTATTTTAGAAACTGAAAATAATCTAAAGCGTCTCCCCGCTTTAGATTGCAAAAGCTTAGAAATTAATTATCTAGGCAATGAAAATCAAGCAATATCCATTGTGGACAAAACACTAGATGAAGTAACAATTAAAACAGCAAACAAAATTTCTATCCATCTTGAAATTATTCGCAGTTCTATCAAAGAATTTTCTATCGAAAATGCTGAGATTTCTGCATTTTACATAACCCACTCATCTAAAATACAACTATTCACATTTGAAGCTGTGCGATTTTTAGTTCCGCATTTTGAACTAAAAAATGAAAATACCAAAGAGCTAAAGTTTAAAGACTGTAGATTTAATAATTTTACAATTCATGCACAAAGCATTGATTATCTGTTTATTGAAAATTGTATCATCAATACAATAAATTTAAAAGTAGCCAAATTAGAATATCTATATTTATCAGAAAATCAAGGGGATAAAATCAAAATTACGAATATAGAAATAAGCAAATTAGCAATACAAAATACAAATAACATAAATATAGACGCAATTAATTTAAAAATTAATGATATTTTATTAGCAGATTTAATTAATTTCAAACAAATTAATATACTTTCCTCTGAAAATACAAGGTTTAATTCTATAAAAATAATAGGTTCGGAACTAAGAGATACACGCTTTTTAAATATAGATTTTAACGATTCCACTGATTTTGAGCTTGCTAAAAGTAACATTCTTGATGTTCAGTTTTCGAATTGTGTACTTCCTTCAGCGATAAATACCAATCACAACGCTTTTTCTAGAACAAAATACGATGAATTTCCTCAAAACATGCAGGAAACAAACTCATTAATCTATTCATTTTCAGATACAAAAGAAGCTTATCGACAATTAAAAATAATTTCAGAGAAACAAAAAAATACAAACAATGAGCTGCATTATAAATCGCATGAATACCAAATAACTTCTCTAGAATTGTCAGAAAGACTCAGTTTACCATTAAAAAAACTTGAGTATAAAAATTTCATAAAGAAATTACCTGAAAATTTTAAAAATAAAGCTAAATTACTTATTCCCACTATAAAGCGTAACTTCTTCATTTTCATAGAATTTTTAAAACACTTTTATCAAATTGCAAGAGCAAAAATTAAAATTTATTTGCCCATAATAAAAGCCATTTTAATTAAAATCCTTATTTTCCTTAAAAAAATATTTTTGCAGATATTTATCTATACAAAAAAAATATTTTTTTACCTAAATTTATTTATTCACAATCAATTTTTAAAGATAAAGCCCATTTTAAGTAAAATAAATTCTTCGGTAAAATTATTTTTCAAAAAAGAGAATCTTAAACATTTTGTGTCTAACCTAATTCCTAATTTTATTTCGACATTTCGGCAAATTTATATACGTTTTGCCGAGTTACTTGTTGAAAATTTACACTATCGCTCAGTAAATAATGCTTTTACTGTAGCTTGGGCATTAAGTATTGTGAAAATAGTAGGCAAAAGTATTATTTTTATATTCAAATTAGTCGTGTTTGTTTTGTTAAATATTATTTCTTTTTTTACCAGTTTATTTAAAAATATTTATTCCAAAATTAAATTACGAAATTATAACTATAGCCAATTGTCGGAAAAATTTAATACCCAAAATACTAAAAATTGGATTACCAACATTAGCCACTCTCCTATCTATACAAAAATAAAAAATATAGCTTCCTATCTGCTAGTAAATATAATAAAATTTTATTATTATTTATCAAAAATAGCTAAAATAATAACAAATTTTATCATAAAAAACAAGAACTTTTTTTTATACATAAAGTTGGTTGTTATCATTTTACCCGAAATTATTATTTTAAAACTTAACCAGTTATCAACAAGCCATGGAAAATATTGGTTTCAGGGGGTTGTTTTTACTTTAGTAACGCTAACTATTTCATTTTATGCGTATTGTCGAATTACTTTTGGAGCAGAAAATACCATTTTTGGGCTTAGCAATTTTTTATACTATTTGGAATCGTTTCCTATTTTGAAACTATCTGAAATAGAAAATTTATACAAAATTAATGACAATGGTTTCATCGTTTTAACAAGTCGAATTATAGCTATATACGGTGTTTATCAAACAATTGCAGCTTTTCGAAAGTACAGAAAATGAAATATTTTTATTTTTTTATTATCAAGATATTTAGTCAAGGCAATTTTTGATACCAACTATTCATTTTTTTTATAGCTTTGCACAAATAAAAAAAACAAATATATGCTTAAAATTGGCGTTTTAGTTTCAGGGAGTGGAACAAATTTACAGGCAATTATTGATGCAATAAAGCAAAACAATATTATTGCAGAAATAGTTGTTGTAATTTCCGACAAAAAAAATGCTTTTGGCTTGCAAAGAGCTATAAATGAGAATATACCAGCCATTTTTATTTCAAAAAAACAAGCAGGCTCTATTGAAAATTTCAATACTGAAATTGTAAATACATTAAAAGACCATCTTGTTGATTTAGTAGTACTTGCTGGGTATTTGAGCATTTTATCTCATCATTTTATTTCAACTTACCGAAATAGAATTATAAACATTCACCCTTCGCTCATTCCCTCATTCTGCGGAAATGGATTTTATGGAATAAAAGTGCATGAAGCTGCTATTAAACAAGGAGTTAAAATTTCTGGAGCAACTGTGCATTTTGTTGATGAAGGTACAGATACTGGGGCTATTATTTTACAAAAAGCAGTAGAAGTGCTCCCACTCGACACTGCAGAAACGCTTCAGCAACGGATTTTGAAATTAGAACATGAGCTTCTTCCTCTTGCAGTTAAGCTATTTTGTGAAAATAGATTGCAAATTATAGAAATAGAAAATACTATAACTAAGGTTTTAGTTATACAAAACGAACTATTGAGTTGTAGAACATAACGAATTTAAAATGTTAAAAACAAAAGAACTTTACGAAATTTATAAAAAATTTCCGGTAATAACTACCGATACAAGGAACCTTCCACCCCACTCTATTTTTTTCGCATTAAAAGGAGAAAAATTTGATGGAAATGAATTTGCTGGCAAAGCGGTGGAAAGCGGCTGTGAATTTGCTGTAGTTGATAATGCTAAATATGCTAATAATAAGCAAATTATATTAGTTGATAATGTATTAAAAAGCTTGCAGGAATTAGCAAATTACCACAGAAAACAATTCAACATTCCTATTTTTGCAATTACAGGAACGAATGGAAAAACAACAACCAAAGAATTAATATCTAGCGTTTTAGCAAAAAAATTTAAAACTCACTATACAAAAGGAAACTTAAATAACCATATTGGCGTGCCAATTACGTTATTATCAATGCCTTTTGATACAGAAATAGCTATCATCGAAATGGGTGCAAATCATCCGAAAGAAATTGAGTTTTTGTGCAAAATAGCAGAGCCAACACACGGTTTAATTACAAATATTGGAAAAGCTCATATTCAAGGGTTTGGAAGTTTTGAAGGAGTAATCAAAACAAAAAGTGAACTTTACCAGCACTTAATCAAAAATGGAGGAATAATTTTCTATAATTCTGACAATGAAATTCTTAGAAAATTAGAGAAAACTAGAAAAACTGAAACTTACGGAACAAAAAATGCTGATATTTTGGGGTTTGAAGTTTCTGCCGAGCCTTTTTTGGCTATTAAATGGACTACACAACCCGATAAAACAATAGAGCCACTCTGGTCAGGAAAAGACCGGCACATTCAAACTCAATTGATTGGAAGTTATAACTTTGAAAATGTATTAGCTGCTATTTCAGTAGGAGTTCATTTTCAAATAGATAAAAGTTTAATAAAACAGGCACTCGAAGAGTATAAATCGACAAACAACAGATCTCAATATCAAAAAACCGAGGCAAATGACTTAATATTAGATGCATACAATGCTAATCCTTCGAGCATGTCTGCCGCTTTAGATAATTTTTCAAAGATACAATCGGACTCTAAAATGGTAATTTTAGGTGATATGCTCGAGTTAGGCGAAATATCAGAAAATGAACATTTTAATATTCTGAAGAAAGTTGAAACAGCTAATATTAAAAATGCTATTTTTGTAGGTGAGATTTTTTTTAAATTATGTTCAAAAAGTAGTGCCTATATTTCGTTCAAAAAATGGACGGAGTGTGCCGAGTTTTTAATTCAAAACAAACCTCACAATAAGCTTATTTTAATAAAAGGTTCAAGAGGAATTCAGCTTGAAAAAATTATTCCTCATTTGTAACACTAAAATAATTATAAAATTTTATGAAAAAAACGCACTTAAACCTCATACAAGACTATATTATGATAACGCTGGGCATTTTTTTATATGCCTTCGCGTGGACAGCTTTTTTAGTACCAGCTCATATTGTAGGTGGCGGAGTTACGGGCATGGCTGCAGTTTTTTATTACGCAACAGGCTTTCCTATTGGTTATTCATACTTAATCGTAAATGCCTTTTTATTAGTATTAGCATTCAAAATATTAGGTGCAAAATTTGCGCTCACTACCGTTTATGGCATTTCGGCAACGTCTATTTTTTTTATGATTTTACCAGAATTTATAACTTCAGGCTTAGTCGATGACCAATTTATGTCGGCACTCTTAGGTGCTGGTTTATCGGGAGTTGGCATCGGAATTGCTATTTCAAATGGCGGAAATTCGGGTGGAACAGATATTGTTGCTTTAATAATAACTAAATATAAGAATATTAGTCCAGGACGCATCATTCTTTATATTGATGTAGCTATAATAGGATCTTCTTGGTTTTTAGAACAAGATATTGAAAAATTAGTTTATGGCTATGTTGTAATGGCTGTTTTTGCTTATGCACTTGATTTAGTTCTTGTTGGCAAAAATCAATCTTACCAGTTTATTATTATTACAAAAGAGCAAACCCTTATAGCAGAACGCATTGCAAATGAAATAGGGCGCGGTGTAACCTTATTGCATGGCTACGGGTGGTATTCAAAGCAAGAGACTGATATCGTAATGGTTATAGCTCGAAAAGAAGATAAAATACAGATAATGAGAATTATAAAAGAGACCGACGAACGAGCATTTATTTCAGTAGCTCGCGTTCAAGGTGTTTTTGGACAAAATTTTGATAAAATTAAAATTTAATTATAAAAATAGATAACAATTTTATAATTATAATAAGATAAAACTTGCCAACCAAAAGACCATAATTAAAACAAAAAAAATGAAAAAAAATTATTTTCTTGTTTTGCTTGTCCTTTTTACATACGCATGTAATCAAGGAAAAGAGGCTAAAAACGAAATAAAAGAATATACTATCGAGCAATTTATGAGTAGTATAGATATCAACGGAAGTTCGTTTTCACCTGATGAATCTAAACTTATGTTTTCCAGTAATAAAACTGGAATTTACAATGCGTTTGAAATTAATACAGATGGAAAAAATGAAACGCAGCTTACTGAGTCTAAAACAAAATCCACTTATGCCGTTTCTTATTTTCCAAGCGATGAAAGAATTTTGTTAAGTGCTGATAATGAAGGCAATGAAATTTTTCATCTGTTTCTAAGGGAGCAAGATGGGACAATAAAAGACTTAACGCCTGATTCGACGGCAAGGGCAGAGTTTATAAATTGGTCGAGAGATGGCAAATATTTTTATTTTACATCAAACAAGCGCAATTTGCAGTTCAATGATGTATATAAAATGGATATTCAAACCTTTAAGCCTCAACTAGTTTACCAAAATAATGAAGGCTATGAGTTAGGTGCAGTTTCGCAAAGCGGCAAATACTTGGCTCTTATAAAAATTATAACTACTGACAATTCAGATATTTATCTATATGATACTGAAAATCAAAAAATAAAACTCATAACAAAGCACGAAGGTGAAATTAATTCTCAGCCTTCTCAATTCAGTATCGACGAAAAATTTCTCTATTTTATGACTGATGCTGGCAGTGAATTTACCTATTTAAAAAAATATAATATTGAAAATGAGGAATCTAGCATGGTGTACAAAGAAAATTGGGATTTAATGTATGCCTATTATTCGTACAACGAAAAATATTTTGTTGTAGGAATAAATAAAGATGCAAAGACAGTTATCAAAGTATTTGATAATAAGACAAATGAAGAGATAATGTTCCCAAAATTCAGCTCTGGAAATATAAGCTCAGTAAATATTTCAAAAAGTGAAAAATTTATGTCGTTTTATGTAAGTAGCTCGCAGTCGCCACGGAATCTATATGTGTATAACTTTGAAAAACAAAACTATACACAACTTACAAATTCTCAGAACAAAGAAATAGACCCAACGCACCTTGTAGATGCTGAAATTGTTCGCTACAAATCATTTGATAGTTTAGAAATTCCTGCAATTCTGTACAAACCATTGAAAGCAAGTTCGTTGAATAAAGTGCCAACATTAATTTGGGTTCATGGTGGACCAGGCGGGCAATCGCGGGTGAATTATTCGCCTATGCTTCAGTACCTTATAAATCATGGCTATGCTATTTTGGCTGTAAACAATAGAGGCAGTAGCGGATACGGAAAAACTTTTTACGGACTCGACGATTTAAAACACGGCGAAGATGATTTACAAGATTGCGTTTATGCTAAAAACTTCCTTGCCAAAACCAATTGGGCTGATACCGCAAAAGTTGGGATTATAGGCGGTTCGTATGGTGGCTTTATGGTAGCTGCTGCGCTTACTTTTACTCCCGACGAATTTGCAGTAGGTGTCAATATTTTTGGTGTAACTAACTGGTTAAGAACTCTTAAAAGTATTCCACCTTGGTGGACTTCTTTCAAAGATGCGCTTTATAAAGAGATGGGAAACCCTGAAACAGACTCTGCTTATTTGTATAAAATTTCACCTCTTTTTCACGCAGATAAGATAAAAAAACCGTTTATGGTTTTGCAAGGTGCAAATGACCCTAGAGTTTTAAAAGTAGAATCTGACGAGATAGTGGCGGCGGCTAAAAAAAATAATATTCCGGTAAAATATATTGTGTTTGATGATGAAGGGCATGGATTTAGAAAAAAAGAAAATGAAATTAAAGCCTATAAAGAAATATTACTTTTCTTAGACGAGCATCTAAAAAAATAACCTCTCTTACTAAATAAAAGAACTTGTATAAAAAAAATTATACAAGTTCTTTTTTTCTGCTTTTGATTCAATTTAGCTATAAATTCAAGACATCTCTCAAGTTTGGATAGTATCTTTTGCTGGCTTTTACCTTTTTCCCGTTTTGGAGAGTTACCAAGTAGGTTTCTTTTTCATATTTTTCTATTTCTGCTATTTTGCTGATTCTCACAATACTAGAGCGATGTATTCGTACAAATTCTTTTTCGCTCAAATTGTCTTCAAAAAAGCGCATAGTTGCCTGCTTTATGTGCTCCTCTTTTTCGGTATTGATAACTACATAATCATCAGCGGCTTCTATCCAATAAATTTCGTTGATAGGAATTATTTTTATTTTTGATCCGTTTTTAACTACAATTCTATCCAAACTTTCTCGTTCCGAATTTATTTGCTCTATCAAACCTGAAATTGCTGCTTTTTGGTATTGCTTATTTTCGATGGTTGTAACTGCTTTTAAAACAGCTTCTTCAAATTTTTCAAATGAAAAAGGCTTGAGTAAATAATAAATCGTATTGTATTCAAAAGCCTTGATAGCAAACTGATTATAAGCAGTTGTAAAAATAATATGCGGCATAAAATCCAAAAGTTCAAGCATTTCAAAGCCGGTGAGTTTAGGCATTTGTACGTCCAAAAAAATCAAATCGGGTTTGAGCTCGTTGATTGACTTTACACCATCAAAACCATTAGCACATTCTGCAATTAGCTCTATTTGAGGAAATTCTACTAAGAATTTTTTTATTAAATTTCTAGCTAACTCTTCATCTTCAATTATAATTGTTCGCAATTTGTCCATTTTGTAATTTATTTAATTTCAATACATTAAGCTAATTTTGTATTTTGAGGGATTGATAATCGAACCGAAAAGATATTTTGTTTTTTTTCTACTTGCAACAAATTGTCTTGCCGATAAGTTAAAAATAATCGTTCTTTAATATTCTCTAAACCAACACCTTCACCCTTTTTTGTGGTATAAGAATCTAGGTCGAAATTATTCGAAATTTCCAAAAGTAAAAAACCCTCAAAAAACTTGCAACTTGTTTGAATAGTAATAGGCTCTAAACTTTCGTGAACACCATATTTTATAGCATTTTCATAAAGTGGCTGTAAAATCATATTCGGAATTAACAAATCCGAAAGTTCCGAGTTCATATTTACTACATAATTCAATCGTGCGCCAAAGCGAATTTTTTCAATCTCAAGATACCTGTTTATATTTTTTAGTTCATCTGAAAATTTCACCATTTTATTTTGTGAATTACTAATCGAATACCGCAAATAATCTGAAAGTTTTAATATCATAGAATGAGCTTTGTCGGGTTCGCTTAATGTCAGATAACTAATTGAATTTAAGCTATTAAACAAAAAATGAGGATTTATTTGCGATTTCAAAGCTTTCAATTCAGCTTCCTGTACGGCAAGCTCCAAGTTTTTTTGATTTTCATTTTTTTCATCTAACTCACGCGAATAATCAATCAAATAGTAAGCAAAAACGACAAAAAGAAAATAAAAAATACCAGAAATAAAACGTAGCATATATGTTTTCTTTAAAAACAAAAAATAAGCTGGTTGATTAGAAAAAAATAATTCTAACAAATAAATTCCTATTTGAAGCCAAAATAATGTTATTATAAGTGCTAATGCGGTATGATTCAGCAATATATTCAGAACAGATTGCTTTTTGTCCTTTATAAAAAACAAGGAATAACCAGCAAACAACCCTAAAATAGCATACAAACCATTGAAAATCAAACTCTCAGCAAGACATAATTGAATATCAAAGTTATAATTATTTGTTAGCCAAAGCAAATGAGTAATTCCCACTAAAAGCCATAAAACCAAATAGGTAAACAAGAATTTGGGAATTGAAAGAATTGGATTTAACATAGTTACAATCTTATGTTTAAGCTTAAAAATTAACTTTTTGTATTTTATAGACTTTCGATAAGCAAAAAAATACAATTATCTGCACTCAATAAAAAAATGCTAACTATAAATAAATGAGAATTTTAATTTATAAAAAGGTTAAATGAAATCCTAAATACACACGCATAAATCTTTGGCAATAAATTTGATATCTTAACTATAATCGAATTTATTTGTGTTTTGTGTATTTTTGTATTTCTGCATTTATAAAAAAACTATTTTTTTTTATAAAAAATGAAACAAATTTGTTGTACAAAATTAGTATTTTAATCGGAAAAAGAGAACTTTGTACCAAAATTTCTTTTAAAACATCAAAATTCACAAAAAAATATTTCTAATTTTTTTTAAATAATGAAACTACGACTATTTATTATTATTTTTTCGTCATTTTTTATAAGCAAATTGCATGCGCAAGATTTGGAAATTCCTGTAATTGA
>JFJP01040576.1_pt1 | contig 11009 bp, 13 predicted proteins | sample 431651 | NCBI WGS metagenome assembly JFJP01 (sample SAMN02602958, study PRJNA72255) | Microbial mat metagenome, whole genome shotgun sequencing project. | biome: fresh water; feature: sink hole; material: water; isolation source: purple microbial (photo- and chemosynthetic) mats found in...
CTTAATATTTTGAATCTTCACTTTGTGTGCCTTTGTGTCTTACTTAGTGCGCCTTTGTGGTAAAATATTCAATACTAATTATTATAAGAACCTAAATAGATACCGATGAAAAAAATTATTATTTTAATCGCAGTACTTGTTGCAATAAGTTCAATATTTTTATTTTCACAAAGTATGAAAAGAGTTTATAAAAAAGAAGTTACAGCAAAACTGGAACAAACCAAAAATGCAAAATCCGATATTTTTACAAAAAATGACATGGCGCATTTGCCCGAAATAGTTCAGAAATATTTGCATTATACGGGGGTGGTGGGAAAAGAAAAGGTGTGGAATTTCAGAGCCGAATTTAAAGGCGGAATTCGTGGTAAATCATCCGAATCGTTTATGAAAATGAAATCGGTGCAGTACAACTTTATGGACAATCCTACACGACTATTTTATATTGTAGCAAAAAAAATGGGTATTCCTGCAAAAGGTGTTCACATTTACAAAAATGGAACAGCAATAATGAAAATCAAGATGTTGGGCTTGTTTACAGTGGTTGATGCAAAAGGACTGGAAATGAATCAGGGTGAAACTGTTACCATTTTCAACGATATGTGCGTAATGGCTCCGGCTTCGCTTATTGACAAAAACATTGAATGGCAAGTGATTGACAGTTTGACTGTAAAAGCAAAATACACCAATGGTAATATTTCAATAACTGCCACTTTATATTTTGACAAAGATGGAAGACTAATCAACTTCATAAGTAACGACCGCTTTGAATATGCTGATGGTAAATTCACGAGTTATCCGTGGGAAACACCCATTTCAAAATACACAACTATAAATGGTTACAATTTGCCATCAAAAGCAAAACTGATTTACAAACACCCAGACGAAAACCTTGTTTACGGTGAATTTGAATTAGTAAATATTGTGTATAATTGCAAGGAATTAAAATAACTTAAAAAGATGAAAATATGGACAATACAATTGACAAAACGAAAGAATTAAACACTTCCATTCGCTTATTGAATGATAAACTTCATTTTGAAGGCAATGTTGAAGCTAACCTACCAATTTCAATTGACTATACTCCGCCACTTGGCGATAATATGGGTTATACATCATTGGAATTATTGCTGTTGAGTTTATCTTCGTGTGTGGGCAGCGCTGTGCTTACGTTCCTGCGCAAAATGCGTAAAAACATTTTCGGTTTTGAAATCCATTCAAAAGGAATACGCAGAGAGGAGCATCCAACTTGTTTCAAAACCATTTATTTAGAAATTGAAATGAAATCGCCTGATGTTACCGAAGAGGATTTTTATAAGGTGGTAAAACTCGCCGAAGACACCTATTGTCCGGTGTGGGCACTGATTAAAGGAAATGTAGAAGTGTTTGTAACGTGGAAACAGATATAGGAAAAATTGAATCACTACATAAGCACTGCCAGTAGTTTATGTTCTTCAATCTTTCATTTTCCAGAAAAGTGAAAGATTGAAAAATTAAGCTAAATTTATAGACCACTCAACAACAACCAAATAGCAATGAATTCTTTTAGCTCTTTACGAAGTTTGTTGAGTGCTCGGTAGATTTGAACTTTAACAGTATTTTCCGAAATATTCAATTTTTCAGCTATTTGCTGGTGCGATAGATTTTCGACGCGGCTAAGGATAAAAATCTCGCGGCAATGGTCTGGTAATTTTTTAATGGCATATTCGAGATGCGATTCAAGCTCTTTACTCAAAAGATTAGCAGTAGGATAGTCGGTTGATACAGGTACATACACTCCGGCAGCTATGGTTTCATCTATCGAATTTTGGAACCTCGCAAGTTTTTTACCGGTGCGTGCGATGTAATTTAGGCATTGGTTGTGAACGCTGCGGTATAAGTAAGAAGAAAGTGAAACTGTAATGACGATGCTTTTGCGGTTTTCCCATAATTTCAAAAAAACATCCTTAACCAAATCACCTGCTGCCATGTTGTCGCTAACAAAACTATGGGCGTAGCGGCATAAGCGGGTATAGTATGCTTTAAACAATAATTCAAACGATTTTACATTATCGTTGCTCAACGATTCAATTATTTCCTGTTCGAGTTTGGTCATTAAAAAGTTACATTCCTTAAGTAATGTGAATGAATAGTAATTTTACTCATAGTAAATTTACACTTTATTTTTCACCTTTCAATATTTAATTTGACCTGAAATGTTATACGTAACTTTTGGACATTGTTTTTTTCGGATAAATGAATCAGCCAAAAAAGCGGAGAATTTTCATTTGATCGCATCCTAAATATTTTGACGAATCCAATCTACATTTCCCCGACGCCAACGCCGCAGGGGAAATAAAATATAGCGAAAGGAATTATTGTTCTACAAATATTTCGCCAAGCTGTGGCTTGTTTAAAATTGCAGGAATTTATGAATATAAAAATGCCAAAATTAACATACCACTTTTACTGGAAAGAAACTTGATGGTTAGCTTTTAGTTATTAGTTTCAAATTCAAAGTTTTAAAATCACTGTACTTTTTGCCCTTGCGGTGCTTTTGCGTTGGGTGGATTGGAGCCTTGCAATTTTTTAAAAATAAAACTTCCTACCTCAAGTATTTGTTGGTCGGTCATCTGGTCTTTGTATGCCGACATTCCTTTTTGTATTATGCCATACTTGAGCACTTTAAATACATCAGATGGTTTACCGCCATTTATCCAATACTCATCGGTCAAGTTTGGTCCCACGGCATTTCCCTCGCCCAACTGTCCATGACAAGTAAAACAAATTTTTTGTTTATAAAGATTTGCTCCGGCGGCAATACTGGCATCGTCGCTCAATAATTGAATATTTGCTTCGTCTAAACCAACAGTATCTGCCTTAAGCAATTGGACTGATGCAACTTCTTTAATATATTCGGCATCTTGCAAATCGCCTTGTTTGTAAACATGATAATGAACCAAATAAAAACCGGCAAAAAAAATGGTTATATAGAATAGCCATGTCAGCCATGGTGGAAGTTTATTATTTAGTTCTTTGATACCATCATATTCTTCGCTCATTAAAAGCTTTTCTTCTTTATCATTGAGTATGTCCATAATTGTAAGATGATTAAGTTGTCAATAATGCTTTTATTCCGTAACCATATTAAATGTTCGCACCCTCATTATCGTCTAACGGTATTGAACCAAAAGTTTTCATGCGCGTTTTATCAGCCCGCATTACTGCAATGGTAATAGCAGCAAACAAAACAATAAAAATTGTAAGTGAAATAATCGGATAAATACTTATTCCGTTTACGTTTTCGAGGGTTGAGGTTATTAGTCGCATAATGAAAATTGCAGATTATTGTTTAATGTATTTTTCTAACTTCAAATCAAGTTCGTTTTCAAGATGGTCTGGTTTTGGGTGCTTATATGCACGGTTACCAAGGTTGAAGAAATAAAACATTGTGTTTTTTCATTGTTTTTCTTAAACATTTATAAATAAGGTAGTTAACCATATTTTTTAAACTTTATTACCTTATTTACAATAGACTATAAATCGGTTAAGAAAGAGTAATAATTTAACATTGTCGAGCAAAAACTCTGTGATGAGGTTTGCCAAATTCATTTTCTCAATAGCCGAAAATCGCTTCCATATTCACTATTTCCTCTCAACCACCACCCCTTGCGGCTGTCGTGCATTGGATGGGTTTGTACCAATCAAGCTGATAACATAGCTACTCACCTTCATCAAATCGTTAGCTGGCAACGAGTATTGCCATGCTTGCATACCTTTAGCCGGTATTCCGGTGTGTACCGAGCGGTATATTTCATCGTTTGTACCTCCGTTTATCCAATAATTATCAGTTAGGTTAGGTCCAATTGCGTTTCCTTCACCGGCATTACCATGACAGGTCAAGCAGTTTTTAACATAAATAGCGCGACCGGCAGTTAAATCAGCTTCGCTGGTCATAGGAGCATCCGGCATGTTTACTGGTGCAGTTGCTTGTGCAAGTGATGCCGATGCTACTGTAATATCCTTTCCAAGTCGTTGTAAATAAGCTATTAGTGCTATTATTTCAGTGCTTGCATCTGCCTTGGGAATTGATTGTTTTAAACCGTCGGCAATTAGTTGTGCTTGTTTAGCCAAATCAGCATTAGCAAGCATTGCGTAGTTTTTATCGTAAGGTACGCCTAAAGCTATCATTGCATTGATTTTAGCTGCTGTAGAAGTTGTGTCGAGCTTATCTGTTATTAACCAAGGATATGGAGGCATAATACTTTGTAAGTTCATGGTTTGCGGCGAAAGTAAATGGTTATACTGCCACGAGTCAAGTTTATAGAGTTTACCCACACCTTCGCGCGCCAAATCGGGTCCGGTTCGTCGCGAACCAAATAAGAACGGGTGATCATACACAAACTCGCCAGCTTTAGAATACTCGCCATATCGTTCGGTTTCGGAGCGGAACGGGCGCACTGTCTGCGAATGGCAATTGTTACAACCTTCGCGGATATAGATATCCCTACCATGTAATTCGAGTGGTGTATAGGGCTTTACACTCGAAATAGTTGGCACATTCGATTTTACCATTATCAGCGGGATAATCTCAATAGCACCACCTATAAAAAGGGCAACAAATGCCAAAACAGTTAATTCGACAGGACGGCGTTCGAGCCAGCCGTGAAGTCGTTCGTTAGGCTGCCGTGTGGCTGGTAAATTTGCCGGTGCAGTTACTATAACCTCCTCGTTATCGGTAACATTACCGGTTTTCATGGTCTTGACTAAGTTATAAACCATAATGATAGCTCCTGCAAAATAGAGCACGCCACCAACAATACGGGTATGGTACATGGGAAGAATCTGCACTAATGTATCGAGAAAGTTAGGATTGGCAAGAAAACCATCTTTGGTAAATTCTTTCCACATCAAACTTTGTGTAAATGCTGCCCAATAAAGCGGAATGGAATAAAATAAAATGCCAAATGTGGCTACCCAAAAATGAATATTGGATAAACGTGTTGAAAAAAGCTTGGTATTAAACAATTTAGGTATTAACCAATACAGCATTGCAAAAGTTAAGAAACCATTCCATGCCATACCGCCAATATGCACATGGGCAATTGTCCAATCGGTAAAGTGGCTGATGGCATTAACATTTTTCAGCGAAAGTACTGGACCTTCAAATGTTGACATACCATACGCTGTAACAGCAACTACCATAAATTTCAGAATCGCATCAGTCCGCACCTTATCCCATATTCCTCTGAGTGTAAGTAGTGCATTTACAGTTCCGCCCCACGAAGGTGCAATAAGCATAATGGAAAAAACCACCCCTAACGACTGAACCCAATCGGGTAAAGCGTTGTAGAGTAAATGGTGGGGACCAGCCCAGATATATAAAAAAATCAATGTCCAAAAATGCAAAATAGAAAGTTTATACGAGTAGATAGGACGATTAGCGGCTTTAGGTAAAAAGTAGTAAAGCATACCAAGATAAGGCGTTGTAAGGAAAAAAGCAACAGCATTGTGCCCATACCACCACTGAACCAGCGCATCTTGCACTCCGGCATAAACCGGATAGCTTTTTAAAAACGAAACCGGTATTTCTATGGAGTTGAAAATATGCAAAATAGCGACTGCAACCCACGATGCAATGTAGAACCAAATTGCCACGTAAAGATGATGAACCCTTCGTTGATAGATAGTACCGAACATATTTAGCCCGAAAATAACCCAAATTAAGGTGATAAGAATATCAACAGGCCATTCCAATTCAGCATATTCTTTGGAGGTGGTGAAACCTGCTAATAACGTAACCGCAGCAATTACAATAATACTTTGCCAGCCCCAAAAATGTATCCAGCTCAACCAATCGCGGTACATTCGGGCTTTCAACAACCGTTGCATCGAATAATAGACAGCCACAAAAATAGCATTGCCAACAAAAGCAAATATTATGGCGTTGGTATGCACCGGACGCACCCTGCCAAAAGTGGTAAATGACAGTCCAAAATTAAGTGAGGGAAACGCTAATTGTAGGGCTATTAATAAGCCTACTAACATACCAACAATACCCCAAAAAATAGTTGCATAGAGAAACCATTTTACAATTTTATTGTCGTAACTGATTTTAATTTGTTCCATTGGTACGGTATTTATTGGTTTGAAGTTGTTTCATCATCAAAGAGTATCCTGATTGAAGGTGTATAGGCGTCGTCGTATTGACCATTCTTTACTGCCCAGATAAATGCGATTAAAAAGCCGGCTGCAACAACCAAACTAACAACGATTAACACAAACATTGCACTCATAAAATCAGGTTTAATTTTTCAGTCGAAAATTAGTAATTTCTTTTTAAAAACAGATATTTTTATCCGAATTTTCATTAATCCGAATCAAAATTTTTATTCGCTTGTTTATAAAACAGTTGTTTACTGATATCGTATTCTTTTATTTTGCGGTATAAGGTACGTTCTGAGATACCCAGTTCGTCTGCTGCGTTTTTGCGTTTTCCGCTATGTTTTTCCAATGCTTTTCGGATAAGCTCAATTTCTTTATCCTCGAGCGAGAGCGATTCTTCTACTAATTCTTGCGTGTCTTGTATATGAATAGTTTCACGGGGTTTAATATCATATTGTGCCAAAGTTGTTTCAGCTTGAATTGGTTCAACTTCTTCATATATTTTTTTTATTATATGCGCATTATCACTTTTCACTTCTACGCTGTTACCTTTGTGTATGATTTCGTGAACGAGTTTTTTCAGATCATTCATATCTTTTTTCATATCAAAAAGTATCTGATATAGAATTTCGCGCTCCGATGTAAAAGTTCGTTCATCAACAGCGCCGCGATACACTACCGGCAGTTTTTCGCCATCGTAAACCGGTAGGTAATGCCGGATTATGGGGGCTGTCAACATTCGCTCCTGCTCAATAACCGAAATTTGTTCGGTAATGTTTTTGAGTTGACGGATATTGCCGGGCCAATTATAATTTGTAAGCAAATCTGTTGCATCATTATCGAGCCGCAACGGTGGCATGTGGTACTTTTCGCTAAAGTCTTGTGCAAACTTTTTGAAAAGCAAAACTATATCTTCTCTACGCTCCCGCAACGGGGGAATAGAAATAGGTATGGTATTCAAGCGATAGTATAAGTCTTCGCGAAAACGCCCGTGCGAAATAGCTTCGGGGATTGCTATATTGGTAGCAGCAACCACGCGAACATTAGTTTTTTGCGATGATGACGATCCCACTTTAAAAAACTCGCCTGTTTCGAGTACACGCAACAAGCGAACTTGCGTAGATAGTGGTAATTCAGCAACTTCATCAAGGAAAATTGTACCCTTATCAGCCACTTCAAAATACCCTTTGCGCGTGTCGTGCGCACCGGTGAACGAGCCTTTTTCGTGTCCGAAAAGCTCCGAATCAATGGTACCTTCGGGAATAGCACCACAGTTAACTGCTATATAATTATGGTGTTTGCGTGCGCTTAATTGATGGATAATCTGCGGAAAGTTTTCTTTTCCAGTGCCACTTTCACCGGTGATTAGCACCGACAAATCGGTTGCCGCTACTTGACACGCCACATCAATAGCCCTATCAAGCGCTGCTGAATAGCCTATAATATTGAACCTTTGTTTTACTTTTTGAATATCCACAGTATTCTAATTTTGAAAGTTAGCTTATTTGTTGTCAATAATCAATCGAAAAAATGTCTTAATCGGTAATATTTCATTAATCTCAGTTTCAAAAAAAACTATTTTTGGCTTGTAATTCAACATCTTAATAAAAACATTCATATTTCGATAAGAATATTTATTTATTCACAAAAATAGTAAATAAGTTTTTCTTACATTTGAATCGTACTAAAAATCATTTAATTATTTGCATAAAATATTTTAAATAGTTGATAATCAAACAAAAACAAATTAAAAATTGACAAATGAAGTTTATTGGTATAATTCCTGCGCGATACTCCTCTACCCGTTTTCCGGGTAAACCCTTGATAAAAATAGGCGATAAAACAATGGTACAGCATGTGTACGACCAAGCATCAAAAGTGCTCGATACGGTAGTAGTTGCTACCGACGATAAGCGTATCGAAGATGAAGTACACCGATTTGGCGGTAAGGCTGTTATGACATCAACCGAACATAAAACGGGTACTGACCGTTTGGTGGAAGCACTGGATAATATGTCGCAATATCTTGCGGGTTATGCGGATACCGAAATTGTTATTCTGAATATTCAGGGCGACGAACCTTTTATTAATCCAGCTCAGTTAGAAGCGCTTATCGCTTGTTTCGATAGCAACACACAGATTGCTACCTTAGTGAAACCGATTGATGATAACGACGAGCTACTCAACCCCAATCGTCCAAAAGTAGTGTTCGATATAAATCACACAGCATTATATTTCAGTAGATTCGCCATTCCATATCAGCGAAGCTATCCTGAAAACGAATGGTTGAATAACCACACTTTCTACATGCACATTGGTATCTATGCGTACCGACTCGACATTTTACGAAAGATAGTGCTACTCGAACAATCGCCACTCGAACTTGCGGAATCGTTAGAACAAAATCGCTGGCTCGAAAATGGCTATAAAATAAAAGTGGCAATAACCAACCACAACAGCTACGCCATTGATACCGAAGATGATTTAATATATGTACTAAATCATTTTGAAACCGAACTTTAATTCAATTACGTATTTGGAATAATTTTCTAAAACTATATTTCAAGCGAAAATGATTGTGGCAAAATTGTAAATCGTTAATTGTTCATTATGATTTTAGTAACAGGCGGTACAGGTTTGGTAGGCTCGCACTTGCTCTACGAATTGGCGCAACACAACACCCCAATTCGGGCAATTAGTCGCAGAAATATCAACGAATCAAAACAAATAGTTGAGCATGTTTTTTCATACTACACTGCCCAAGTACAGCAATTAAGCCAACGCATTGAATGGTTGCAAGGCGACGTAACCGATGTAGAATTTTTAGATATTGCCATGAAAGGAGTCGAACAAATCTATCACGCAGCAGCAGTAGTTTCATTCGATCCGGCAGATAAGCATAAAATCCATGTTATCAATGTAGATGGTACTGCCAATATGGTAAATTTAGCTATCGAAAACAAAGTGAGTAAATTTTGCCATGTCAGCTCTATTGCTGTATTTAGTAATCAGTTGGCAAACAAAGTAGTTGATGAGGAACTACCCATCGCCCGACGCTTAGAAACCGGCATTTCGATGTACGCAGCCAGCAAATACAAATCGGAAATAGAAGTGTGGCGCGGTATAAACGAGGGTTTAAATGCAGTAATAGTAAACCCGTCAATAATTTTTGGACCCGGAAAATGGGATGAGGGTAGCGGCACCATGTTTCGAACTATCTGGAATGGCTTAAAATTTTTCACCACTGGAATTACCGGATATGTAGATGTACGCGATGTAGTTGCAATTATGGTTCGGTTGATGGAGAGTCAAATAATAAACAAGCGCTTTATTCTCAATTCGGAAAATTGTAGTTATGCAGATATTTTTAGTAGCATAGCCCATCATTTAGGATGTAAGGCACCCAAATACAAAGCTGCTGCTTGGATGACCGGTTTAGCATACCGTTTGGATTACCTAAAACATTTGCTAACCGGTAAAAAACGTTTGATAACCAAAGAAATATCACAATCGGCGCATCGTAAAACTAACTATTCTAATCAAAAAATAAGTCAAGCACTTAATTTCAATTTTATCGCAATAGATGATACAATAGCGCACACAGCCAGATGCTTTTTACTTGATTTACAGAACAGTAAAAATATGGTATCTTAAAAAATGTTAAAGATGAAAAAAACATAAAAAAAAATGAAAATTATCCATTATATTTGAAAAAAAAAGTAGTAAATTTGAAATGTATAAATACGATAGACTTCGCTATAATTCAACACGAATATTAATAATTAAAATTCAATAACATGAATAAGGAGTATTTTTTAAAAGTAAAAGAGTTTTTACTCGAGCTTGAATATACCATTGTTAACGAAAACGAAGAAGACGAAATTATTGTTGTTGAAAAAGAAGAGGATGGCATAGTTAACCTAATCCTCGATGTCAACGATCCTATTTTGATTATTGAGCAAGTGCTCTTCGAAGTTAAGAAGGACGACATGGAAATGTACAAAAATTTGTTGCAAAAAAATCGCGACATTATTCATGGTGCATTTGCTCTCGACAAAGAAGGTAAACGCTTGTTATTTAGAGACACGCTGCAATTAGAAAACTTAGATCTCAACGAGCTTGAAGGTACGCTCAACTCCTTAGCACTTCTACTAAGCGAATATGCAGATAAAATTATTGGCTATTCAAAATTAGTGTAACCTGTTGATTTATTTGAGTTGCTGTACAGCCCTTGTACCGTTTACTCAAAAAACGTTATCTATAATTAAATTTGGTGTTCTTTGTTTATTTTATTGATGCACTGTTTTTCACTGAGCAGCAAGCAATTAGAAAATATACAAAGGACACGAAGTTTAATTGGATAAACCCATTAAATTAACTTTATTAAGTAATATGCAATCTTTGCATTAAACCAAATAAAAAAACAATCTGGTATAGTAATTTATCTATATTATTTATTTTAAAGGCATTGCAATTAATAAATGATAATAAGCTGTCATTTGGTTACTTCTATACATACTTAAAAATATTTATGTTTTGCTTCAATAAATAATTTACTAATCAAGCCAGAATTGGTTTCAAATTATTCGTATGAATTAATTTGTGCGATATTAAATTCTAATTTGATTAACTTTTACTATTCAAAAAAATTCACAAATTCGTCCAAACTAACGGTTAATATTTCAAAAAACATTTTTGGAAATGATACCATTGCCACTAATTGATGCGAAAGATAAAATTCAGGAATCAAATATTAAATTGATTTGCGAAAATGTAACAAAATTGACCGGTTATTATAAAAAAACGAAAATGATTACTATTGCTCAGCAACAGGAATTATAAAAAAAAATATTACTTGCAGAAAAGCT
>JFJP01040577.1_pt1 | contig 11009 bp, 8 predicted proteins | sample 431651 | NCBI WGS metagenome assembly JFJP01 (sample SAMN02602958, study PRJNA72255) | Microbial mat metagenome, whole genome shotgun sequencing project. | biome: fresh water; feature: sink hole; material: water; isolation source: purple microbial (photo- and chemosynthetic) mats found in...
GCACAGGGCGCAGAGGGAGAAGGGGAGAAGAGGAGAGAGGGAGAAGGGGGAGACCCGGAGACCGGTTACCGGTTACCGGTTACCGATTACCAAGTACAGAATAATAAAGATAAGGCGGGACTAAAAGTAACAAGACTAAAGATGAAAACAGGAATGATACTGGGAGCTGTTTTTATGTTTTTATACACCGGCATGTGGCTTGTCCTGTCGAAACTAACTGATTCGCCTGTGCCTGAATGGGATGCCTTTATTACCTCTTTATCGATAGTTGCAACCTGGATGCTGGCCCGCAAGATATATGAGCACTGGTATCTGTGGATTATTGTTAACTTCGTTTCAGCAGTTCTGTTTATTACACGGGGATTATATCCGACAGTAGTTTTATATCTTGTATATGGTGTTATGTCGTTTGCCGGATTAATTGCATGGAAGAAAACAATAGCAAAATGAGTGCACACACAATAATAATTGCCGACGGGACTTTCCCAACCCATGGGATTCCTCTCGGTTATATAAGGAATGCAGAAAAGATTATCTGCTGCGATGGCAGTGCAGATAATACAGTTCTTGCCGGATTTACGCCCGATGCTGTTGTAGGTGATATGGATTCTCTCAGCAGTGAACTTGTTAACCGTTTTGCTGACCGTATTTTTCCTGATGATGACCAGGAAACTAATGATCTTACAAAGGCAGTCACCTGGTGCATAGAAAGTGGCTTGAATGATCTTGTAATTGTCGGGGCTACAGGGAAACGGGAAGATCATACAATAGGAAATATTTCACTGCTTGCCGAGTATGTCGAAAAGGTGAATGTAATTATGGTCACCGATACCGGTCTGTTTATGCCACTGCTGAAAACCACTTCGATTGATTCTTTTAAAGGTCAGCAGGTGTCGCTCTTTGCTATTGATCCTGATACAGAGGTAACAACCCATGAATTAAAATACCCGCTGAACAGAACAAAAATAAATAACTGGTGGGTTGCTACACTGAATGAAGCACTAGGCGATATATTCACAGTCGAATTCAGTAAGGGAAGAGTTATCGTCTATCTGAAGTTTGCAGAGTGTTGAATGGTGTAACGGCATCACGGCATTAAGGCGTTAAGGCAAAATTTCTTAGGGCCGTAACGCCGTAAAACCGTAAAACCGTAAAACCGTAAAACCGTAAAACCGTAAAACCATAACTACCTTCCCATTATTTCCTTCACCAGATTTATCAGCTGCACCCTGCTTTTGACATTTGTTTTTATGTAAATGCGGTGTGTATGATCTTTTACTGTCTGAAGACTAATAAACAGCTTATCTGAGATCTCCTTGTTGCTCAGTCCGTTACATATTTCACGCACAATATCTTTTTCCCGGGGTGAGACTTCGAACTGTTTGCAGAACTCTTCAAATGAAATATCTTTCATTGGCTCTTTGATGAATGCAGTAAGAAGTGTTCCGTAGCTAAGGTAAACAGGAAGGAAGGTATTTCCTGCAAAAAAGGCCAGGATAAAAGCTATTGCCAGTGAGATCTGTGTATTGTAAAGGAGCAGCAGCACCCCCTGTAAGATCATTATCACGATTATTACAGGTGCAATGATCCGTCTGTCAAAATCGTGAATAAAGGATTTCCCTTTAGCCGGAAAGTATATTATTAGTGCAGTAATAATGGAATAGAGCATGTTCATTACAATGAAGTAATTTCTGATGAGTGATACAGGTTTCACATCATTTGCTTTTGCAATAAAATATCCAACAACAATTATTATAGTAAAATTGATAAGAAGGAACCATAATACCAGCCACTTATTACTCTTCCTTCCTGATATACTACAGGCAAATTGTATAAGCATGAGCCAGGCAAAAACGAGGAATGGGAGACCCAGAAGCATGGCTATGTCAGAAAATCTGGTTAAAAGGTCCGCCGAAATATAAGTTTCAAGCAATACTTTTATTACTGCCTGACCCCAGATCCCATAAAAGCCGAAAGTAAAGATGAAGACCTGAAAATAGAGAAGCGTTGAGAATATTTCATGATGGAATTTGTCGCGCAGTCTGGTGGAGAGGACTATCCCTCCTGCCGCCATGGCTACTGATAAAATGAAGATTAAGTAAATAAAATACTGCAACATTATATAAAGGTATAAAATTTGGTTAACCTGAGGTTCAAAAATAGATACAACCAAAGTATTGTATTAAATACTAAAGTAGTATATTTTAAAATCACTACTATAGTATGAAGGCTGTGAATAAGAGCAGATGTAAATTTGCTTCATAACAACCGACATACTCTTTTAATAAAAAATGAAAAAAATGGAAACAAATAATGATTACAGATTAGTACCATCTTTCGGAAACAGTTTTGGTACCGGATGGCAGGTTATGTTTGATAATTTTCTCAGGTTATTCCTGGTGATTATTGTTTTAGCTATAGTAACTGCGCCTTTTAAAATGTTCAACTGGCATATGGATATGTCAGATCTGCACAAATTACCTTTTAATTTTGTTAATGGATTTGACTTTGGGCACAATATGAAAAGTGCATTGACTTTAGGTTCGCTTGGCATTTTTGCAGCATTTTTTGTGCTTATCGGAATTCTCTATGCCTTTCTTATAGCACCGGTATTTGAATTCGGGGGAGATATGATTTTTGTCCAGGCCGTTAGAAAAATAAAGCCTGATTTTGAATACCTTATTAAAGGATTTATGGAGAACTATCTTAGTATTGTTCTCGCCAACCTTCTTGTTTTTGCCCTTGTTGTAATGGGATTCTTTGCATTGATAATCCCGGGAATCATAATCGCATGCAGGCTTGTTTTCGTATCATACATAATTATGGACAAAAAACTTGATCCCATTGAAGCGGTTGAGCTGAGCTGGAGGCTAACCAGGGGGCATGGATGGCAGATCTTCTTTATGGCAATTGCTTCATTCTTTATCTGCATTTTCGGATTGATGCTGCTTATTGTTGGTATCTTTCCTGCAATTATATGGATTTCAAGTTCATTTGCAGCGCTCTACGAATCAGTGCTGAGAGAAAAAGAAAAACCTGCAGAAGCTGTTGCAGCATAAAGCATTTATTCCCTAAGCCCCTCATCCAAAAGTGAGGGGCTTATTTTTTGGTACAAGGTTTGTAAGTGAAAGGAAAAAATCTTTAACTTTATCTTGTATTTAAAACTTATAAAAAAATGAAAACCAGAACTCTTCTCTTTTTAATTGCCTGTATGCTTATCTTACCTGCAACATCAAGTGCCCAGGTGGGAAATTTGCTAAAGAACAAAATGAACAAAGTAGTAAATGCAGGCGCCAAAACAGTTAATAAAGAAATTGATAATCAGATTGATACAGCTGTTAACAAAGAAGCTGACAAGGCAAGGGAAAAAGCTGCTGTTAGGACTGAGGAAAATAAAGCCAAAAACCAGCCTTCACAGCAAACAGGAGGTAATACCGGCGAGGCTGAACAAGCTCCGGGAGGTGCTGCTTTAGGTGGTTTATTCGGTAATAAGATAGACCTTAAGTATAAAGAAGATTACAGCTTTTCTTCCAGGATTTATATGATCATGGAGATCTACGATAAGAAGGAGGTTACAAAGATGGACTATTTCATGTTTTACAGCAGCAGTACCCCCAGCGTAGGGATCGAAACAAAGACAATTAAGACCGAGGAAGAGGGATCTATACCCGTAACAGCTCAGATGGTTATGGATGGCGAAAACAAGTGTTTCATTATGCTGACAGATGTAAACGGAATGAAAATGGGTATCATCTCAGCAGTTCCTGATGAGAATAGTGCAAACGGACAGAATGACGGGAAAAAGAAGAAAGATACTCCTCCCAATTTCACAAAAACCGGAAATACTAAAGTAATTGCAGGTTATAAGTGTGATGAATACGCTTATAAAGATATTGATGATAATTCGACCGGTAAAGTTTGGTTCGCAAAGGATTCTAAACTTAAAATTGACAAAAAAGGCTGGCAGAACTCAAATATGGCTGCTTATTATGGAAATCCTGATTTCAATGAAGGCATTATTCTTGCCAGTGAATCATATGATGACAAGGGTAAACTTACAGCCAAATCAGAGACTAAAGAGATAAATGAAAATTTTCCGCATGCAATTTCTGTGAAAGGCTATACCCTTAGGCAGATGAATATGGGAAAATAAGCAAGATTGGTGGGAGTAAATCTCATTTTATATTATTAACATATTTCATTTGTTAGCTTATACCTGAGATTTGGAGATTCCTCGCTAACGCTCGGAATGACAGAGCTTTAGTGGTAAAGGGGGAAAAGAAATGGCGATTCGCAAGATTAATTCGGACTGTCCGATATTTTCAGCGAATCGCCATTTCTTTTCCCCCTTGTGATCCTATAAATGACTGTCATCCTGAGCGTTAGCGAAGGATCTCCAGGATTCAGCAGAATTTATCATAGGCCTATATTTTTTTCAGCTTCGCGAACCGCAGCAGTAGTTTCTTGCTTCCTTCCTTTTCAAATTCAACAGTTGCTGTAGTATTAGGCGGCTGTCCCTCAATGGATATTATAACTCCGTTCCCGAATCTTTCGTGCTGAACAGAATCACCTTCCGAAAACAAAGAGGCATCACTTGCAGCAAATACTTCTCCTGATGCGGCTGAAGGTACAGCCTTGCTAATCTTTTTCAGTTTATCTTCTCTCAGATACGACTTTGGTTCCTCCCTGATTATTATGGGCTTGTCAGACTTTTGATTGTTGCTGTTAAAGGGTTTCCCTCCTGTTTGAGGATATTGCAAATACTTCTGATCTATCTCTTTCAGGAAGCGGCTTGGACTGCATCTTTCAAGGTTACCCCATTTATACCTGTTAAGGGCATAACTCAGAGTTGCCTGCTTTTCAGCCCTGGTAACTGCAACATAGAATAACCTTCTCTCCTCCTCAAGTTCCCGTGCACTTCCCGACGACATTGGTGAAGGAAACAGGGTGTCCTCCATTCCGACTATGTATACATGCTTGAACTCCAGTCCTTTGGCGGAATGCATGGTCATAAGGGTGATTTTGTTGCGATCCTCATCATTCTCAGTATCCTGATCTGTAAGCAATGCTACATTCGCCATATATGCCTCAAGGGTAGCCGGCTCTCCGTTTGTCTCGGCTGACTCGGTAAAGACCTTAATTGCATTAAGTAGTTCTTCAAGGTTTTCATAACGGCTGACTTCTTCCGGTGATTTGCCCTCCTTCAGTTCCCTCATGATGCCCGATCCCATAGCTATCTCCCTTGCTTTGGTGAATGCATCGGTGGAATCAGAGTTGAGGCGGAGGTTATTAATTACATCGGCATAAAGCTTCAGTTTTTTAGCTGTTCCCTGATTGAAGTGATCGGGGTATTTACCGGCATCACCAAGTATACTCCAGGCAGTTATATTCAACGATGCCGACAGCTCAAATATTTTCTGGATAGATGTATCTCCGATTCCCCTTTTTGGATAATTGATCGATCTCTTCAGTGCTTCTTCATCTTCAGGATTAATGACCATTCTGAAATATGAGAGAACATCCTTAATTTCCTTTCTCTCATAAAATGATAATCCCCCGTATATCTTATATGGTATATTTTTACGGCGAAGGGTCTCTTCAAAGATCCTCGACTGGGCATTGGTACGGTACAGAATAGCAAAGTCCGACCAGTTGAGCTGTTGTGAAAACTTCTTTTCAAATATGTCTGAAGCTACATTGAATCCCTCCTCCGAATCTGTTACAGCCTGAAAGACCTGTATCTTCTCCCCCTGCTCATTCATTGAAACAACATTCTTCTGGATCTGTGTCTCATTATTGGCTATAATAGTGTTTGCAGCATTTACTATTATCTGGGTTGACCTGTAGTTCTGTTCAAGCTTGTAAAGCTGATAGTCGGTATAATCGTTCTTAAACTCAAGGATATTTTCAATTCGTGCTCCCCTGAAGGAATAAATACTCTGGGCATCATCGCCTACAACGCAGATGTTATGATGTGTTGCTGCAAGTTTCTTAACAATCAGATATTGTGAGTAGTTGGTATCCTGATACTCATCTACAAGTACATAATTAAACCTCGACTGATATGATGCAAGTACTGCGGGGAAATCCCTGAACAGAATGTTTGTATTCAGAAGCAGATCGTCGAAGTCCATTGCATTGGCCTTGAAACATCGTGCTGCATAGGTCCTGTAAATGTCTGCCAGCAATGGCATCCTGCTGGCTCTGTCATATTCCTGCAAAGAACTGTCAGCAGCATACATGTTTGCAGTGACAAGGTTATTCTTTGAGGATGATATCCTTGATGCTATTGCTCCCGGTTTGTAAATGTTGTCATCCAGATTCAGCTCCTTTATTATTGAGCGGATCAGACTTTTTGAATCTGAAGAATCATAGATTGTGAAATTTGATTTATATCCTAGCTTGTCACCCTCCATCCTGAGGATTTTTGCAAATATTGAATGGAATGTGCCCATCCATAAATACCTGGCCACCTCAGGGCTAACGATCCGGGTAATCCTTTCCTTCATCTCTTTGGCAGCCTTATTAGTAAAGGTGAGCGCAAGTATTTTCCCCGCGGGAACACCCTTATCCAGGAGATGTACAATACGGTATGTAAGAACCCTGGTTTTGCCTGCGCCAGCTCCTGCTATAACCAGGGATGGCCCCTCAGAATTTATAACTGCTTGTTTCTGAGATTCATTCAGCTCGTTTAGATAATTGCTTGTCATGTTTAATTTTGAATTACAGCATTCAGGGTCGGCAAATTTAGCAATTCCACGGTTTTTATTAATATTGTGTTAATATTTAACTGATTAATATTATGAGACGATTTGGCCAGGTAATAGGAGTAAGACCAGAGCACTTTGAACGGTATAAAAAATATCATGCAGCTGTATGGCCTGAAATACTTGATATGATCAAAAAATGCAACATGCAGAATTATTCGATCTTCCACAAAGACGGTGTGTTATATGCATATTTTGAATATACCGGTACTGACTTTGCTGCCGACATGGCTAAGATGGCTGCCGATCCTAAAACACAGGAGTGGTGGTCAATAATGGAGCCAATGCAGGATCCGGTTGCCACCCGCAAAAAAGGAGAATGGTGGGCAAACATGGAGGAGGTATTTCATATTGACTGATACCAATGAAACACTTATATGGATTTATAATTGCTGCTTCACTCATATTCGCAGGCTGCAGTGAAAAGAAAAGACCGGAAACTCACCTGAGTTTCAGCGGAATTTATCCTCATCTTGCTTATTATAATAATGAAGGTGAATGCGGTACAGGAGCAGTTGTTCCATGGGCAGGCAGTTTGTGGGTTATCACATACGGTCCGCATCTCCCTTTTAGCTCATCGGATAAACTTTATGAAATTTCTGATGACTTTGTCCGCCATATCCGTTCGGAAAGTGTTGGAGGTACACCTGCCAACAGGATGATACATAAGGAAAGCAATCAGCTTTTTATAGGTCCGTATGTTATTGATAATGAAAAAAATGTAAGAGTCATCCCTCCGGCTGTTATGCCTGGCCGGCTCACCGGTAATGCCCGGCATCTTAGTGATCCTGCCGGTAAAATTTACTACGCCACCATGGAGGAGGGTTTGTATGAAGTTGATGTTAAGTCTCTTGCGGTAAGTTGTCTCTACAGGGACGGGAATGTGAAATCTGAAAGTGATAATCCTACTGCACAATTTCCCCTTTCACTTTTAAAGGGAGCTCATGGTAAAGGTGTTTACTCCGGCCAGGGGGTTCTTGTTTATTCTAATAACGGAGAATTATCAGACAAAGCTCAGACCCAATTTGATATAGAATCAGGATCATTGAGTGAGTGGGATGGTAAAGAGTGGAAGATTGTAAGACGCAATCAGTTTGTGGAAGTGACAGGTCCCGGAGGAATTTATGGAAATCCTAATCCTGCTGCCGATCCCATCTGGGTTACAGCTTGGGATCATAAGTCGCTGCTTGTGGGGGCACGTGATAATAAGGGATGGCGATTCTACAGGCTTCCTAAAGCAAGTCACAGCTACGATGGTGCACATGGCTGGAACACTGAGTGGCCGCGAATAAGAGATATCGGAGTACCTGGCAATCCTTTCTATCTTATGACAATGCATGGAATGTTCTGGAGATTTCCTGCAACATTCTCATCTGCAAACAGTGCAGGCATTCGTCCGATGTCGGCATACCTGAAAGTTATCGGTGACTTTTGCCGTTGGAACAATCTCCTGGTTTTTGGCTGCGATGATTCAGCAAATAAAGAATTCCTGAATAAACGCGGGGAAAAGGGAACAATTGAAGGTCCCGGTCAGTCAAATTCTAATCTGTGGTTCATATCACCTGATAAACCCGGTCAGCTTGGACCAACAACGGCCGAAGGAGCAGTGTGGGTTTCAGAGAATATAAAGGCTGATGAATATTCAGAACCATTTATCTTCGGCGGCTGGGAACACAGATCATTATGGCTGAAAAATGAAGGAAAACAGACTGTTAATTTCACTCTCGAAACCGATTTAAATGGTTCAGACATATGGAAGTCGTTGAGGAAGATAAGCATAAAACCAGATGAATCTTTATTAGTACCGTTTGAAACAGCTGATAGAGGTGAATGGATACGACTATTTGCCGACAGGCAGACAAAAGTTACTGCACAGTTCTGGTATTCAGGGTCTGATTCCAGATCAGTTATTGCTGATTCAATATTTCAGGGACTTACTTCTGCAGAGAAGCAATCCTCAACCGGCGGATTGATATGGGGCCTGGGTGGCAATAGTCATAAGCTTGGTCTTCTATCTGGTAATCTTTCTGACACTTCATTCACTGAATCAGGTTATTATGAGCTTGACTCGCTGATGAATCTTGAGAGAAGAAATAATGCTGAGGCAGCTAAGCTGATCCGTGAAAAAGTATCAATCCCGCATAATGTGGTTACTATTGACAGTGCATCGGTAGTTATTGATGATGACCAGGGAAGACGCTGGCGCTTACCAAAAGGGAAGAATGAATTCACCAGTCTTACAAATAATTCCTTGTTGCGAATCTGCCGTGAGGTTGCTACTGAACGCGACCTGTTTAACTGCTCGGGTACGTTTTACGAGTTACCCGCTGAAAATGCTGACGGATTTGCAAAGATAAGACCTGTATCCTCTCATAATTTCAGGATTCATGATTATGCATCATACCGTGGTATGCTGATAATGACAGGTATAGATATTAACGAAACAGATGGGAATAATCATATTGTCCGGTCCACCGATGGAAAAGCCGCAGTCTGGGCCGGTACTATTGACGACTTATGGCTCATGGGAAAACCCACAGGAGAGGGAGGACCGTGGTACGAAACAAAAGTAAAGGCAGGTATCGCGTCAGATGCTTATCTCATTGGATTCTATGATAAAAGGACACTGCAATTATCACATTTTTCAGGTGAAAAGGTGAAGTTCCGGATTGAAGCAGATCCGGTTGGAAACGGACATTGGATGAAATATAGCGAAGTTGCAGTAAACCCGGGAGAAACTTACAGATTCGTTTTTCCTTCTGCATTTCAGGCACGGTGGATCAGATTTATTGCCGGAAATGATTGCATCGCAACAGCTGTTTTAAAGTATGAATAAACGGATCTTTACCTCATACTCAATACATCCATATCAGAAATTTACAGGTTTTTATTATACTTGCAGAAGAATATACCAAAGGTCCGGAGATTGCGTTTTTCTTACTAAGAATTGATTACCAGTGCGTTATTTTTTTCTGATTATTGCTTTAATACTCCCTGTTCTTTCTGAAGCGCAGCTTTCTGCTCCGGGGATGAGTGCTGTGAGGTATACTTCATATCCTTCATCACCAACAGCCAAAGATCCTGTTTTTATATATTGCAATGCTTCCGGAACCCAACAGGGTGCACTTACAGCAAATAGTCCGGGTGGCTCAGGCCCATTTGATTTTACATGGAATAAATGGAGTGATATAACCAAAAGTTTTAGCGAATTTATAAAGACTGAAACCGGAGTATTTACATCCACACTGACAAACCTTGCTGAAGGTGGCTACCGGGTTACAATAAGCGGAGGATATAGCGGTACATTAACCGGATGGATTCATATTGACAAGCCATTCTCACTGGCTCAACTACAGAACAGAACCTGCGATTATGTCGCACTTAAGGGGAAGGCAGCTATAGATACCTTTTATTACAGAGATCCTGCTAATGGAGTCTCAATCAAACTACCCAACAAAGTAAAGTTTCTCTGGTCATCTGATCCTGTATCATCAATACCTTTTCCCGACTTTGAGATTAACCCTCAGACATTTCTTCCGCCTCTGGTTGATGTAACATATAAACTTCAGGTAAGCGACAGCTTCGGATGTATTAGCGAGTCATCATTCTTTTACGAGTCAATTCATGTTAAAGCCGAGTTTTCAGTTGATCCCGATAAAGGTGAAGCTCCACTTGAAGTCTCATTTACCGACAAGTCGATAAGGGGTGAGATTTACAAATGGGAATTCGGTGATGGTAAAGACAGTATATCAGATCTGAGAAATCCCGATCCGCATATCTATTACAAACCCGGGGAATACTCCGTTAAGCTTACAATTGAGAGTCCGCAGCATTGTATAGATTCGATTAGGTTCGATAAAATTGAAGTTGAAAAATCCAAGCTTGAAATTCCTAATGTCTTCACACCCGATGGTGATGGACTGAATGACTATTTCATGGTTCAGAAAACCTCACTTCGTTTATTAAGTGTTCAGGTATTCAGTCGCAGCGGATTAAAGGTATACACCTTCTATGGTGAAGGAGAAGCTCTCAGAGAATGGACCGGATGGGATGGTAATGTGAATAACTCATCTATCAAGGCATCCCCCGGAGTATATTTCTACCTTGTCCGTGCCTATGGCTGGGACGATGTTGATTACAACGGAGAAGAGTACAGAGGATTCTTCTATCTGTACAGGTAAAAGGCTTAAAGGCACAACGGCATAAAGGCGCAACGGTGACTCATTCCGAGCAGAGTCAGGG
>JFJP01014551.1_pt1 | contig 11007 bp, 11 predicted proteins | sample 431651 | NCBI WGS metagenome assembly JFJP01 (sample SAMN02602958, study PRJNA72255) | Microbial mat metagenome, whole genome shotgun sequencing project. | biome: fresh water; feature: sink hole; material: water; isolation source: purple microbial (photo- and chemosynthetic) mats found in...
CCGATATTTACGACTGGGTAAAACAACTGCATAACTTGGGAATGCCTTGGTTATTGGATCTTGACCCAGAAGTGTTTCCGATTTATTTGGGGTTGCCTTGGGGGTTAGGAATTGGGCCGTTACCGAATTTTCCCCTTCCCGCAAAAATTAAGATTCATATCTGTCCTGTGATTGAGTTTGAACGCAATGGACGAGAAGCTGCTAATGATCGAGAGTATGTTGATGTTTGTTATCAACGGGTGAAAACAGCCATGCAACGGGAACTTGACGATTTAGTTATGGATAGGGGTTGAGGCGATCGCTAATAGAAACCGGGTTTCTCAAAGAAACCCGGTTTCACAGGGTATGATCTTTTCCCTCTATCAAATTCCATCCGACGAAGATTCGGGTAAACAACGCAGGATTTTAGGTAGTTTCATAGTGAAGGTAGAACCTTTTCCCAATTCACTGGTAACTGATAAATCTCCTCCCATCATTTGGCATAATTTTTGAGTAATAGTTAATCCTAAACCCGTACCTCCATAACGGCGAGTTGTGCTTTCATCTGATCTGCTTGAGTAAAGGGATTAAAAACCGTTGCTAACTGTTTAGGACTCATGCCAATTCCAGTATCTATAATTTGAAAAATAATCACCGTTGAACAGCTTTTGGAAACATTAGGGAGACAACAAGCACCGTTAATCAGTTCTTCATTTGCAGTTATAAATTCCGACTCTAGCATCAAATCAACATTCTGATTAACCCCGTCTCCTCCTTCTTGCCAAACCTTTAGGGTCACTTGACCATTTTCTGTAAATTTGCAGGCATTACTCAGGAGATTTAATAAACATTGACGAACTTTAGTTAAGTCCGTGTGCATAAAATCCACACTCTCTGCCACATCTAGGATAAACTGATTAGAATTCTTATCCGCAGCAGGAGTAACAGTGGTTTCCACTTCCCAAAGTAAGGTGGCAACTTTAAAGGTTTCTAAATGGAAATTCATCCGACCCGCTTCAATTTTAGAAAAATCCAAAATTTCACTAATCAAAGTTAATAAATGTTGCCCGGCTACATAAATATTTTTTAAATCTCCGACCAATTCATCTTGATGTAACTCTTGGGCATCTTCGATTAATAATTCACTATAACCTAAAATTGCATTCAGGGGAGTCCTAAGTTCATGGCTCATATTTGCTAAGAATAAACTTTTAGCATGGTTAGCGGTTTCGGCGGCTTCCTTAGCCATCTTTAATTCTTCCGCCTGTTGACGCTCGGTAATATCATTAGCCATCATCAATAAACAGGGAACTCCACCTAAATCAATTAATTCAATAGAAACTAACCAATTTCTAATTATTCCTGATTTTTGGCGAGTTTTTAACTCAACATTGCCAATCTGATTTTGATGTTGTAATTGTTTTTTAAGTTGCAGATGTTGTTGAGAATTGAAGTAATTACCGCCTGTTCAAAAACAATCCGTTCCTGACCCGAGGCTAATTTCAAACGATAATCAATACAATAGGGTTTTTGTTGAAATAAGGCTTGATCAAGGTAATTTTGGACATAACTCCGGTCTTCTGGGTGAACAAATTCCAAAAATTGGGGAAAACTCGGTTTGACATACTGAGCCGTTGTGTCTAAAATCCGATAGAGTTCATCCGACCAAAATAATTGATATGTGCTAATTTTCAGATCCCAATGACCCAACTTAGCAATCCGTTGAGCATTTGCTAAACTGGTTTCACTGTTTCTCAGGCGAGTTTCCGCTTGTTGACGTTCTGTCACCGTGGCGGCTAAAACTAAACCCGTAATTGCCATAATCAGGATAAAGGCTTGTAGAGAAAAAATTTGAGGGGTATCCGTACCCCGATTAATAAAAGGCCCACTCCCCCGTACTACTCCCCAAACCGCAAAACTGGCCGTGATTAAATGACCAATGGCCGTTCCCCGTTGACCAAATCGTAGGGAAGCCCAAACAAAAAACGGAAAGGGCAGATATTCCAGGGGGAAACCGATAAATGCCGAGCGAGTTCGAGAACAAAATACAAACCAATTTAAGCCCAATAACAGTAACAACCAAAGCGAAACCTCCAACTGACGCCACAAAAACTCCTGGGGAGGACGTTCAGTTAGGCGCAACCTAGTTGTACCCAGGGATAAACTTTGGGATAAGGCGTTGAGAAAAGACCAGACCGGGGAAGTAGGAGTTTGACAGCGATAGTAATACCGTTGAAATTCGCTACCCCAGGTTAATAATACCGGGGTGATAACTAATACCCCAGTAGCACTTCCTAACCATCCAGCAATCCAAATTTGGGCAAAATCTTCCCAAGGTAGCCAACCACTCAAACAAGCTATGAGAAGGGTAAGAGTAGGATTAATCAGGGTAGCAATTGTCCCCGCTAAAATAATTAGTCCCAGGACATCTTTGAGGTGTTTGAGTTGGGGAGAAAAGTCAATGCGATGGAGTAATTTACTAACTAAACAGGCTTGTAATGTCACACCAAAACTAGACAATACCACAATAAATAGAGGCATTTTGTCAATGGTAATTAGGGAAAAAAACGCCCCCAGGGTAATTGCTGGCCAATATTGATAACCACACAACAGAATAATCCCTTGGGCGACCCCCACATTCGGCCAGAATAGGGCTTTGGTGGAACCTAACATCAAGTATTCAACCGTCACCTTGCCAACTATCCAGTAGAATACTGCTATCAAACTAACTATAACTAAGTATCGGCTAGTTTTGACCTGAGCGCGTTCAAGGAATTTCATTTTGGTTGTGAGTAAGCTGATCATAAATATTGAGTGGTAGAGATTATTTTTGATCACCACTTAAATCTTAATTTCTGTATATAATTAACGCAGATTTTCCGTAAATACACTGATTGTTTGAGAAAATCGAGTTATTTAAAAACTATGGCATCCATAGATTTCACCCTAAACGCTCCCTGAGTCATTTTTATTTTAACAGATCTAATCGGAGAAATAGACTAATAGTTCACTATTGAAATTAGAGGCTTTTCTTGATTTAATTACCCTCCGATCAGAATTCATCATTCATGGTTGGAGGTTGGGCGGGGATAGAAGCAATAATCGCATCAATCACCTTACTTACCGGAATAATTTGTAACCCTAAATCCGCCGGACTTTGACCTTTAGGGATAATCGCCCGTTTAAATCCCAGTTTTGCCGCCTCCCTTAACCGTAGTTCCAATTGAGACACCGGGCGCACCTGTCCCCCTAACCCGATTTCCCCAATTAAAATCGTCCGGGGGTCAACTACACGGTCGCGGAAACTAGCTACAATCGCAATCGCTATCCCTAAGTCTGCCGCAGGTTCTTCTACTTTTAACCCCCCCACCGACGCCACATAAGCATCTAATTTAGACAGGGGAATCCCCACCCGTTTTTCCAAAACTGCTAAAATTTGTAATAATCGACTACTATCTACCCCGGTTGTCGCCCGTCGCGCTGAACCGTAACTGGCTGGACTGACTAGGGCTTGAATTTCTACCACAATCGGCCGAGTTCCTTCTAAGGCTACCACCGTTGAGGTTCCAGGGGAAAAGTCATCTCGATTTCCTAAAAATAATTCTGAGGGATTAGAAACTTCTTTTAATCCATGAGCTACCATTTCAAATACCCCGATTTCATGGGTCGCTCCAAAACGGTTTTTCATCGAACGTAATAAGCGATGGGAAGCAAAGCGATCGCCTTCAAAATATAATACCGTATCAACTAAATGTTCTAACACCCTCGGCCCAGCAATGCCCCCATCTTTGGTAACATGACCGACAATTAATAGGGTAATATTTTCCCGTTTAGCTACTTGCATTAACGCCGATGTACATTCGCGTACCTGCGCCACTGAACCAGGTGCAGAGGTGAGACTGGAGAAATAAACCGTCTGAATACTATCAATTACTGCTAACTGCGGTTTTAGGGATTCTAACTCTCTTAAAATCACTTCTAAATCGGTTTCAGGAAGTAAATATAGGTCTTGTTCGGTGATGGGAGTAGCCGCAGATTCTACCTTGGGTTGACGATTTTTGAGTTGTTCGGTAAAGGGATCTGCTGTTGGGGTTGGAGGATGTTGATTGCCATTTTCTGGTTCGGTTTCGGTTTCGGTTTCGGATGGCATTCGAGATTGGGATTGATCAGAAATTTGGGATAATAGAAAAGAAGCACGAGGTTGTCCGGGTTTAGTTACGGACGGTAGACCCTCTGGGTTTTCTCCCGGGAGGTGACTCCAACTAAAGCGTTGGGAAGGCGTAGGCGCGGGTTGTTCAACTTGTTCTTCTAGGGAATTCCAGGCATGACAAGCGGAGCATCTGCCAAAATATTGAGGAAATTCGGCGCCACATTCGTGACAAACATAAAGGGTGCGAGACTTTGCCATGTAATCAGTTATCAATTATTAGTTATCAGTAATCAGTATAATTGTTCTATCAAAACTATAATTTAACCCAACTGAGGGAGCGTTGAAATCCATTGGAAAATCATAAAGAAAAAATTTTGGTGGTTGATGATGAGGCCAGTATCCGCCGGATTTTAGAAACTCGCCTTTCCATGATTGGTTACGAGGTCGTAACCGCAGCCGATGGAGAAGAAGCCTTAGATATCTTCCGCAAAACTAACCCTGATTTAGTGGTTTTGGATGTGATGATGCCCAAATTAGACGGGTATGGCGTCTGTCAGGAACTACGCAAGGAATCGGATATCCCAATTATTATGTTAACGGCCTTGGGGGATGTGGCGGATAGAATTACCGGGTTAGAATTAGGGGCGGATGATTATGTCGTTAAACCTTTTTCTCCCAAGGAGCTTGAAGCTAGAATTCGCTCGGTATTACGTCGCATTGACAAAAATGGTGCATCTGGTATTCCTAGTTCTGGTGTAATTCAAGTTAGTAATATTAGGATTGATACTAACAAACGACAGGTTTACAAGGGAGATGAACGCATCCGTCTAACAGGAATGGAATTTAGTTTATTAGAACTCTTAGTTAGTCGTTCTGGTGAACCTTTTTCTCGTTCTGAAATTTTACAAGAAGTTTGGGGATATACCCCAGAACGTCATGTTGATACCAGGGTGGTGGATGTTCATATTTCTCGCCTCCGCGCCAAGTTAGAAGATGATCCGAGTAATCCCGAATTAATCTTAACCGCAAGAGGAACAGGCTATCTTTTCCAACGGATTATTGAACCCGGAGAAGTCGGCTAAAAACAGGATCAGATCCCCCTAAATCCCCCTTAAAAAAGGGGGACTTTAATTTTTAAATTCCCTATTCGTAATTCGTAATTCGTAATTCGTAATTCGTAAATAGAATCATGGCAAAATCCGACCGGAATCAGATATTAAGACTACTGCCTATTTTTGCAGGTAGTTTGGGCGGGGTGTTACTGCTAATAAATCGGCTCTTAACCCCCGAATTATTCAACTCTCAAGCCCGTTCCGATGCCTTGGGGGTGATTTTAAGTGCGGTGTTGATTTTAACGGGGTTATTGTGGCAACAAATTCAACCTAAATCACCGGAGGCTGTGGATTTAATCGGAGAACAAGGGTTGGAATTAAAACCGGATTTACCGGAATTAATTCAAGCGGAATTAGCTTGGTCTTCTCATTTATTATTAACTAATACAGTCACCCGTTCTATTGTGGTTTATTATCAGGGTGAAGTCTTATTAAGGCGAGGAGTATTAGGGAATAATCCTCATGTTAAACCAGGGCCGATTTTACAACGGGTTATAGACAAACAAAAACCTGTCTATTTAGTGAATTTAGCCCTATATCCGGGGCGAATTGAATTTGATTATTTACCCGAAAATACCCAAGGAGTTATTTGTCAACCCCTCGGTAATTACGGAGTTTTGATTTTGGGATCTAATGCTCCTCGGAGTTATACTAAACAGGATGAAAATTGGGTCGCGGGGATAGGTGATAAGTTAACTTATACATTGTCCAATCTACTGAATCAATCTTCAATTTCCACCTGAAGACGCGGTTGTCCAGCAGCAGATAAAAATACAACCGCTATCGGTCTATATAGGATAATATTATTAACAATTATTGACAACCCTTGGAATGCTGAATTTGGAGTTTAGATCATGGAAATTATATTTGAGTCTACCGAGGAATTTGAGGCGGATTTAAGAACCTATAGTCAAGCGGAACATGATATTATTGTACAACAGCTTCATGAATACTCCTGCTTGTTATTACAGGATAAAGGCTATGAAAAAAGACGACTCCATCAGTTTTGTCAATTTGATTTATTAGGAGACTATGCGTCATCTCTCTATTCTTTTATTGTTAATTATTACCTGCGAGTGATTTTAACAATTGATGATGATCCTATATTTGGTCGCACGATTATTACTTTATTTAGAGTGGTTGATAGTCAATTTGTCGCCCAAGTTTATCAACAAGTCGGAGAATCTATTTATCAATCTTTCTTACAACCTACACAATTAATTGAGGTCAAATCAAATCATGTTAAAGTCGCAGCCATCACTCGTTGATGAACGAGGTATTATTAATAAAGCGTTAAAACTGCTTCCCTTACAATTGCGAGGTCGGTTTTTAGAGGTTTTAGCAGAATTACAAGATGAATCTTGCTATCGTTATCAAAGGTTTTATAAAACTAAATTGAAACGAATTAAAGGTACACAAATTCCCCTTTATTCTGCTAAAATAGATGATGCAGAACGCTGGAAACTTTATCTCTACTATCAAGATGGGAACTTGTATTTACAGGATATTATTTATCCCGTTGTCAAAGCCAATAAAGATAGTTTAGATATTATTGCCGAATTGAATGATTTTTAGAATTTATAGGAGGGAGGAGCAGGGGGAGCAGGGGAGGTAAACTCTTGCTATTACCTATTACCTATTACCTATTACCTATTACCTATTACCTATTACCTATTACCTATTCCCTATTCCCTATTCCCTATTCCCTTTCTTTAAGATGGATAAACCTGTCGATAATAGGCTTGATATTCTTCTGATAATAAAGGCTCCCACCAACCGCGATGGGTTAAATACCAGCCCACCGTTTGACGTAACCCTTCTTCAACAGTAACTAAGGGTGCCCAGCCTAATTCGGTTTGAATTTTATTGGCATCAATAGCATATCTTCGATCATGTCCGGCTCTATCTTTAACGAAGGTAATTAATTGATTAGAAGGTTTTACAGGTAAGTGTACTGCTAATTCATCCATAATCCGACATAATATTTTAACTAAATCAATATTCTTAACTTCATTATTTCCCCCAATATTGTACATTTCTCCGGGTCTTCCATTATGAATCACCGCATCTAAGGCTCGACAATGATCTAAAACATACAACCAATCTCGCACATTTTGACCATCGCCATAAACCGGAAGCGGTTTTCCTAATAAAACGTTAATACACATTAACGGAATTAGTTTTTCAGGATAATGATAGGGGCCATAATTATTAGAACAATTGGTAATAATTGTCGGCATTCCATAAGTATGATAATAAGCTCTAGCTAAATGATCACTTCCCGCTTTTGAGGCAGAATAGGGACTATTAGGAGTATAAGGTGTGTGTTCGGTAAAAGCCGGATCATTCGGGCCAAGACTACCATAAACTTCATCGGTAGAAACGTGCAGAAACCGATAATGTTCTGGTTTACCCTGGGCTAACCAATATTGACGAAAAGCTTCTAATAGGGTAAATGTTCCAACAACATTGGTTTGAACAAAAGCATCGGGGCTAATAATTGAACGATCAACATGAGATTCGGCGGCAAAATGGGCTATAGTGTTAATCTGTTCTTCTTGTAATAAAGCATCAATTAAAGGGCGATCGCAAATATTCCCTTGCACAAACCGAAAATTCGGGTTATGTTCTAAACTGACTATATTTTGGAGATTTCCGGCATAGGTTAAAGCATCTAAAACTACAATTCGATCATCGGGGTAAGCACTAAACCAATGATGGACAAAGTTTGATCCAATAAACCCCGCTCCTCCCGTAATTAGAATGCAATGGGGTGAACGGTTGCTAGTGTTATCGTAACTATATTGAACGGCCAAGGTGATATCCTCCTAGGTAATAAAAATAATCCTGAAAATTCTGTTTAAACCCCTGATCTGATCAACTCTTGACCATTGTACTCGTTGCAGTGGCTAACTAAGGGAAATTGTGCCAAAAAACAGAAAGTTGATCTTTACCTAGAATGCCAGTTAACTCTATGATATTGAAGTGACTGTGAGGAGATCGGAGTGAGCGACTATAATACTATCGCATTGGCGAAAACGGGTGATCCCAAAGCGATCGCAATTTTAATCAACCAGGCGTTACAACCCAAGGGAGTCACCGCCAAAGTTACTCGTCAAGACCACTATCTCCAGGTAGTTTTGGTGTCTGAACAAGTTCCCGATGCTCAAGCCTGTGTTCGTGTAGTTCATAATGGTTTGATGCGGTTACAGTCCCCTGTAGTTGGGTCTGTGACGATTTCTGGATACCGTCGAGGTCAAAAAAAATCTGGCTGGACGCAAACCCTGGTATTTCAGCAGTTTGTCCCAAAACCCCCAAAACCCCCAAAACCTCCAAAACCTCAACCTCAAAAAAATCAAAGTCTAGGGTTATCGCTTCCTAAACTTACAATTCCTAAGCTGCAAATTTCCCTTCCCAAAATTGTTTTTCCCAAACCTAAAGTTACGGTTTCTAAACCTTGGTTGATTTTGGGCTCTGTGAGTTTAATGGTTTTGCCGATATCGGGAATTATATTCAATCAAAATCAAGAACAAATTACTAATTTATTAACAGAAATTCCTCAAGGCATATCTTCTAGTATAGCTCAGATTTCCTCAATTTCGTTAGCAACAGAAACGGTTTCTACTCCTCCCCCAATTTCCACAACCGCAACCCTACAAAATCTGAATCAAGTCTCTAATTTAACCCTGAAAATCCTAGAAAATCCGATTAATCCCGATTTGCGAATTACAATTCGGGCCGTAGGTGATATGATTCCAGGAACTAATTATCCCTATAATAAATTATCCGCTAACAAAAGTGCTTTATTTGCCGGGGTTAAATCGGAATTGAAAGGGGATATTGTTTTTGGAAATTTTGAAAGCACTTTAACTAAATATCCGAGTAGTGCTAAAAATATCGGTCGCGGGTTAGTCTTTGCCTTTCGCAGTCCTCCTGAATATAAGAATTTACTTAAGGATGCCGGATTTAGTATTTTAAATGTTGCTAATAATCATTCCTTTGATTTTTTTGAAGCGGGTTTTAAAGATACGATTAAAAATATTCAAACCACAGGAATTAAGGCAGTTGGGGAAAAAGGAAAGATTGTTTATAATCAAGTAAAAGGGGTAAAAGTTGCATTTATTGGGTTTAGTAATTATGATTATCATAATAATTTAAGTAATATTGAAGCCGGGGAAAAGTTAGTTAAAGAAGCTCAAAAAAATGCGGATTTTGTGGTGATTTCTTTTCATGGTGGGGCGGAAGGAACTGGAGCATTAAATGTTAGGAACAAAACCGAATATTTCTATGGAGAAAATCGCGGTAATCTAGTTCTATTTGCCCATAGTATGATTGATGCTGGGGCAGATTTAGTATTAGGACATGGCCCCCATGTTCCGCGAGCATTTGAATTACATCAAGGGAAGTTAATTGCTTATTCGTTAGGGAATTTTATGGGATATCGAACATTATCAACCGATGGGGAGTTAGGATATTCTTTGATTTTAGAAGCGAAAGTTAATCCTCAAGGTGATTTTATCGAGGGAAAAATTATTCCCGTTAAGTTAGATTCCCAAGGTATTCCTAATTTAGATAATAGTTCTAAAAGTGTTAATTTAATTCGTAATCTCACCAAACAAGACTTTCCTAAAACCTCTTTGAAAATTGATCATGATGGCAATATTTTAATTAAAAAACCTTAATGGTGTTGACTTTTGAATAATGGTGATGGTGCGTGCGCTTGTCGCTTACGCACACCCGGCGACCGCAATCAATCGCCTCAGTGAGTTGAATAATGGTGATGGTCGACCGCAATCAATCGCCTCAGTGAGTTGAACAATGGTGATGGTGCGTGCGCTTGTCGCTTACGCACCCTACAGTATATACTATGTAACGAATTGTGAAAAATCATCTATCCTTGCCATTAATATGATCTCTGAACAGCTTGTCGTTTCCCCGATTTATATTGTTGTTGTTGCTTCAACGGTTTTAGCCGTATTGTGGGGAATCATTTTTAAAGATATGTTGGAATATCGGGTGGCACTCTGGAGTGATAGCCCTCAACAGTCAACTTCTATTGCTTATAAAACCCCTAACTTAATTATTGCTTATTTGGGGATGACTTTATTTATCTTATTGTCTGTAAGTTCCAGTTTAGCGGTCTTTTTCCCCGTATATTGGATTGCTGGAATCCTAGGTTTAGTGGTTGTTATTCCCACGGCTTTATTAATTTGGGTACAATTAGGTTCAATGCTAAATTTATTAGCCACAAAAGGTTATGGAGCCATTGATATTGATACCATATTTCCTAATCAATCTTCTGAACAAACAACAAATCCAACTGTTAGTAAAAGTAACAGTTAATCAACATGATCAATTGTAGGGTGCGTAAGCGAAGCGCACGCACCGTAATTTTATAACCGGAACTGACTTGACAGAATCAATACTGATCAACGATAATAGTAGATTGTGTCTAAACCATGCTCGGAACAGGTGCAGACATGGCAAAGGCTCAAAAAATCAGAAAGTTAATCAACTCCTGAGTGGTTGAAAGCGCTTTGAACATTTGGGCTACCTGTACGGCAACCTTAACCAAAAATTACATGACTTACGCAATTATTGAAACAGGCGGTAAACAAATCAAAGTAGAACCCGGTCGTTTCTACGATATTGAACTGTTGCACGTCGAAGAAAATGAATGTGCGATTCGTTTAACCTAAAATAAGCTGAAAGGCTTATGGGACGGTTAGCCTAACTGCTAAAACAGTTAGTGACAACTGATTACAT
>JFJP01034930.1_pt1 | contig 11007 bp, 13 predicted proteins | sample 431651 | NCBI WGS metagenome assembly JFJP01 (sample SAMN02602958, study PRJNA72255) | Microbial mat metagenome, whole genome shotgun sequencing project. | biome: fresh water; feature: sink hole; material: water; isolation source: purple microbial (photo- and chemosynthetic) mats found in...
ACTCTACCGGAACATAGCCGGTCTCCTCGGAATAGCCTGAACGGGCTTCACACAGCGCACCGTATCAAGGAGCTGCCATGTTTTCGCCAGTCTATACCGGGCGGGTGCTTGAACCGGCCTACCGCAACTGGAAGGCCCTGTACGCCAGAAACCTCATAGCCGTACACAAGGCCCACCTCCTGGGCCTTGTCGCGCAGCGCATCATCACGGAAGAACGCGGCAAGCGCATCGCAGTCGCGATCGAGGCCATGGAGTCGGATTTCTCGTACCCTGATGCAATCCCGGCGAGCGTGGAAGACCTGTATTTCGTCTACGAGCGTGAACTCGGCAAGAGGATAGGCGCGGAAGACGCGGCCTTCCTCCACACTGCCCGCAGCCGCAACGACATGGACACTACCGTGTTCCGCATGGCGCTCCGCCGCGCTCTGCTCGGATTCCAGGGCGAGGCGCTGGGCATGCTGGAGGCGCTGTCAGCGCGGGCTCACAGTGGGGCGGAGGAGCTGACGGTACTCTACACGCACGGTCAGCCCGCCAACGTCTCCACGATGGGGCACTACCTGTCCGCCTTCGCGGGCGAGGTGGCAGAAGACCTGGCCGCGCTCGCGGACGCCATCGGCACGGTTGACCGTTCCACCTTGGGAGCCTGCGCCATAACCGGCACCGGCTTTCCGCTGGACCGGCGCGGCGTCTCCGACCACCTCGGTTTCAACGGCTTCATCGTCAACACCTACGAAGCCATCAGCACCTCGCACTGGCTCACGCGCCCCGCCGCCGCCGTCGAAGCACTCATGCAGGACATCACGCGCCTGGTCGCGGACCTGTTGCACAAGGCCAGTTGCGAAGTGGGCCTCGTCACCTTTCCGGATTCTCTGGTGCAGTCCAGCAGCATCATGCCCCAGAAGCGCAACCCCGTCATCCTGGAGCACGCCCGCATCCAGGCCGGGCTGGCCTCCGGTTACTGCGCCGCCGTGCGGGAACTCTACCGCAACGTGCCCTACCAGGACGTCAACGAGGCCGCGGACGCGCCGGTCAGCGAGCTGTTAAAAGCTCTTGAATTCGCGTCATCGGCCGTGTCCCTCGTCCGCGAGATAGCCGAGAACATCGGCAGCGACGAAGTGCGGGTGCGGACCATTGCGACTGCCTTCGGCGTTACCACCACGGAGCTGGCTGACACCATGGTGCGGGAAACCGGCATCGGCTTCCGCAGCGCCCATGAGGTCTGCTCGCGTTTCGTGGCCTCCGGAAACGACCCCGCCGCGCTCAGGAAGGCTTTTCTGGAAATCGCCGGAACGCCGCTGCCGTACGATGATGCCGGCATCACCGCCATCCTTGAACCCGTCCGCTTTGTTGCGGTGCGCGGCTTGCCCGGCGGCCCGGCTCCGTCGGGTATGGTTCCGGTCTTCGAGGCGCTGGACGCCGCGGTCGCCGGGCTCAACTCAGACCTGTCAGGCGCTCTGGCCCGCATCGATTCCGCCGCCTCGGCCCTGGAGCGCGACTGGCAGGGGCTCCTGCCGTGAGCGAGGCGCTCTACATAGGCGTTGACTGCGGCGGCACCAGCCTCCGGGTCGCCGCGGCGGAAGCGTCGGGAGACATCGTCGCGGAGCGGTCGGTACCTACTGGCGCGGCCCAGGATCGCGAGAACGGCCTCGGCGAGGCCATCGTCGCCCTGGTGGAGTCACTGGTGCTCGCCGCGCCCGTCAAAGGCCACGACATCCTCGGCATCGGCGTGGGGCTTCCGTTCGTGTGCTGGGAGGGCAAGGCCCACCTGTGCCGCAACGTGCGCGTCCTCGACCCGGTCTGGCTCGATGAGAGGCTTGAAGACCGCTACGGCGCGCCCGTGGCACTGACGAATGACGTCAAGTGCGCCGCCCTCGGTGAAGCCTGGCTCGGAGCGGCCCGGGGAGCAGACCCCTTCCTGTACCTGAACGTGGGCACGGGCCTTTCGACCGCCCTGTTCACCGAGGGCCGCATCTACCAGGGCGCGCACCACGCCGCGGGGGAGATAGCCTACTGGGTTACAGAAGCCGGCGAGTCAGGCGGCCTCGCGGACGGGTATGGCCCTCTCGAGGAGGCGATGAGCGGGGTGGGCATAACCGGTGCCTACCGCAGGGCTTCACCCTCGGCTGAAAATCTTTCCGCGGAAGAAATTTTCGGTAGGGCGGAGCGGGGAGAGTCACTCGCGTCTTCCATTGTTGAAAAGGGCATGGAGTACCTCCTGCCAGCCATCGCGAACCTCCTCACCTTCGCTGACCCTGAACTCCTCGTCATAGGCGGCGGGGTGGCAGGTAGCCTGGTTCGCCACGCGGCCAGAATCGAAGCGTACGTTGCGCGAATGACGCCGTTCCCGCCGCGCATCGCATGGTCCCTGCTCAAGGGCAGGGCTGGCCTCGTCGGTGCCATCCGCCTGGCCGTTCTCGAGAGCCGCGGCACACTATAAAAAGGTACCGGCTCGGCAACGTTCGTGCCCCGCTCCAGCCTTGTCCGCGTCGCGTCCGGCGGGGTATACTGTCGGCATGGACATAGCTGAATTCGACGCATGGGCAAGCGCGCTCCTTGATATTCCCCGGTTCTCAAAACTCGATGATTCACTGAACGGCATCCAGGTGGGGCGTTCGGCAACCCCTATCCGCAAGATGGCATTCGCGGTAGACGCCTGTGCCGAATCCATCAGGCGTGCGCGGGCCGCCGGAGCCCAGGCCCTGTTCGTGCACCATGGTCTCTTCTGGGGCAAACCGGTGCCGGTCAAAGGCGCCCTGCGCGGACGCCTCTCCGAACTGCTCTCTGCTGATATGGCGTTGTATGCCTGCCACCTGCCGCTCGATGCCCATCCCGAAGTCGGCAACAACGCCGTACTCGCGAGGATGCTCGGGCTCAAGGACGTCCAGCCCTTCGGCGAGTATCATGGCGTTAAAATAGGATTTAAAGGCCGACTCGATCCCGCCATCAGCCTTGACGAGGCAATCCTCCGTGTTCTGCCCGCCGGCGACGCTCCCCGCTCGCTGCTGCCGTTCGGGCCGAAGCTGGTGTCACGCGTGGCGGTGGTCTCCGGCGGAGCGGCTTTCGAGGCCCTGCAGGCCATAACCGAAGGCGTGGAACTCTACATAACCGGCGAGCCATCCCATTCGATCTACCACGAGGCGATGGAAGCCGGCATCAATTTTGTGGCGGCCGGCCACTACGCAACCGAGGTCCACGGCGTCAAGGCCGTAGCGGAACGCGCCGCGCGCGAACTCGGCATCCAGACTGTGTTCATTGAATATCCCACCGGACTGTAAGGAAATGACCATGCCCGCTTTGACAAGGAAAAAACTGCTTGCACCGTTTATGCTGACGGCAGCGATATTGATCCTCGACCAGCTAACCAAGGCGGCCGTCGTCGCCGGCATCAAGCCAGGCCGCATCGGGTGGCGGGCGCTGGGAGATTTCTTCTGGCTCGTGCACCAGAAGAACACCGGCGCCGCGTTCAGCATGGGCGACGGCCTGCCGGAAGCCCTGCGCGTTGCCATCCTGATCGTCGTACCCATCGCCCTGATGGTCGCGCTCTGCGTCTACTACTTCAAGACAAACGAGCTGACCTGGCTGCAGCGCTGGGCGCTCTGCGGCATCGTGGGCGGCGGCGTGGGCAACATCATCGACCGGATTTTCAGGCCCGACGGCGTCATAGATTTCCTGTCGGTCAAGTTCTACGGCCTCTTTGGTCTGGAACGCTGGCCTACCTTCAACGTTGCCGATTCTTCCGTGGTCGTCTGCGGCATACTGCTGGTTGCGGCGGGATTCTTCATGGCGCCTGTCGTGGAAGAGGCTGCGGCTGAAAAAGGCAAGGCAAAAAGCGCTACAGCGAAAAAGGCCGCGAAGCCGCAGGCTTGAGCGGTACCTTGTCGCTGCTACGTCGAAGTGTCGTCTTTGTCCTGAAGGCGCTGGCAAGCGCGGCGTTCGCGTGCGCCGTGTTTTTTGCCCTGCTCTCGCTCTGGGGCATCGTTGCAGCCCCGTTCGTGCGGCTGCAGTCCGCCAGTTTTCTTATAGTCTGTGCGCTGGCAGTTTCAGCTGTGGTGACCGTGCTGGTGTATGGAGCCTTCAGCCGCAGGCTGTCGCGCAGGAAGTAGCTCGTGCACCGGCGGCAGCAAGCCCTTGGTCTGCCACCGGCATCAGATGATGGCCAGGGGGCGTCCGATCGCTTCTGAAATCGCGGTCGCCTGCATCCGCAACAATGCAAGCTTCTTCTGTGCTGCCGCGTAGAGCACCATGGTCCTGCCATCGGTGAGCACGAGTCGCAGGGCGCACTGGTTCTTGCCAGGGCCTGCGGTCACCTTGGCAAGAGGATCATCACTATCGGCTCCCGTAAAAACTGTCTCCAGTCGTATCGACGTGACCATATCCAGGTCTATCGCCCAGCTTTTTGCGAGTACCATCACGCCGTAGCGTTTGCGTATCTCTTTGGCGTCGCCATCGAATATCCAGCGGTCTTCCATGGAGGCCGCAAGTGCTATGACGATGGCGAACATAACGGCAAACGGCGTGCCAGACGGGTTGCGCAGCAGAACCAGGATGAGCGAGACCCCGAGGATCAGGTACAGGAGCCTCGTAGCCCTTGAAATGCTGAGTTCCACGCGGTTGCCGCGTCGTCGTACAAGCTCGGGCAACAGGGTCAGGAATGGCATGGTTACTCCTCGTGGGTAGAACGTTATGGTTGTTTACAGGTAGGCAGGCAGTTCGTAGATGGTCTGGATCGTGGGCAATCCAGAATCGGGGTGCTTGCCGAAATGGTCGACCAGCACGCCCCTGCCTCCGCGGTCCAGGAAGCCGCGCACATAGCGGGGAATGTCGTCCAGGAAGAGCGTATCTTCAGCTGGCAATCCAATGGCCGCGAGAACACCGTCAACCGCGGTGGCCGAGGGTTTTCCCTTGAGGTTGCAGAACCGCACGTCAAAAACACGCTGGAACTTGTCCGTAATGTGGAGCTTCTCCAGCACCCTGTCAGCGTGCTCCATGGGCGCGTTGGTAAACACGAACTTGGGCAATTTCAGCGAATCGAGAAAGGGGCCGAGCGCTGGGTCGAACTCCACGAGGTCTTCCTCTCCCGCTGGATGCACGTAGGTAAAATAGTCTTCAGTTTCGGTAAAGCCATGCTCGGCCATCAGCCACTCCAGCGTTGTGCCGTAGCGGGGCATATGCTCGCGCCGGATTGCGATGGCCTCCCCGACACTGGTGCCGAGCACCCGTGCGGTGTACTCGTTCATTCGTGCAATGGTGTGCTCTTCCATCGCGGCACTGGCGGGGTACAGGGTGTTGTCAAGGTCGAAGATAAGGGCTCGTAGCATAAGGAGTTCATACCATGGAGCCGGGCGTTTATGGAAGGCTTGTCTGTGACCCGGATGATGCTTGACATATAGGGGCTCTTGCGTCAAATTGAATGCGTTTAACTAAAATTCATGGAGGTTCCCGTGTCAGTCACCGTTGAACACGAGAAACGCAGGAAAGAAATCCTGGAGAGCGCCCTCGACGTGTTTGTCGAGGAAGGCTATGCCGATACCACGTTCCAGAAAATCGCCGACCGTTGCGGCATAACGCGGACTATCCTGTACCTCTACTTCAAGAACAAGCGTGAAATATTCATGTTCAGCATCAAGCGTTTTACCGAGAAACTCGAAGACGAGATCCGGGCCGCCGCCATGGTGCCCGGACCCGCGTATGAAATCCTCGAGCAGTTGTCATCGCTCGTCATGGCCCGCTGTGCCGAACAGGCCAAGCTCCTGTCCGTGATCGTCGGCTATCTGGAGCATTCCAGAAAATCCGGGGGAGACATCGGCGACAAGGTCCGCCGCAGGACCATACGGATGCGGCACATCATCTCCGGGGTTGTCATAGCCGGCCAGAAGCGGGGCGAACTGAAGAAGGTTCCCGTCGGCGCCGTTTCCGATTTCTTCTACGGGCTCATGGAGGCCGCGATCTTCAGGGTGGCCGTGCTCGGCCTGCTCGAAACCTCGGATCTGGAGGCTGCGATGCGGCTGTTCTTCGAGGGGCTCAAGGCATGAGCACGGAATCCGGTTCTGACACGACATTTGCCTCACCCGCACCATTGCCCGCGCGCAAGCCGGCCTGGCTCAGGGTCGCGGTGCCCTCGGGCGACCAGTGGCGTTCGATGAGCGCTCTCATAGCCAGGTATGGACTGCACACCGTCTGCGACGAAGCCGCGTGCCCCAACAAGGCCGAATGCTGGGGTTGCGGAACCGCCACGTTCATGGTGCTCGGTGATGTCTGCACGCGGGGTTGCAGGTTCTGCGCCGTCGCGACGGCCCGTACGGGTACTCCGCCGCGGCCGGAGGAACCGGCCGAGTTGGCCAGAGCTGTGGCGGAACTCAAACTCAAGTATGCAGTCATCACGAGCGTGGACCGCGACGACCTGGCCGACCGCGGCGCCGGGCATTTTGCAGCCTGCGTTACCGCCATCAAGTCTGCAGTGCCCGGCGTCAAGGTCGAGGTGCTCATCCCAGACTATTACGGCGCTGAACTGGATCCGCTCATCATCGCGGCCCCCGACGTTATCGCCCACAATGTGGAGACCGTACGCCGCCTGCAGACCGTGCGCGATGCTCGTGCTACCTTTGACCAGTCGCTGCGCACCCTGCGAGAAGCAAAGGAGCGATCCTCCGCGATGACCAAGACCAGCCTGATGCTCGGGCTCGGCGAGACCGAAGCCGAGGTGCTTGAAGCGATGGACGAGCTCCGCTCCGTCGGCTGCGACATGCTCGTGATGGGCCAGTACCTGCGCCCCACCACCGTACAGATTCCCGTGGCTGAATACCTGAGTCCCGAACGCTTTGACCGCTATGCCGCTCTGGCGCGCGACCGGGGTTTCCTCTCGGTCGTCTCGGCTCCGCTGGCTCGGACAAGCTGGCATGCAAAAGAAGGCCGCGATGCCGCCGCCGGACAGGCTGGAAAAGGTATTACGTGACTGGCTCGTATATCGGAAAGCCCGCTGGCGGAAAGCTGCTCCGGCTGACGCTGGACTGGCAGGATGGCCTGATTGTTCGCGCGGCCATACGGGGGGACTTTTTTGCGCATCCGGAAGAGGGCTTCGACGAAGCAGAGGCCGCGCTGGCCGGTACTCCTGTAACAGATATTGGCGCCGCATTTGGCCGGGAACTTGCGGCGCGCGGCGTCACACTGTTCGGGCTGGTACCGGAGAGCGTCGGGGTGGCAGCCGCGAGCATTCTGGCGCGGGTGCAAGACGAACAAGCTGAAAAAGCCGGGGACGGTAATCATGTCTGAATTCAGGTTTCTGGAGACCGGGGCAAATCCTGCGGCCTTCAACATGGGGCTGGACGAGGCTATCCTTGAATCGGTCGCTACCGGGGCAGCGCCTCCGACGTTGCGCCTGTACGCATGGAAGCCCAGGGCCGTATCCATAGGCTACTTTCAGGGCGCCAGGGACGAAGTGGACCTGGAACACTGTGCCGCGCTCGGCGTCGACGTGGTCCGCAGGCTCACCGGCGGCGGAGCCGTATTCCATGCCGATGAACTGACCTACAGCATCGTCGTGCCGGATACGCACCCGCTCGCCCGCGGCGAGATACTGGAATCATACCGCTCGATTTGCGCCGGCGTCATCGCGGGCCTCACCGGGCTTGGTGTAAGCGCGGAATTCGCGCCGCTCAACGACATCGTCTCCGGTGGCAAAAAACTTTCAGGCAATGCCCAAACGCGCCGGCGCGGTTGCGTTCTGCAGCACGGCACGGTGCTCCTTGGCGTCGACCTGGAAGCCATGTTTACCGTGCTCCTCGTGCCCAACGAGAAGCTCAAGGGCAAGCTCATCGAGGACGTCAAGGCGAGGGTCTCGTCGGTTTCCGATATCCTGGGCAGGACCGTTAGTTACGACGAGGCCGTTCCGGCATTTGCCCGTGGCTTCGCGTCGGCCCTCGGGGGCATCGGGCCGCAGGCACTTCCGTCGGAGGTAGAGCTGGCACGCGCAAGGGTTCTCGCGTCTGAACGCTTTTCCAGCCCGGAGTGGACGTTCAAGCGCTGATGCGACGATATCAATCCAGCGGGCTGGCCGAGTCGGGCAGGGCTGCCAGCGACGAGGAATCCGAGTGCCTGGCCACGACCTGGGCTTCGAAGAGCGCTTCCAGTCTGTCGCGGCTACCGGTTATCTTGTAAATATAGTTCAGCGTGCGTTTCGGCGTGCCACCCTTGTTGACCCGGCCAAGCCCTGCATTGTACACGGCGAGAGCCGCCACATCGTTGCCTCCCGATTCCAGGCAAAACTCAAGATGTGCCAGGCCGAGACGCACATTCGTCTCTATGTCATAGAATTCTTCAATTCCCAGTGACGGAAACGAAAGTGAATTCAGCTGGAATACACCTCTGTCCACTGAACTGGCATTGCGGTTGAAGGCTCTGGGATTAAAAGCGCTTTCTTCATATGCGAGGGCAAACGCGAGCGCCGGTGAAACGTTGCGCTTGATGGATTGCTCCAGAATCGCTTCCGCTATCCGTATGTCGCCAGTGAGGGATTCAAAAAACGCCCGCGTTATTGCCTGTGTCTCCGGATCCTGGTAATACGCACTGATGTGGTCCGAACGCACGCCTTCTTCCATGGCGGTCTTGAAGTCACGCTCGGCGAGGTCGCTCATGGTCTTGAATTCATAGGGGACGTATGCGGGTACGTCTGGTTTGCGCAAGAATGCAAAGGCAAGGCTCGTGGTAGTCAAGAGCAGGATTGCGACGGACACAAGTAGCATCGATACGGAAAGGTGGGGTTTATTGAAGGCCATCAGGTCAAGTTACTCCCGTGCAGTTTTTCGCTCCAAAGTGAGAAGCTTGTTGTATTCTATGGTTTTTCGCGCCAGCGTCAAGTAGTAGACAGAATCATCGTGTATTTTGTTCTGGTTCCGGGTTCGGGTCAAGAGCCGCGGCAATGGCGCACCTGGTCAGTTCCTCCACTTTGCGTGCTGCGGTTTCCGCATCTATCCGCCGTTTGTCTTCTTCCAGTCGTGACCGCTCCTCCAGATCGCGGTGTAGCCGGGCATTGGCGGTAGCCAACAGTTCATTCTGACTGCGCAACTCCGCGACCATAACCGCCAACTCGGCCGTTGCCGTGCGGACGGACACGCGTACCCGCCATGCTGAAACGGCAACAGCGAGGATAACGACTGCAGCTGCCATTGCAAGAAGGGCGAGGCCTGAAGCCGGTGAGACCCGCTCTTCATCCCCTGAGCGCGGCAGGCCTGTCCATTTTCTGTAGATCGTATCCAGCGTGCCTGTCGCCACTGCTTTTGCGATGCCTGCGTCGAGCACTGCCAGCAACATCGTGTCTCCCTTTGCCACCGCCAAGCAGTCTTTTCCAATGTACAGGACGCCGGAAGCCCTGCGGATCTTCTCGCCGAGACGTTCCTTGTAGATGTAGTAGAGCACCGTCTCTTCATCGCCGATGAGCGCGTAGTAGAGCACCGTCTCTTCATCGCCGATGAGCGCGTCGGCTTGTCCCGCCGTTACCAGGCGGAGCGCAGACCTGAAATCATCGGCATAGACGAATTCCACATCGGTACCGGCCTTCGACAGATATTCAACGGCATAATCTCCACGCTGCACTGCAACCCGTTTGCCGCCGAGGTCGGCTACGCTCCTCAGTTCCATGTTCTCGCTTCGCGTGAACAGTGACGTGGATACGTTGAACACAGGCGAGCTGAAATCATAGCGCAAGGCGCGTTCGTCGCTTTTGAAGAGGCCAGTCAGCACGTCTGCGCTGCCCTTGAGTACCGCTTCCTGGGCTGCCATGAACGACAGTGGCTCGAACACCGCGGTAAAGCCGTATTCTGTGGCTATCCAGCGTATCAGTTCCACGGCCATACCGGTATACTCTCCGGTCTGCTCGTCGACAAATTCGAACGGTGGGTAGGCCGCCTGGCCGGAAAACCTGATTTCCCGGTTGTCATCCAGCCAGAGACGGGCCGCGTCCGTAAGCCCGTCTTCCGCCGAAACCGGTGCGCCGAGCGCCAGCGCCGCGAGCAGGAGGGCGAGTGCCACGGGCTTTGTTTTCATGAACGCAAGTATATGATAAGATGGGGCATTACGCTACGGGCAGGAGCCCGGGTCGCTTTGAAGGAGTGTCTGATGCTTGATAGGGATGCCGCGCTGGCTCTGTGGCGCCAGTACAACGACGACGATTCACTGTTGCGCCATGCGCTCTCGGTAGAGGCCGCGATGAGGCGCTTTGCCGTAGCGCGGGGCGAGGATCCCGATTACTGGGGTCTCGTCGGTCTCCTCCATGATATCGACTACCAGCAGCATCCGGACGAGCACCTCAAGCATGCCCGCGCCATGCTCGCGCCGGCAGGCTATCCTGAAGAGTTCATCCGGGCCATCGAGAGCCATGGCTGGGGCCTGTGTTCCGATGTCGAACCCGTGCATATCATGGAAAAGACCCTGTATGCCGTCGACGAGCTTACCGGCTTCGTCGCCGCGTGCGCGTATGTCCGTCCGAGCAAAAGCGTGCTTGATCTTGAGACGAAGTCAGTAAAGAAGAAGTGGAAAACTGCCGCTTTCGCCGCCGGCGTAAACCGTGAGGTCATCGAGAAAGGCGCCGCCATGCTCGGCATGGAGCTCGATGCGATGATAGACGAGACCATCCTCGCCCTCCGTGACGCCGCCGAGGCCGTGGGGCTCAAGGGAACCGTCTGATGCTCGAGAAACTGACCCAGACCTTCGGCGACATTGCCCGGACCATCAGCGGCAAGGCTACCATCACCGAAAAGAACATCGATGAAGCCGTCGACCGCATCAAGATGGCCTTGCTGGAGGCAGACGTCAACCTCCGGGTGGTGCGCCGCTTCGTCAATGCAACCATAGAAGAAGCCAAGGGCGAAAAGGTCCTGCGCGCCGTCGATCCCGGCCAGCAGTTCATCAAAATCGTCTACGACCGCATGGTTGCCCTCCTCGGAGACACCAGGCAGGATCTTGCCCTCAAGGGCCCCGATGTCGTTAGCGTCGTGCTCCTGCTGGGTCTCCAGG
>JFJP01036306.1_pt1 | contig 11007 bp, 8 predicted proteins | sample 431651 | NCBI WGS metagenome assembly JFJP01 (sample SAMN02602958, study PRJNA72255) | Microbial mat metagenome, whole genome shotgun sequencing project. | biome: fresh water; feature: sink hole; material: water; isolation source: purple microbial (photo- and chemosynthetic) mats found in...
CATGGCCGCTGTCCCGGAACCGGTCAGGGAAAAGCTGACCCCGATCGAACCGCCCGGCGGCGTAAACTTCACTGCATTTCCCAACAGATTGAGAAATATAGTCTCGAAAGCCCGGTGGTCTATACGGGCGACATACGGCTCGTTTTTTTCCGGTAACATGAAGGATACATTCCCGATACCCCGCTTATGCGCGAGCGGAACCATTTCCTCGAAGAGCTGTTTTGCGTATTCGGGTATGAGTACCGGAACCAGATCGAAGGACCGGTTGTTTCCTGCACGTGAAAACTCGAGCAAATTTTCCACGAGCCTCAGCATGCGAACCGCATTGGTATGCATCAGGGCGAATATCCGATGGTCGTTGGGAATGACGGCGCCGTAGCGTCGATCGCGTATCAGTCCAAGAGGCGCCAGAATGAGCGTAAGCGGGGTCCGCAGTTCGTGGGATATGTTGGCCAGAAAATTCGTTTTCATGGCATCCATGGCCCCCAGTTCTTCGGTTCTCACCCGCAAGGCTTCCGCTTCGAGCGTTCCTCTCGTATACCTCAGCGCGAGCAGACTGGATTGAAGTATTATGAAAGGAAGCAGTCCAAGGGGTGTGACATAGCGGCTTAAAGAATGACCCGCTGTTTTATACAAATCCAGCATAACCGGAATCGAAAGGCTCAGGGTAGCCGCAAGCATGAGAAAGGCTTGCGGTACGCGCCGGTTAACAGCCTTGAGGATCACTGCAAGGACATACAATATGGTGATGCCGATGCAAAGGTGGATGCCGGGAAGCAAAGCGGTAAACTGTCGCATGGGCAGAATCAAATTGAGTATGAGCCCGGCTACGGAATAGACCGTCAAAACGATGAATGGAATTCTGAAGGTATTGTCCGGAAAGACCTCTTTCATATAAAAAAGAAATGAAATACAGATAAACCAGATGCTGCCCAATTGCAGTTTGAGGAACAGCGGCAGGGAGGTTCCGGCAGTGTACATCCAGTAGGCCTCATTCGTGGAAAGCTGCCGCACCAGCACACCCGAGCAAATAAGCGCGAAATACAGCAGAGCAAGGTCTTTGCGCTGGATAAAATACAGCAACAGATGATAGAAGGCCGCGATCAACAGCAGTCCAGCCAAAAAAGTCTCGCCCGCAACAACCAAAAGCCTCTCGTCGTGCACCGAGCGCCACACACCCATTTCCGGCGCAAGACAGGGACCGGTATTGTACCTGTCCCAATAATTGGAAACCTCCATTAAAAGCTCCAGCCGTCCATCGTGCGGAGGAAGGAGATAATATTTGCTGGTGTTTATGGGTAATTTCCGTTCACCATCGGGGTCGAGGACCAGAAAATCATCAAGCAGCCGTCCGTTGGCGCGGAGCCGAAAAGAAGACATGACCAATTCCAGCCTGAGCGTCAAAGGCGGATGTTCCGGGGGAAGGATCACGGTATACCGGTAGGTGCCGACACCGAAAGGATAATCGAACCCGGGTGCGACCGCATCCTTGGGCCAGGCACCGGGCACTTCCATGCTTGACCATTCCATTCCAGTTGAAATTTCCGATGCATCCCCGTCAAGCAGCACAGGCACAAAATCCCAGTTTCCCGCCAGGGTCACGACCGGATGTACGGAAAAATCATGGTCGCTCAAGTCGAGAGAGCCTTTGCCCGATACCCCGTGGACCACCTCCGGCACACCGCAGGAAACGGTCAAGACGGTCATCGGAAGGAGCACCAGAAAAGTCCGGTAAATTTTTTTGATGCATGTCATATGTTTCTACTTTTCACCATGTATGTCCGATTGTCAACCTGAATTCCCGATTCCGCACGGTGAGACCTTTTCTCTGCTGCGAGAATGCAGGAACAGCCATAAAAAAAAGTCCTCCCCGAAGGAAGGACTTTTTTGCTGTTAGCGGCAATAGGGCTTGAACCTATGACCTAACGGATATGAGCCGTTTGCTCTACCGACTGAGCTATACCGCCAAGATGCTCGACCAGACTATCAAAAGAGGAAAAAAAAGTCAAGCCGGGCTAGATCAGCATGTTTTCGCGGGCTGTCCGGTAGAGGCGGCTGTTCCAGGTCGGATTCTGCATGTACTGCTCGCGGATGCTGTTTTCCTCTATCTCGTTGGCGCGTTTTTGCATGTATTTGAAGCCGCGGCTCAGACAGGCGGTGGTATCCGCCGGAAGCACCGCTCCGTTTTTGCTGCCGAGATCGTAACAGACGTAATAATAGAGATACGCATACGGATCCTTGATTTCCAGGGCGTTTCTGGCGATGAAGGCGATACGGTTCACGTTTGCCGCGATATCGGTACCTTCGACGAAGCGACAGCGATAATACAGCAGAAATACCTCATAGAGGCGTACCGCAACGAGTTTTTCGGCCCCCGTTCCGTAACAGCGATCCTCGGCGACCGAAAAACCGCTTCGCCAGGTTATTTTCCCCGATGTCCACAACTCCCCCCCCGAGAGGAGCGGAGAGAGCGATTCGGGAAAGTCCAGTGCGGGATCGGTATGTCCGGAAAGCAGCGCCGATTCTATCAGGAAAATCCATGATTCGGGCACGAAGGCGAGGCAACCGGCCAGGATCGTTTCCGCAGAGGCAAAGCGGTGCTGGTGCACGAGGGCGCGTGCATACCAGACGCGGCACAGGGACACTGCCTCGGCAATCTGGTGTACCGAGGCGAGCGATGCCGCAGTCTGGAACAGAAGTTCGGCATTCCGGTAATTTCCGAGCTCGAAGGCGATCCGTCCCTTCATGAACAGAAGGAGCACTTCCCAGTCTTTCGCATAACAGGCACCGACGATTTTTTCCACGGCGTCGAGTGTACACAGGGCAAAATGGTAATTGCCGATGATGAAATAGACCATCGCCATGTCGAACCGGGTGCACAGGACGCTGAAGGGATCATGCATGCGCTCCGCATTCTCGAGGGCGTACTCGAGGTACACGGATGCATCATCGCCGTTGTTGCGGGCGAGGGACAGCATTGCGATGAGGGAAAGCGCACGGTATTCACCCGTAAGGACATTTTCTTTCTGGAATACATGGAGGACGGTCTTGGCAAGGGAGGAAGCCTCGTCGAACAGGCCGGATTCGTATTTTTTTCGTGCAAGTTCGAGATTTTCGACGGAAACCGCGAGTTCCGGATTCTGGAAAGCGGCGCGGACCCGATCCAGCTCGGCACCGGGATCAGTCGAATGATACAGGCTGTTTACGAGGAAGGAATCCGGAACGGAAAATCCGAGGCCGGTGAATACCTCGTACAGGGCGTATACGGGCTGGAGCGCTCCTGTTTCGTGCAGGGTCCACAAAAACCTGCCGAGCCGCTGGTCCAGCAGCTGTCTGTTCGCGCCGAGGCGGCGTTCAAGTTCCACTGTCAAAGCCGGATTGAAGGAGCGAAAATCGTTTGCTGCCGAAAGCAGGCCGAAACTGTACATCCATTGACCGAGAGTGACCATGAAGTCTGACTGCTTGCCCAAAAAAAGGAAAAATGCGGGCATTTCGTCCATGAAAAGGCAGAGAGACGCCTTGTACACCAGATAGGCAAGCTCCAGCAGATCCGGCGGTAAATCGTCAAGATCCGGCGTCTTGAAAACGGGTGGCATGACGTCGCTGAAGTCGCACCAGTCGCGAAGACGATCCATATTTTGGGTGACGAACGCATCCGGTGCCATCTTGCCGTACACGTGTACCTCGACCGGATGGCCGTAACGGGAGGCAAGTGCGCGGAAAAACAAGCCCAGGTATTCGCGGCATGCGGCAAGGCGGTACTCGGGATGCCGGGGCGAAAAGCGGAAACGGGCGAACATGTCAAGCGCGAAACGGGTCTCGGCGAACAGCCTCTGCTCCTCGTCGGAAAAAATACGGCTCGTATCCGGTGCGGGAATGGTGCAGACCAGATTGCGGAAGAGGAACAGCGGATCGCTCGCAGTGTCGGTGTAAAGGTTGAACGAGATGGCGGCGGATTCCGGAACGGATTCGGCCTTCTCCTCCTCGCGGAGCAGCCCGGTATACCGGACGAACGGCGTGTCCGGAAGCGGTTCGGCCGTTATATAGGCCTCGAGATCGGCAGCGGCCGAAGCCGTCAGAAGTATCGCTTCGTCCGGCGTGATGACGGAGGCCCAATTTTCGAGCCGTTCGCAAAAAGCATCGCCGCTGACCGCATTGGGCAGGCTTTCGGCGAGTATGAAATACTCGCGAAGCCTGAAGCGGTTTTCCTCGAGCAGGGCATTCAGGCACGAAATCACCCGGGCGGACGAAAACGCGCATCCGACGGATGCGTCGTCGAGGCAATAGAGGTGCCCGCCCGAAACCCGGACTTCGCTTCCTCCGTTCTTGTGAACGGAGGCGAGCAGTGCCGAGAAAAAAGAATCGAGGACATCGGGACAGATGCGTGCAAGCTGCCGCTGGTAGCGCAGTTCGACATATATATATATCATGCAACCCCTGAAGGCAGGCTGTCGCATTGACAGCGTATCTTCAGCTTGTTAGTATAAACCGATTACCTATAAAAATCGAGGTATTTCCGAAGGAACGAAGCCGTTCCCGAACGGATACCCGGCAGCACAAAGGGGAATGCGTATGAATCCGGCAACACTGAAAGGAAGATCTCTGGTTAACTGGAAGGCTTGGAAGGCGGAAGAAATCCGGTACCTCCTCGAATTGTCCCACATCGTCAAGAAATCCTCGCGCAACAAGGACGTCCATCAGCGTTTTACGGGGAAGACACTCGCGATGATATTCGAAAAAAGATCAACCCGTACGCGTGCCGCATTCGAAACCGCATTCGGCGAGGAAGGCGGACATCCGGTGTTCCTTTCGACCCAGGACATACAGCTTGGCGCGAAGGAATCAATCGAAGATACGGCACGGGTTCTCGGCCGAATGTTCTCCGCCATCGAATTCCGGGGTTTCAAGCAGGAAACGGTCGAGATACTCGCGCGAGGCGCCGGGGTTCCCGTATACAACGGTCTCACCGACGAATTCCACCCCACTCAGGTTTTGGCCGATGTCATGACCCTAGAGGAGGAATTCGGCAGGATCAAAGGCCTGAAGCTCTGCTTTGTCGGAGACGGACAAAACAACGTAGCACGTTCCCTGGTGGTCATTTGCTCGAAGCTCGGAATCGACTGCACCATCGTCACGCCCACCCTGTACTCGACCCCCAAGGACCTTCTTGCCGAATGCGAAGGCTGGGCGAAGGAATCGGGAGCGAAAATCGCCGTAACGTCCGACCTCAAATCCGTCGCAGGGGCCGACGCGGTCTACACCGACGTATGGGTTTCCATGGGCGAGGAGGCGACACGGGACGAACGGCATATTCTCCTCACCCCCTATCAGGTCAACGAGGAAATGATGAAAAACACCCAAAATCCGTCGGCGATTTTCCTCCATTGCCTTCCTGCCGTCAAGGGCCTCGAGGTGACCGTTCCGGTCATAGAAGGCAAGTCGAGCAGGGTGTGGGACCAGGCCGAAAACAGGAAACACACGATTAAAGCAATTATGCTTGCAACATTGTAGGGGCCGGATATATAATTAGGTATACTCTGGAGGTTGAACCATGAAGAAGTCATTACTTCTGCTGCTCGGTTTCATTCTGTTTTTCGGCATGTTCGCGCTCGCACCCGCGGCATCGCAGGAATCGGAATTTTACTATGTCAATGTTCCTATCCTGAAGATTTTCCCATACAAGCTTGGGTATTACGTCATTTACCGGAAATCGGGCCTGAAAACCGCAGAAGTGTACATCCCGCAACCCTGGTTCGACCGCAGGGACAAACGCGCTGTTCTCAACCTGGATGACGGCAACTTCGATCCGTACATGACTTTCATCTTGAAAAACGGCGAGTTCGACCACGTCAGGGTTGTCGCCGCGAAAAACATCAGGCATCCAACCTGGGGAACCATCAGTCCCGGAGCCGATATCGCGGATAAATTCAAGGTTGAAAAACTGGCTCCGGAATTCTGAAAAGCATAATGACAGCAGTAACTACCGTGCAAAAAGCCATCCGCGAGGAAGAACTCGGCGGATGGCTTTTTTGCAATTTCTCCCATCGCGACAAGCTTACAGATACCCTCCTCGACCTCGATCCCGCATCGGTTTCTTCCCGGCGCTGGTTTTATCTGGTTCCCTCCGACGGGGAACCGGTCAGGATCGTACATGCCATCGAGCGAACAATCCTTGACGGCCTTCCGGGAAACAGCATGGTTTATTCTAGTCGCGACGAACTCGAAAAGATCCTGATCCGCTTCGCCGGCCGGCGTTTTGCCGTCCTCTGCGACGACTTCATCCAGGTGCTCTCCACGATGGACGCGGCCTCCCTCGAACTGATCCATGCCTGCGGCATCCGGACGGCAAGCGCGGCAGGGCTTGTCCAGCGAATGAAGGGAATCCTCGACGATCGCGGCATCGCGAGCCACGAAAAAGCCGCACGCATCCTGTACGCAATCGTGCATGACTCCTGGCGACTTGTGACAGATGGCTTCAAGGCGGCTGAAACCATCCATGAGGGCGATATACGCGACTTCATGCTTGCCCGATTCAAGGCCGAAGGACTCGAAACCGACCACGATCCCATAGTCGGCACCGGACCGAATTCGGGAAATCCCCATTACACGGTTCAAGGCCGGGGCAGAGCCTTTCAAACAGGCGATGTCGTCCAGTTCGATCTGTGGGCCAAGTACCCTGACGGCATCTATGCGGATATTTCATGGATCGGCTTTTGCGGATCGTCGGTTCCGCCGGAAACGCAAAAACGCTTCGACCTTGTCACAACGGCACGGGATCTCGTCAAACCGGCCATCGAAGGTGCTTTCGGACGCGGAGAACCGGTCACGGGTGCGTCTCTCGATGCACGGGTCCGCGCTTTTTTGCTGGCCAATTGTCCGAAAGAGGCCGTCCAGCACCGGACCGGACACGGCATCGACACCGACTGTCACGGTTCGGGCACCAATCTCGATTCGGTCGAATTTCCCGACAACCGCTGGCTCCTCGAAGGCAGCTGCTTTTCGGTCGAACCGGGAATTTATTTTGTCGATTCAGGTTTCAGGACCGAAATCGACATCTATATCAAGAACGGAAAACCGGTAATTTCCGGCGGCGAGATACAAACTTCGCTGCTCACCCTGCAGGATTGAACAAATGAAACCCATACCAGAGTCTACCGTCTCATTTTTCGACAAGTACGGCACCTATATCATCGCCAGCCACCGGGAACCCGACGGGGACTGCATCGGAAGCAGCCTCGCCCTCTCTTCCTTTTTGACCCGCCGCGGAAAAAAGTCCATCCTTCTGTCGGCAGGCCCCTTCAAACGACCTGAAATCAGGCAATACGAGCCGCTTTTCGTCAAAACCGTCGAGGGCATGGATCTTCCCGGGGATACCGCAGTCGCGATCATCGACTGTTCGGGGATTGACCGGCTGGGCGACGCCTCGAAGGGCATCGAATCCTGGCCGCAGGCCATCCTCGATCATCATGCCACCAACGATACCGACAATGAGTTCAGTTTTGTCGACAGTTCCGCCCCTTCCACCACGGTGATAATCCAGGCCCTCATCGAACTGATGGACGGTCCGGTCACGAAAGAGGAATCCGAACACCTCCTCTTCGGACTGTGTACCGATACCGGTTTTTTCAGGCATCTGGATTCGCGCGGCGGCGACACTTTCGCCTTCACAGCCCGCCTCGTCAATGCCGGAGCCAACCCGAAAAAGACGTTCGCGCACATGAACGGTGGGAAGTCCTTCGGTTCGCGAATCCTTATCTCCCGAATTCTCGCCCGTATGACCCCTTATTACGACCGAAAACTGATAGTTGCCTACGAAACCCTCGCGGATACCCTGGAATTCGGTCAGGAAGGCCGTGATTCGGATACCCTTTACCAGCTGATCCAGAGCATTACCGGTGTCGAAGCCATTGTCATCCTCCGGCAGGAAACAGAAACAAACTGTACGGTAGGTTTCCGTTCGCTCGACCGGGTCGACGTGAGCGTCGTCGCCTCCCGCTTTGGCGGCGGCGGTCACCGGCAGGCATCGGGACTCAGCATGGAAGGCAAGATAGAAGAACTCCTCCCCGGTTTTGTCGACGCTTTCGCCGAACAGTTTCCCGGCATAAAAGCCTGATTCGCTTCTTCGCCTGAATTCAGGTATTCAGTTATTTTTTCCTGTTTTTACCTGAATTCAGGCGAGTAGAACGCTGTTCCCCGACAAATCTGCTTCATTTATCCATTGGCATTTTTTTTGCATGCAAGGCCTCAGCAGGTCGGACTTCCGGAGGTCCAACCTCCAGGAGGTCATGCATGACGGAAAATACAGTGCGAACGCTGCTTGAAGAGTACAGAAACAACAAAACATCCAGGGAATCGGTCATATCCGCTCTTGCCGAATACCTGTATACCCGACTCGGCCGGTTCAGGCTTGAATATTTGGACGAGGACATGCGCGGCGACTTCATCGTATCGATCTATCCCCGCCTGGGAAAAATAATCGAACAATTCGATCCGAACCGCGCATCTTTCTCCACCTACCTTCGGTCCGTCATCCGGCTTTCGTACCGAACCTTCACCCGGGACAGATACGGTTCGGAAGCCCGTCAAAAAGTATTCAACAGGGAAGAAGGGACACGACTGCTGAGTCTGGAAGCGGAACGCTCGCACGGCGGAAAGGACGCTGCTTGTGCGCGCGAAGACGAACCAGCCTATCTTATACGCCATGCATTCGGAAAAACAGGCGGTTTGAGCGCGAAACAACAGGAAGTCCGGGCCCGCAGAATCTTCCTGCTTGCCTGCAAGGCGGGTTCGATCCTGGATGACCGGATGATTCGCCGGATCGCACGGAATACCGGATTCAGCGAGCAATTTCTGTGCGAAAAGCTCGAGGAAATCCGGGCTTCCTGCTGCAATAAAAAAGATAAACTGCAAGCTTGCATCGAAAAACGCAACGGCTATTATATCCGGACCCAACGCTGCCTCTACGAAATGAAATATCTGGAAAAGGAATCCTCACGGTATGCGGCGCTCGAGAAGGAATACCGCTACTGTCTGAAGCGCTGGACGGACATGCGCCGGGAGACCGGAAGGAAAATCAGCTCGCCGAGCAACAGATTTCTCGCACTTGCCCTCGGAATCAGCCGGGGAACCATAGATGCGACCCTTGCATCGGGGAAATAAGACAGGTATGCTCGCCCTACCATGAAAATTTATTTTGCATCCGGAAACGCCCATAAACGGGAAGAACTTGCAAGGATATTCGGCGGGCATACCATCGTGATCCCCTCCGACGAGGGGATTCCCTTCGATCCGGAAGAAACGGAAAACACCTTTGCTGGCAATGCGCTCATCAAGGCGAAAGCCCTGTACGATCTTGTCGGGGAACCGGTCATTGCCGACGATTCGGGAATCTGCGTGGACGCGCTTGGAGGCGCTCCCGGTGTCGTCTCGGCCCGCTACGGCTCCGAAAACGGCCGTAATCTCGATGCGGCAGGCCGGAATGCCCTCCTCCTTTCGAATATGGAAGGCCGGGAGGACCGGCGATGCCGATTCGTATGCAGCATGGTGCTTTACCTCGGACCGGAACGTTTCACCCTCGTGCAGGAAACGCTCGAAGGGCTGCTCGTGACGAAAAGTAGCGGCAGCGGAGGTTTCGGTTACGATCCCCTCGTTTTCCTCCCGGAATACGGGAGAACGGTGGCCGAACTCGATCCCGCCGAAAAGGATGCCTGCTCCCACCGGGGCAAGGCAGGCCTTGTCATCGCGAAACTGCTCGCCTCTTCCTGAACATCCGGATGTTTTCTCCGGCGGATCCCAGCCATACGAATCCCGCGCTTTCGGCAACGGTACGGAGGGCTTCGGGTGAATAAAACGAAATATGGGTGGCATCCTGGCGGTACCACCAGGGAGCGAAAAAGCGCCAGACGGCTTCTAAAACGGCTGTTGAATCGACGGTATGTTCCGGCGGCACGGAAGGCGCAAGAAGATGCGTGCCGACGGCCAGAAAACCGCCCTCGCGGACACAGTCGGACATGAGGGCGAAATCGCGCTTCGGTTCAGCGAAATGTTCCGCAACTTCGAGACAGGTGACAAGGTCCGCCCCACCGTCGAAAGCGGGAGTATCCGGACTGAAATAAGGATCCCGATAACGCACCGTAAAACCGGCAGTCTCGAAAAGACGCGAAAGACAGGGTTCCGGTCCGCTTCCGTAGTCGAAAACGGTTCTGACCGGAGACGCCATACCTTCCGCAACACGTTTTTCAATAAAAGCGAGAACATCAGTCATAAACCGTTCGAGATGATCGCGATATCCACGATTTGCAAGCGTATTTTCATGCAGGGTATACCGTTTTTTTTCTTCTTCAGACGTCAACCGGTATTCCGGATCGAGGAATATGCCGTGACAGGTTTCACACAGCCAGTACAGCTGCTCGCTATCTGACCGAAAACCCGCATTCCGGGAGTTGATTACATCATTATCGCAAAAAACGCAGTTTTTTTTCATTTTTCTCGTAGAATTCGTTAAAGATTCTCCCCCATACTGCCGAAACTTTTAACGGAGATGGAAACCCTCCGTTCAAGCTTCGTCGAAGAAAGAACAAAAGGGACCGCTCCTGTTACATTATCGGTATTCCCGGGATCGACTTGAGGCCTTGGCTACGAAAAGCCCCGCCGCTCGCGACATTCCGGAAATAACGGACGGAAAGCATGGATGTTTTCCGGACTACATATTCCATGGAGGAATAACTATGGTCATCAACCACAATCTTTCTGCAATGTTCGCCCAGCGAACTCTCGGCGTTACCACCGGTGCTGTCAGCGGAGACGTTGAAAAACTGTCTTCAGGCATGCGCATCAACCGTGCGGGTGACGATGCTTCCGGTCTTGCGGTATCCGAAAAAATGCGCAGCCAGATTCGGGGCTTGAATCAGGCCTCACAGAACGCATCCAACGGTATCAGCTTCATCCAGGCAACCGAAGGCTATCTGCAGGAAACTTCCGACATTCTCCAGAGAATCCGCGAACTGT
>JFJP01042307.1_pt1 | contig 11006 bp, 9 predicted proteins | sample 431651 | NCBI WGS metagenome assembly JFJP01 (sample SAMN02602958, study PRJNA72255) | Microbial mat metagenome, whole genome shotgun sequencing project. | biome: fresh water; feature: sink hole; material: water; isolation source: purple microbial (photo- and chemosynthetic) mats found in...
GTTATTACATTTTTCATAAAATAAAATTGTTTAGATGCAAACAGCCCTTTTGCAGTTAAAAAAAGAACATAAAAAAAGCGTGGGCTGAAACTTATCACATCTGAGGCATCGCCAAACGCCCTAACAGAAACAAGCACAACCCACGCTATACATATATAGCATGAACACACTACACCTTATATATAGGTATAGTATTATTGCAACTTGTTTTCTTCTGTTTTGAAATTGGCGATTTCCAGATGTAGAAAACAAAGTTTACGCTATTTTATTTTTGAAATGGTTTTATTCGATATGTTGAATTGTTAAATTGTTAAATTGTTGTTGCAAATGTAGGAAATAATTTTTGAATGTTGGATAGGTTTGTGATTTTTTTTTACCACGAATGCACGAATTTTTTTTATAAGGGAATAAGTTTTTTTATATCGGCGGGGATTGGCTTGGTTACTAAGGTTTTTTTAATGGTTAATGATTAACGGTTAATGATTAATGTTGGTAATTGATACGATGACTTTGAGTCATCGTATCAATTAGCTAGATGTCAGCCGGATAAAAAAACGGATTTTTTTTAATTGATACAGGTGGCTTTGAAGCCACCTGTATCAATAGAGCATTATCGGCTAAGGGAGTTTTGAACCGCTAAGCCGATAGACCGCTAATTGTGTTTGAAACTATTTTTTTATTCAGAAAAATTTGTTTTTATTTGTAAGTGAATTAAGTGTGGTTGTATGTAACAATACTTCGTTAATTTTTTTTAATGAATTAAATAACAGAACTTTTAAATAGAACAATTTAACATAAAATATAAAAAATATACAAGATACTAACTATGAGTGATAGTTTAAAATTAGTCGATTTTTTTGCACGCTTTGGTGTGGATTACAACACCTTACGCGAAGTTATAAACGAAGCCCTGTCGAAAGGCGGCGATTATTGCGATTTATATTTCCAACACAGCCTTTCCAACTTTATAGGCTTGGAAGACAAGGAAGTAAACAGAGCTTACTCTAACATCGATTTTGGCGTAGGCATACGTGTACTCAAAGGCGAACAAACAGGATATACTTTTACCGAAGAACTAAGTCTCAAAGCCATGAAAAACGCAGCTCGCACGGCTGCCAATATAGCAAATAGTCCTCAAAAAATAGAGCCTTTTGAGTTTTTCACCAAAGGGCACCCTAATTATTATGCCATCAAAACACATTGGGAGCAAGTTTCGGTAGATGAGAAGATTCCGTATCTTCAAACCATCAACGACAAAATATTTGCAATGGATTCGAGAGTTATCAAATCGAATATATGGTTCAATAACACAACTACTTACATTCTTTTTGCCAATTCCGAAGGCGTAATTACTTACGACTATCAGCCACAATCGAATCTTTCGGCAAATTGCACCGCCGAGCAGAACGGAAAACGCGAAAAAGGTTCTTTCGACCTTGCCGGACGACGTGGTATTGAGTTCTTTACACCCCAAAACATCGACCGAATAGCCACCGAAGCGGTAAGCAGAACGGTAAGCCTTTTTGATGCGGTAAAACCCAAAGGCGGCGAAATGGAAGTGGTTTTGGCTGCCGGAAGCTCAGGCATTTTATTGCACGAAGCCATCGGACATGGCATGGAAGCCGATTTTAACCGAAAAGATATTTCCATTTTTAGCGACAAAATAGGCAAAAAAGTTGCCAACAATTTTGTTACCATCGTGGACGACGGCACAAACCCAAACATTAGAGGCTCCATAAACATCGACGACGAAGGAAACCAAACCGAGTGCACCGTTTTAGTGAATAAAGGCATCATGGAAAGCTACTTACACGACCGAATCAGTGCTAAGTTTTACAAAGTGAATCCCACAGGCAACGGCAGGCGCGAATCGTTTCGCCACGAGCCAATGCCCCGAATGCGAAATACTTACATGCTCAACGGACCACACACCAAAGACGAAATTATTGCGTCCACCAAAAAAGGACTTTATGCTATTTCGTTTAGCAACGGGCAAGTAAACATTGGCGGCGGCGATTTCACGTTCTATGTAAAATCGGGCTATCTGATTGAAAACGGAAAACTTACCAAACCTGTAAAAGACATCAACATCATAGGCAACGGACCCGATGTGTTGAGCAAAATTACAATGGTAGCCGGCGACCTAGAAATGTCGGAAGGCGGCTGGACTTGCGGCAAAAACGGACAAGGAGTGCCCGTTTCGCAAGGTTTACCTACTGTAAAAGTTTCGAGCATCACTGTGGGAGGCGTAGAATAATGAAGCCAACTAGCGCAAAAAATAACTAATCTTCGGCATATTGATACGATGACTTAGAGGCATCGTATCAAGAAGGCTATTTAAAAGCTTCGTGCAAAGATATGTAAAAAAAAGTTTTTATAAATTATTCCTACTTCACATTGAAGATAAACGAGTTAATAACCAAACAATAGCGTAAGAAGTGATAAATAAATTGAAAATTTAAGGTAAGATTCTATACAATATTGTATTTTGCATTTGGTAAAAGAATTTAGTAACTTTGTCTTTTGATGATAATTTTAATTTTAATTTGATAATTATCTAATTCACTTGATATTAATAGAATAAAATTGTGGATAAAATAAGTTTTGATAAATTTGGTCATTTGACACCTTATGAAATAATTGAAATAGATTTAAAAACTTTTCAAAATAATTTCGTAGATAATATGGATAATAATGCCCATAGAAATATATTATTTCAGGAATACTTACACTATACTAGAGAATTATGTAAAATTGTTACAAATCAATATTTTCAGTGGGTAAATGGAAGTTTTGTAACTCAAAAAAGCACGCCAAAAGATATTGATTTAGTTTCATTTATTGATTATAGACTAATAGAAAAGCACCATCAAAAATTAAAGAATTTCATCTATCCTTTATCCAAAGAAATATATAACGTGGACGGATATATTGTAAAACTATATCCTGTTGATGATAAAAATCTGATTTTTAGCAAATCTGATACATCATATTGGTTTCATCATTTTCAAAAATCGCGACCAAACAAGAATGGAGAAAGATTTTACAAAGGTTTCATTAAAATTGATTTAAGCCATGAGAATTTATAATGACGCAAATATATTAAATCTGATAGAGCAAATCAGAGATATAAATCATTTGATTGAATTACACAAATTGTCGAATGACGATTTTATGCTAAATCAATATAACGCACGCAAAAATGATTTTTTAAAAGAATTAGTTTTTGAGCTTATTTGTCTTGATATCAACACAGACGAAATTTATTTATTCGTTAGACGATTGATAACTAAAATAGAGAACAACACTCCAAAAACAAACATTCAAACAATTAATCAACATTTGCATTTTTCGATAAAAGAATTAGATAATGTAACAAATTGAAAATGAAAATCATAAATTAGAATAAATAGATATTAAACTTATTATAAATTTATTTTCATAAGTAAGTTTTCAAAATTAGTTTATACTTTTCTTAGTGTTCTTTGTGATTTAACTTTGTGTTCTTCGTGGTTGATAATTCTTCCAATAACCACAAAATACACGAAGAACACAAAGAAAAAAATAAAGATTTTAATATAAACTAATTCAAATTGTTTACTTATAACGATGTTTTTAAATTATAAAAAAATATTTGTAAATGTGCTGATTTCCAACAAACAGAAAAGTCTAACAAAAAAACTTTAATTCATAATTCATATAATTAAATGAAAAAATTAGAATTAGCCAAATGGGCTACTCAATATGCTCTAAAACAAGGAGCTACCGAGTGCGAAGTAAGTGTTTCGAATGCTCGCAACGTAGAAGTAGAAGTAAGAGATAAAACGCTGGAAAAATTAAAAGAAACTACCGAAAATTCATTGTCTATTTATATTTATCTCGACAATAAATTTTCTGGTCATTTTACCAACGATTTGCGCAAAGAAACGCTCGAAAAATTCATTGAGCAAGCCGTAGCCTCTACCAAATATTTGGCACCCGACAAGTACCGTAAATTGCTCGACCCCAGCTATTATCCCAAAGATATTTCGCTTGATTTGCAACTCGAAGACAAATCGTACAACGGTTTGACCACCGACCGCCGCATCGAAATAGCCAAAGAATTGGAGGAACTTGCGATGAGCAAAAGCGACAAGCTGATTTCGGCAACTGCCGGATTTTCAGACACAATTTACTCTTCGGCAAAAGTTTTTAGCAATGGATTTGAAGGCAAAAAGCATGGCACAATGTATTCCGTTGGTGTAGAGGTTACTGCAAAAGACAACGACGCTCGCCCCGAAGATTACGCCTACACTGCAAGCCGCTTTTTTGAGCAATTGCCAAGCATGAACGAGCTTGCTAATGAAGCAACTACACGCGCTTTGCAAAAAATAGGACAAAAGAAAATAGAATCGGGCAATTTTGACATGCTTGTCGAAAATAGAGCAGCAAGCGGTTTAATAGGAATGTTAATAGGCGCAATGTCGGCACAAGCTTTGCAACAAAAAAACTCGTTTCTCGAAAATATGCTCGGAAAGCAAGTGGCTTCGGAAAAACTAACCATCACAGACAATCCTTTCATCAAAGGCGGAATGTCATCGCGCCTTTACGATGGCGACGGAATAGCTGCAAAACAGATGGTTATGATTGAAAATGGCATTCTGAAAAACTATTACATCGACCATTACTACGGACAAAAGCTCGAAATGGAATTGACCTCAGGGGGTTCGTCTAATTTAGAGTTCGCTTTGGGCACAAAAGACCTTAACCAACTGATAACAAGCATTCAAAAAGGTATTTTAGTAACTGGTTTCAATGGCGGAAATTCAAATCCTACAACGGGCGATTTCTCGTTTGGCATCAGTGGAATGTTAATTGAAAATGGCATTCTTACACAACCCATTTACGAAATGAACATTGCAGGAAATGCTATTGAGTTTTGGAGCAAACTAGTAGAACTTGGCAGCGATGCCTATCAAGGTTCGGCTTGGTACAGACCAAGTTTATTGTTTGAGAATATTTATTTTTCGGGTATTTAATCCATCAAAAAAAGTCTGCTAAATTAAAATTTAGCAGACTTTTTTTAATTAATACTTCTTTTTTATTTTAAAAGAAACTAGAAAAGTACTGGAGGAGTTATTTTTTCAGCAGCAATTTCGCCAGTCAAACTCAATAAGAAGGCATGAATATCGTCCACTTCTTCTTGGCTCAATTCTTTACCTAGCTCGGTTTTAGCCATAATTTGAATGGCTTGTTTCAAGTCGGCAACGCTACCATCGTGAAAATAAGGATGTGTTTTTTCTATGTTTCTAAGTCCCATAGATTTGAAAATAAATTTATCGGCTTCGTTTTTAGTAACCGCAAATTTGCCTTCGTCCACAACTTTGCTACCTGTAAGTGGTGCATAATCAGCAAGAAGACCAAATTTCATTAGCATTTCGCCACCCACCGATGGTCCAATGTGGCAAGTAGTACAACCGGTAGAAATAAAAGTATTTAATCCTTTCTTTTCTTGAGCGTTAAGAGCAGCCAAATCGCCATTCAAAAATTTGTCGAAACGGTCGGTTGTGGTTAAAGTTCTTTCAAAAGCACCAATTGCTTTGCCTACGTTTGTATAAGTAATCGGGGTTTTGTCGTCAGGAAAAGCTTCGGCAAAAAGTTTTTTGTAGCCTTCCACAGCGGCAAGGCGTTTTAAAACTTCTTTTTCGTTGCTCATGCCCATTTCTATTGGGTTAAGAATAGGCATTGTGGCTTGGGTTTCTACATCGGCAGCACGTCCGTCCCAAAATTGCATTTTGTGAATAGCGGCATTAAAAACGGTAGGCGAGTTGCGAGTGCCCAAAGTGCCGTTGTCGCCAGGTGAGGTTGCCAAATTATCCACACCAAAAGTAGCTAAATTGTGGCAAGAATTACAACTTTGAGTTTGTTTTTTCGACAAACGAGTGTCAAAATAAAGCATTTTGCCTAGGTTAATCATAGCATCAGTAATTTTGGTGCTGTCTTTTTCAACCATTTCGGGCATTACTTTAAACATTTTTTGAGCTTGCTCCAATAAAGCTTTGTCTATTTGAGCCAAAGAATCTTCGGTGGAAGTTTCTTTTTTGCTGTCTGTGTTTTGGCATTGAACAAATATAAATGCCAATAGAATCATACTTAATAATTTTGTTTTCATTGCTTTATAGTTATTAAAGGGTAAAAAAATCAAAAACAAAAATACAATTAATTTATTAATTAAACACTAAGTTATTTTAATTTTAAAATGTAATTTTCGGAACTATTTACAAATGAACTAATTTCATTTTTGTGCGAAATTAAAGTTTTGGCTATATTTTGTGTGCTAGAGTTGCCCAATTGCAGCCAAATAATTTTGGGAGGAAAACCCAAAAGAATTGCCATATCATTAAAATCAGAGTCATTTGTTACTATGGTAAAATCATTTTCTTTTGCAAATTTATGAACTTGAAAATCATCAGCTTGCATTAAATTATGATTTTTTACATGCGAACATTCACTTTAGCTTTTTCTATTTTTTTTAGAATACGGAAAGAAATATTTTCATCAAACAATAACTTCATTTGTTTCAAGCAGCTATTTGGGTTTTCTTTTCTTTGGTACTTGCGTATGCATAGCAAGCTAAAATATCTTGGTGTGTAAGTTCAGGAAAGTCTTCGAGTATTTCATTTTCGGTCATTCCCGATGCCAACCAATCAAATACATCATAAACAGTTATTCTTAAACCTCTTATACAAGGTTTGCCACCTCGCTTATTAGGGTCGATGGTTATTATATTTTTATAATCTATCATCGTTAATTATTCGTTATTCGTTATAAGGAAATATGAGTTCTTGTTTTGAATTATATAAGTTCAAAAATACAAATAAAATTTCGTATTTCAATTTTTTTATTAAATTATTTTCTTTCGAAATTGAATGTTTGCTATTTTTTTTTACTAACTCTTTCTATATAATAAAAAAAATAGTATTTTTGTAAATATCTTGTTTGCGTAAGGTACTCTGAAATCAAAATTTAATTAGAGCTAAATAGTGCAATTTTTTTAAGAAATAGAAATAAACAGATTCTTTTTTGAGAAAACTAACACATGAGCTTTAGCTCGTTTTCTGAGAATGAATTATTTTTCTTTTGTTTGTTTTTTTTGACTAAAAATATAAAATACATAAAATAAAACCCACAAATATGGAAAGAAAAAGCGGAATTATTTGCCACATTACTTCTCTTCCTGGAAAATACGGAATAGGAACTTTGGGCAAAAGTGCTTATAAGTTTGTTGATTTTTTGATACAAACAAAGCAAAAACTTTGGCAAATATTGCCTTTAGGACCAACAGGTTACGGCGATTCGCCTTATCAATGTTTTTCGGCTTATGCCGGAAATCCGTTGTTAATCAGTTTAGAAGAACTTCAAAATGATGGTTGGTTAAGTGCCGAAGATTTTGAAAACGAACCTCAATTTGATACTAAACGTATTGATTTTGGCGAAGTTATCAATTTTAAAAATCCTTTACTTCGCAAGGCGTTTGCCAATTTCAATGAAAAAGCAAAAAATGTAGATAAAATTAAGTTTAGAAATTTTTGCGCACGAAACGAAAAATGGCTCAATGATTTTGCGCTTTTCATGTCGCTCAAATCACATTTCGACGGAAAACCTTGGGTAGAATGGGAAACGGGCATTCGTTTGCGCGAAAAAGATGCCGTAAATTACTACACTAACGAACTTATTCATGAAATTGATTTTCAGAAATTTGCGCAATTTTTGTTTTTCAAGCAATGGCTCGAAGTAAAATCGTATGCCAACAACAACGGCGTGCAAATTATTGGCGATATTCCTATTTATATTGCAGCCGACAGTGCCGATGCGTGGACAAATTCAGAACTTTTCTTTTTCAGCGACGACCGCAAACCAATACAAGTAGCAGGCGTTCCACCAGATTATTTTAGCGAAACTGGTCAGTTGTGGGGAAATCCTATTTTTAATTGGGAAAAACTTCGCGAAACAGGTTTTGAATGGTGGATTGATAGAATAAAAGCTAACCTTTTGCTATACAACATTATACGCATCGACCATTTTAGAGGTTTCGAGGCTTATTGGAGTGTTCCTTTTGGCGAAGCAACCGCTGTAAACGGTGAATGGGTAAAAGCTCCTGGCACCGATTTGTATCGCACTATTCGCGAAAAGCTTGGAAATATTGACATTATAGCCGAAGATTTGGGCGTAATTACTCCCGAAGTAGAAGAATTGCGCGATAGTTTTGGTTTGCCCGGAATGAAAGTGCTTCAGTTTGGCGACTACGGAAAAGGTACCGATGAATATATTCCTCACAATTTCCCAACAAACTGCGTTGTTTATACCGGAACGCATGATAATGATACAACTGTGAGCTGGTACAACAGCATAAGCGATGCCGAAAAACAAAAAGTAAACACGTATTACAACTGCGACGGCTCGCAAATCCATTGGACTTTGATACGTGCTGCGTGGTCGAGCGTGGGCTATATTGCAGTTGCGCCTTTGCAAGATGTTCTGGGGCTTGGCGGCGAAAGTCGCATGAATATGCCTGGCGCTGCTTCGGGCAACTGGGGCTGGCGTTTTGAAGACGGCGATTTGTGTAAAGTGCTAGACGAAGGCAAATTGCTTCAATTAACAGAACTATTTGGCAGATAAATAATTGATAGCGTAACTTAATAGCGACCGAAATTCTAAGAAAAGCAAAACTACGCAATTTTTTCTAAATTCTAATAACAAATTGTTACATTGTTCAATCTTAGCAACTTTTTCTAAAAGTCTCCATTTTTTTACACTATCAAATAATTGGCAAGATAGCTTAATGCAACAAAAATTGCAAAAAGCAAAATTGCGTACTTATTTAATTTAGTTTGCTAAAATACCCAATAGAAAAAAATATTCTACTCATAAAAAATAAAGCTGCATTTTATTACAGCTTTATTTTTTTTTAGATTTAAAAAGGTAGCACGAAAAAAAGAAACCTATACACTAAAATTTACTTCAAATCTGTTATTTTTCGTGTATCCATATCGCCGTAATCCAAATTTTCGCCAGCCATTCCCCAAATGAACGTATAATTAGAAGTTCCTGCCGCTGAATGTATCGACCACGAAGGCGAAATAACTGCCTCATTATTTTGCATCCAAATATGTCTTGTCTCTTCGGGTTGTCCCATTAAATGACATATTGCTTGATTTTCGGGAACTTCAAAATAAAAGTAAGCCTCCATTCTTCTGTTGTGCGAATGTGCTGGCATTGTATTCCAAACGCTTCCTTTTTGTAAGCTGGTCATTCCCATTTGAAGCTGGCAAGTTTTCACTACACTGTTCACTATCAATTTGTTAATAATTCTATGATTTGAAGTTTCCAAAGACCCTAATTCAACTACTTCCGCTTCTTTTTGAGTAACTTTGGTAGTTGGATAACTAGCATGTGCGGGAGTTGAATTTAGATAAAAATTGGTTTCGCCTTTAAATTGAACTTGCTGCACTCCTTTTCCTACATAAAGAGCTTCTTTGTAGTTAAGCACAAATTCCTGATTATCAACAATAATAATTCCCTCATTGTTTCCTACATTAATAATTCCAAGCTCTCTTCTTTCCAAAAAATAATTTGATTTTATATCATCAATCGGTTCTAAGGTTAATGTTTCGCCTTTCTTCGGACAAGCCCCGCCCACAATCATTCGGTCGTAGAGCGAATAAACCAAATTGATATTTCCTGCTTCAAAAAGATTTGAAACTAAATATTCTTTTCGTAATTTGCAGGTTGTGTAGGTTTTAAAATCCTCAGGATGAGATGCATATCGCAATTCTGATTTTGTTGCCATAGTTATATTTTTTTAAAGTAAAATCATTAATATTTATTGTTACAATCGATTACAAAAGTATGAAATTTTAATTATATCACAATTTTATATTCTTAAAATTTATTAAATTAAGTTTTGATAGTTAGAAAAGACTAATTATGTTAAATTTCATTTTATAATTATTTATCACTTTTCTTTATCCCTTCTAAAGCATTTAAGTTTTCTTTTTTGTTGCATTTTGTTACTTTTCTTTGCTTCTTTTCCTTTTTATTGATGCTATTTTATTTAATATTAGCTAAATAAACATTTCATTTCTTTTCTATTGCAGATGGATTGTTTTTGTATTTTAAAAGAATAAATTATTTTTTTGTATTTTAGAGAACTAGCAGCAAAAGAAAAATAGTTTTGTTCTACACAAGTAACTCTATTTTAACATTGCAAAAAAATATTAAAACAAAATGTTATATGTATATTTATCATTATATTAATTAGTTATGTATATTTTAAAAAAAATGTTTGTCTATTTTTAAAATTTAATTTGGAATTATAAAAATTAAAACTAAATTTGTGCAATCGATTACAAGTTTAAATTCTTATATTTTTGATATACTATTATTATATGAGAATTGAAAAAAATAACGATTTTAATAAAAAGAATTTTAAGGTTAAAAAAGGACAAAAGAGCTCAACTATCTAAAAAAGGAGCTGTTCTGTTCAAAAATAAACTTTTTTCAGGCAATTACAATAAAAAAATGAACAACAAGTATTCATACTCTAAATAAAAAAAAGAAATTTATGATAAACGAACTTTTTGATTTGACAGGAAAAGTTGCACTAATTACAGGTGGAACACACGGAATAGGCATGGCAATAGCAAAAGTTTTGGGCAAAGCCGGTGCAAAAATTGCAGTAAACGACATTTCTGACCAAAAACTAGCCGAATGTAAAGAAGAATACAAAAAAGATGGGCTTGATGTTTACACGCTTAATTTTGATGTAACTAACGAAACTGCTGTAGATAAGGGAATTAGTGAAATAGAAAAAAATCTTGGAACGGTTGATATTTTAATAAATAATGCCGGAATTATCAAGCGCATTCCTATTTTAGATATGCCGATAGCGGACTTCAAACAAGTTATTGATATTGACTTGGTTGCACCATTAATTATAGCCAAAAGAGTTGCACCAGCAATGATAG
>JFJP01048175.1_pt1 | contig 11005 bp, 7 predicted proteins | sample 431651 | NCBI WGS metagenome assembly JFJP01 (sample SAMN02602958, study PRJNA72255) | Microbial mat metagenome, whole genome shotgun sequencing project. | biome: fresh water; feature: sink hole; material: water; isolation source: purple microbial (photo- and chemosynthetic) mats found in...
AGTGTTGTTATTTGCTGTTACAATAGCGAAAAAAGGATTGAAACTACTTTAGAGCATTTAAAAAAGCAAGTCTGTCCTGATACTATTAAATGGGAGGTTGTATTAATTGATAATGCCTCCACAGATAATACAGTGCAAATTTCATATGAATATTGGGGGAACTATGGAGTTCCACTTCGCGTTATTAAAGAAGAAAAACCGGGTTTAAGTCATGCGCGCGAAGCTGGTTTTATTAGTGCTCAATACGATTATGTTTCAATGGTAGATGATGATAACTGGGTTTGTTCAGATTGGGTGAAAACTGTTTATAATATTATGGATAGTAATCCTCTGGTTGGCGCCTGCGGAGGTAGAGGAGAAGGTGCCTTTGAAATTGACCCTCCATTTTGGTTTGAGGAACAGCAATACGCGTATGCTGTGGGGCCGCAATTGAGCATGATATCTAAAGATCCTTCTAATTCGAAATTTCTTTATGGTGCAGGTATTACCATAAGAAAATCTTTATGGCTAAACCTTAAAGAGAAAGGATTTTCTCCGATATTATCCGGGCGCAAAGGTACTTCTTTAACTTCCGGAGAGGATTTTGAGCTTACCTTAGCCATACAATTATCAGGTTATGATTTATTTTACGACAGTAATTTAACTTTTATGCATTACATGACTGCAAATAGGTTAAGCTGGGATTATCTGAAGAAGCTACATTTTTCATTTGGGAAGGCTTCTGCAATAATTGATTTATACAAGGTTCATTTAAATAATTTCCAGGGGATCAGAAAACTTAGGGTTTCTATCCCATTTATTAGTATTTGTTATTCTGTTTATTTAATATTAAAATACTTGCCGAAATCGGCTTATTTAAAAATTCTTGGAAAATGGAAAGTGGGGGATGATGAAATGCTATCGAATGAATGGAGAAAAGGGAAATTAGCTTCTTATATTGAGATCTATTCAATAATGCCAAATTTAGTTAATCAAATTAAAAGTGCGGAATGGCTAAAAAAATAGAAACTCAAATTAGTTTGATTGGAAGTATTTTAAATAATGCGACTTTAATGTCATGGTCCAAAGCAATTGTAAATTTTGGAAGTGCAATTTTTGTAATGCCATTGATTCTAACTGTATACAATCCTATAGAGCAATCGTTTTGGTTTATATTAAATACGATTATTGGATTTGCACTTTTAGCTGATTCCGGATTTGGTTCTGTTCTTGTCAGAGCGGCATCCTATTTTCGTTCCGGAGCTAGTTATCTCCCTAAAAACAGGGCCGAATACGATAAGCAAGATTTAGTTACCTCCGATGTTCCCAATTATCAGAAATTAGTGGACTTGCTATATACAACTGGCAGGATTTATACAATTTTATCTTTAATAGTGGTTGTGTTGATGCTGACCGGTGGGGTTGCATTTATCTGGAATATTATGAAACTAGCCGGCCATAGAATGGATTTCTGGGTGTCCTTTTTTCTATTAATCCCCATTTCAATATTCATGATAATTACTATCCGTTGGACTTCTATTCTTCGTGGATTAGATCATGTCGCAATTGAGGCCCGGTTTAGTACTTTACTGGGAGTTTTACGAGTAATATTATTTGCTGTACTGTTGACTTTTGGGCTAAAACCTTTGTATCTGGTTATTGTTATGTTGGTAATTGCAATAATTAATTATATTTATATTAAAGCTATTGTAATTAAGTGGTTTAAGAATAATAATGTAAACTTCAAAAAAACCCGAACATTTGATAAAGGGATATTTAGTTCTTTATGGAGCGCTACCTGGAGGATCTCCGGAATTTCTTGGGGCAATTACTTTGTTGATATGAGTAACTCTATTTTGGCAGCGCAAATTCCTAATGCGGGACAAATGGCTAGCTTTTTATTTACTGCCCGAATTCTCGATTTTGTTAAAAATATGGCTTATGTGCCTTTTTACTCAAATATCCCGGAAATATATAGTCTCGGCGCAAAAAAGAATTTTGAAGCTTTAAAGAGAAAACTTTCAGAATACTTATTGACAGGGTTTTTTATTATGCTCTCAGGTTATTTATTTATTATAACGGTTGGGAATCCGGCACTTGAGCTTTTCGGTATTGACACTAAGTTTATGGGAATTATTTTTGTTACAATTATTAGTCTGTCTTTTTTATTGGATATGCACGCTAGTTTTCATGCCAGTGTTTACACCTCTACAAACCATATCCCATTCTTTTGGCCTTCATTAATTTCCGGAGCATTTGTTGTAATATTGGGTATTTGGGTTACTCCAATTTATGGACTCTTAGGTATTATCACAGTTCGTTTTTTAGTACAATTTTCTTTCAGTAACTGGTATGCAGTGATAATAAACCTTAAGCTTATAAACTGGAAGCCCAGAGACTATTTATTCCAATTTCCATTATATGGAATAATGGGTAATTACGAAAGAGTGAAATCTGTTATCAGCCTTATGAAAAAATCTATTAAGCGTATTAAAGAAGTTTAGTAATATGGTAAGAAAATTAGCAGTTATCTTTGTAATACTCGCTTCGTTATCCTTTTTCAATCTAAAATTTTTAGGTAATGCGGTTGTTGACATTGGTCAGATTTTAGGATTGGGGATAATAATTGGGCTAATTCTTATTCACCTTGCTTATGATCAAAGGAAAAAACTTGTGTCAGGTTTTAATATTGAAATATCATTGGTTTTGTTATCAGTTATATTAAGCATGTTTGGAGCTTATATGTTTCATAATCAGAGTTTTGGTACTACTGCATTATTTCAACGAGCTACATATTTCTTTTTGTTTTTTTACTTCTTATATTTTATTCGGATTCATCCAGATGATATCCTTAAATTAATGTTTTGGTTTAGTATTGTTTATGCGTTTTTATATTTACTCCAATTTATTTTATATCCAACTATTATCATTGATTGCAGAATCGTTGCTGAAAGAGGGACTGTTAGAATATTTATGCCTGGTTCAGGGTATGCATTTTTTATCTATTTTTTTGCCCTTGCTAGTTACTTTAAGACAAAAAACTTTAAGTATATTTTATTGTGCATATTAATGTTAGGAATTTTTGTTTTGTCAGGAACAAGACAGCTATTGGGCTCTGTTGTTTTTATTACTTTTCTTTTTCTGATTTTCACCAAACAAATAAAATCAAAAGCTACAATTATACTTTTAATTTCAGCTTCTCTAATACCTTTATATTTTGTTTTTCAGGAAGTGTTTGTATCACTATTTCAGGTTTCGCTGGACCAAAGTGTTGATTCACAAAACGATGTCAGAGTGCGAGCTGCGAAGTTTTTTATTATTGATTTTTTCCCAAATCCATTTTCATATATAATCGGCAATGGGGCTTATAGTCCTGCATCTGATTATGGACGGCAAATTGTTTTCTACCAGGATAATTTTGGGTACTATTTGGCTGATATTGGTATGATTGGGGAATATTCTATGTATGGATTATTATTTGTGTTAGCTGAATTAACAATTCTACTAAAGGTTATTTTTATGAAATTGCCTGAACCCATAAAATTTATTAGGTATTTATTTATTGCTCAACTTATGTTATCCTTTACCGGAGGAGGTGGTTTTAGTCTATCTCAAAATGTTGTGGCTATTTGTTTATGGTTATATCTTATTGATGCATACAAAGCCATTGAAACAACCAATATATCAAAAACAGATGCAAAAATTAGCAATACTTATTCCAGTATTTAATGCAAAGGCATATACGGAGAAATGTTTGGAAAATTTATTTGAGTTAATTGAAAAATCGATTTTTCCCGCAGAATACATTGAAATTATAGTCATTGATGACGGATCGACAGATGGAACTGAAGCTTTTGTGAAAGGAAATTTTCCGAAAGTAATCGTTTTAAAAGGGAATGGAAATTTATGGTGGAGTGGTGCAGTAAATATGGGGGCCGAATTTGCTATTTCACAAAGAAGTGTTGACTATATTTTATTGTGGAATAACGATGTTACAGCTTCTGCTGATTTTTTTGATGCCGTTTTTCATAAAATCCAAGAGGGGAAAACAAATATAGTTTATGGGGCAAAAGTATATACAAGTGAAGAGAGAAAAGTAGTTTGGTCAATGGGAGGAACGTTTAATCATCGAAATGGCGATTTTACTATGATAGGATATAACCAGCCTGATTCGGTGGTTTTTGAACGGGAATATTCTTGTAATTGGTTGCCCGGGATGGGTACTTTAATTCATAAAAGTGTAGTTGAGAAAATTGGATATTGGGATAATATTAATTTTCCGCAATATCATGGAGATTCGGATTACACATATAGGGCTTTTATGAATGGTTTCAAGATTATTGCATCACCTGATTTGGTCGTTTGGAATGATACCACTCATACAGGGCTGAGGCATAAAGGAAGTTTTAAAAATTTAATTGCTTCCTTATCGGATGTAAAATCTTTGTATAATGTTAAAGTGAACCTGATCTTTTTTAAGAAGTATGCAAAGGGTGTTTTTGCATATAACTACTTATTTAGAATGTATTTATATTATTTTGGAGGTTTTCTGAAATGGAAATTCCTTGAAAAAATTGGAATTGAAAAACATGCAAATGAATAGTGCGTATCTATATCCGAATAATAAAAGTTCTGAGAAATCGGCTCATAATCCCTATATTGATAATTTTATTCAATCATTATCTGGCAGGTTTGTATTTTTGAATACTAATAATGAATCTTCCCTGGGGATTTTTAATTTAATAAATTATCACAAAAGAGTAGGTACCATCTTTTTGCATTGGGCGGAGAATATTCCGGATCGTCGATATGGATACTTTCAAACTCTTTTTTTGATTTTTTATATTAGATTTATTAAAGGTGATAGAAAGGTTATATGGGTAATGCACAATAAAATATCGCATTATAAAAAGAATAAATTCTTAAAAGAGTATTTATTTAAATTCCTTTTAAATAATTCGAACTACATACTCACTCATGCTGCCGATGGTGTTATCTATGGAAATAGTTTAGGAAGGACTAAGAACCTTTTTTTTATTCCCCATCCCATTATAATTAAATCAGCTCCTGCGAAGGAGAAAAAGTTTGATTTGCTTATTTGGGGAAGTTTGCTGCCGTATAAGGGAATTGACAAGTTCCTCCAACAATTATATACGGATAATAAGATGAATGAGTATGCAATAAATATAATAGGACATGCGAGTTCTGATGAGTATTTCAATAGTTTAAGCAAATATCGCAACGAAAAAATAAATATAGAAAACCGGTTTATTGAGAATATTGAGTTGGCGAATTTAATTGCATTATCGCGATGTATACTATTTACTTACAATAGCGATTCTGTTTTAAGTTCAGGGGCATTGATGGATTCTTTAGGATATGGGGCTAAAGTAATAGGTCCATCCAAGGGTGCATTTAAAGATCTTTCGAAGTTAAAATTGTTAATTACCTACGACAGTATATCGGAGTTAGTATTGAAATTAGACCAGTATTTATTTTCCGAAATGCTGGATAAAAAGGAATTCGAAAAAATATTATTGGAGTTGACCTGGCCAAATTTTTCAAAGAAATTCCTATCGCAATTGGATTATTTAATTAGCATCATGAAAAATGGTAATTATCAATTTTGTATTCCCCAATATTAGTTCAGCCTATTTTTTAATATCTAACAAGGCAACAGCAATTATTAAGTAGCGTATTTAATCACAGATGAACGACGGTTCGTCAATTAAAAGTGATAATTCGTCAAACTTAATATTTGATAATATGAAAAAATTAATGTTTATACTGATCTCATGTTTAAGTTTACTGGCTTGCGAAGAGATAGATATGTCGCTGTTAGAAGATGTGAAATCGAAAATAGATACATCTAAACAATCGTTAGTAACTCCGGTAACTCCAGTAGTTCCAATTGTAGATATTCCTGTAGTAAGTATACCGGCCATAGTCCCTTCGCCCGTTGTAACCAATACCGATCAGTTTGATATGATTTACAAACGCGATTGGGAGAATGATCCACTTGGAAATTATACCCGTGCTCAGTTTACAAAGGACTTTAATAAAGGACTTTATGAATGGGGACTGGGAGACAGAACCGATGTTTATGATCCTAAGAGTGGTGTGATTGTAGAAAATCTGGATCAGTCCAACACTTCAAAATATTTTAGAAGCAATTTCCCACAAGGTAAATCTGGGGCGAATTCTGGATTTTGTTTGGAAGGAGAGTTGGGTAAAAAATATGAAGAAGCATATTTTTCTTATAACGTTAGGTTTAAGCCTGGGTTTAATTTTGTGGATGGGGGGAAACTTTTAGGATTAAGCGGAGGCAATATAGTAGTTCCAAATCCTCCGGACGGAAATCAAGGATTTAGATGTGTTTTAATGTGGCAGGGAAAAGGTACAATACAATCGTATATTTATCATCAGGCGCAGACTGCCCAATATGGAGAAGGAGGAAATTGGACCAATTCGCAGATTCCGGTAGGAGAGTGGTTTAATATTACTATTCGTGTGGTGATGAACGATGTGGGGAAAGCAAATGGTATATTTGAAGGGTTTATTAATGGCAAGCTAGCTTTTTCGTCGCAGCATTATCAATTCCGTTCAGTTTCGAGCATGGGAATTCATAAGATCGAATTTCATTCATACTTTGGAGGAAGTGGCGAACAATATTCCGCAGTTCAGAATGAGTATATTGACTTTGATGATTTAATCGTATATAAATATAAGGATGGGGCAAATATCCCCAGAGGCCTACAGACCAGTGCAGCAGGCCGGCAACTTGAGCTTCCCGGTTCCATTGCAGGGAAGTCTCAGCTAGCGGTAAGCAGCCCCGTTGTTGCCCAAACAGGTAAAACTATCATTTCGGTGACCGCCTATGGTGTGGAAGTGAGCAAGGAAAATGCCCATATGAAAGTATATTCGAATGGGAGTTTGATTGGGGAGACATTCGTTTCAACAGCGGCAAAGGAATATCAGTTTCAGGCAATTGTGAATGCTGACCAGATTTCGAATGTAAGGGTTGAATACGATAATGATTATTACAACGAAGCTACTGGGGCAGATCGGAATTTAATAGTTAAATCGGTGAAAGTGGGGAGGGACCAATAGCGTTGATATGGCTGGGGCATCAATAGTTCGCAGCCAGACAGTATGGCTCGACAATGGAGCGATGTTTTTTGCCGGGAACGGAGATATGAAAATAAATTTCTAAATGACAATTGGTAATGCGTTAAAAAGAGAGAAGAGCCTCATTAGGTCTTCTCTCTTTTTATTTTCCCGTAAATCCCTCCATCTATTTCTTTTATTAACGATCCATTTTCTTGAGCATATTTCATGGATAAATTATAATAATTCAATTGCTCAACAGTTATATTTTCAGGTCTTCCGGAAGTTCCGGTACTTCCTCTTATAATAAGATCACTTGTAATAACATAATCTAATTTTCCATTGTCAAACAAATCTTGCCAATTCTGATAGCTTTTATATTTAAAATATGTTTGTGCACAATAGAATTCAGTATCCTTAAATGGGAACCAAAAATGGATAATTGTTAATATTTTAGGCTTTTTCTGAATATCTATAGAGGCTTTGAATTCTTTACAAATTTCAGAATAAGAAATATCTTTCGATTTTTTTCTATAATATAGATATCCCCAGCCAGATTGTTTAATAAATACAATAAGCCCAAACCAAATAAAATTTTAAAAAAAGGTTTGGGAATTTCAGCTTTATTGAGAATTAAAGCAAAGATTATTATACTGTATATAGGTATTTCCCCAAAATGACGAGTTACATATGGATTGAAGATTGTAAAAGATAAAACTAAATTCAAAACTCCAAGTATTGGGAATAGAATGTGCAAATTTTCTTTCCGTAAAAATATCCCTGTCAGTAATATCCCTACCTCAAAGATCAGTATATAGAGCCTTTTTACTCCTAAGGTATACGTGCTAAAAAATTCCGACAAATTTTGAAAGAATCCCAAATGGTTACTTATAACATTTCTATCCTGTGCCTGAAAAAGGAATTCTTCCAGAATTTTGGGATCAGAAAAGACATAAAGAAATGGAATTCCGCAAGTTATCAAGCAAATTGCTGAATAGAGAAGCAATGATTTGATCGATTTGTTTTTTAAACTGACAAATACTACAATTAGACCACAGTTAGCTAAAAATAAAATGCCATTTGGGTGAACCAGGAAAGCAAGGCTGGAAAATATTGCTAATAAAGCAGTGTTTTTTAAATTTTGGTTCTTATAGTAGCGGATTATATAAAAAATTGCCCAAATACCAAAAGTTAAAATCAATCATTCGTCTTACTGATCTGAATACAATAAAGCTTATGCTATAGGCACTAAAAAGTAATGTTGACCATAATGCTACTAATGGGCGTATTTGTAATTCTTTAAAAATCTTAATGAATCCTATTACAGCTAAAATACCCCCAAGCAAGGAAACAGATCTCGCTGTCCATAGGGTGCAATCCTCTATTTTTCAAAATACGCCCATTATAAAGGGATATAAAATAGAAACATCCACCTCTGTTTCCCACATTTGTGTTCGAATCCTTCCCCCGTGGCAAAATTATAGGCGGTGTTTGCATACCAGAGCTCATCCATCATAATTGTAGGTAACTTTATCAATAAAGGCAAATATTAAATCAGATAAATGACTGCTAAAATATATGGTAAGGCTCTGTAATTTAGCGATTTGTATTTTATTTTATATCTTTATTAATCTATACCATTTCAAAAGTAATATTTTTGATAGTAAAATCAATTTTTTTGAGCAATATCAGTAAAGCTAAATTCAAAGCCGAGTAAAAGTATGAATCAGGATCAATTACATAAATTCTAAATTGTCTCATAATTAATTTATGGAGTAAAAATTTGAAAACTTGAAGAGAGTGGAATTGAAAAAACTCTAAATGCCAAATGGAATCATATACACCTGTTTTTGTTTTTTAAGATGTTTTAAAATTTTATCAGAAATAAAATGCGTTTAATCTAAATTAGACCTATAAAGAAATTTTGTTTTTGTAATAAAATCTTTTTTAAGTATTTTCGTCTCCTATAAAATATTATAAATAAAATATTTGTATTTCTTTAGAAAGTATCCTATCATATAGAAGTTTAAAGTAAAAAATGTCATACATGGGAGATAAGATCTTGATTAAATCACGTTTCGTTATTTATGCTTTCTTATATTTGTCAGTAAATATGATTTGTTTACCTGTTTATTCGGTAGTTACCCCAAATAAAATGCAGGGTTTCTCTGAAAAGATTGTAAAGGATTCGTTAATCTATTCTGTTCAAAGCATACCCGATATATTTAATATAGTTTTTGATCACGATTGGGAAAACGATCCATTGGGGTATTATACCCGTGCGCAATTTACAAAGGACTTTCAAAATGGATTATATGAATGGGGAATGGGTGACAGAACTGATGTATACGATCCCAGGAGTTGTGAAATTATTGATAATACGGACTATACAAATTCCTCAAAGGTACTTCGTTCTCATTTTCCTAAAGGGAAATATGGAACATCTTCAGGTTTTTGCCTTGAAGGAGAGCTTAAAGGTAATTATGATGAATTGTATTTAACCTATAATATACGGTTTAAAGAGGGGTTTAATTTTGTAGATGGAGGGAAATTGCCAGGGTTAAGTGGAGGAAATATTGTTGTACCCAATCCGCCAACCGGAGAACAGGGTTTTGTTTGTGGTGAAATGTGGGGCTGGGATGGATCAATAAGGTGCTATATTTATCATCATGATCAGACGAGTATATATGGAGAAGGTGGAATATGGAATAGCGCACCTATCGTGCCCGGAGAATGGACTAATATTACCATTCGGGTTGTAATGAATGATGTAGGCCAGGCCAATGGGATATATGAAGGTTTTGTAAATGGAAAATTAGCTTTTACTAAAAGTAATTATCGCTTTAGGATGTCCTCAGCTGTGGCAACTCATAAAATTGAGCTACATTCTTTTTTTGGGGGAGACGGCCAGCAATATGCAGCTAAGCGCGATGAATATATTGATTTTGATCAGTTTTATGTTTTTACATATAATGAAAATGTTGATGTTCCAAGGGGTAGGGAGGTTAGTGCAAGCGACAGGACTTTAATTCTTCCTAATTATCTCTTTGACGATATTCAATGGAAAAATAGTTTGGAGGGAAGTGCATTGTCCTCTCGCTCTGTTTCTTTAAACTGGGACTCTTATCCTGTAAAAACAAATTATCAGATACAAAGAAAGCAGGTTGGTGGGGAATTTCTTACCATTGCTACCCTTGCTCCTGGTTCGACAAGTTATCTGGATAAAAATCTAACCCCATCCACCATATACACTTATCGTTTGTTGTCTAACGATGTTTATAGCGAGGTAGTACAAGTACAAACATTTGACCCGCTTCCGCCAACTTCCCCCAATCAGCTTCAGGTTAGAAATGTTAGTAAACGACAACTTGAAATTTATTGGATGGATAGATCATTCAACGAGCTTGGCTTTACTATTGAAAGATCTGTTGAGGATAGTCTTAATTTTTCTGAAATTGGATCGGTTAATTCAGGTAATGTTTCTTATACCGATTTGGGACTTGCGCCCAATACATATTATTATTACAGAGTGAGGGCAAATAATGAAGATGGGGTTTCTGGATTTTCTAATACGTTGCAAGTTAAAACACTTCCACTTTCGCCGCCCCTTAGCCCATCTGCTTTATTGGGAAGTCAGATTACAGAAAACGCTGCATTGCTTACCTGGAAAGACAATTCAGCTAATGAAACTGGTTTTCAGATCGAGAAATCGAATGATCCTATAGATGGCTTTACAAATGTAGGGACTACAAATTCAAATGTTAATACATATAATGTTTTAAACTTGCAAAATAGTTCAAAATATTTTTTTAGGTTAAGGTCCTTTAATGAAGATGGTAGTTCGTTGTATTCCAATGTTATAGAAATTACTACATTGGCTCCTCAGCCCCCTGCCCCCCCATCGCTTTTAACTGCTTCA
>JFJP01040579.1_pt1 | contig 11004 bp, 11 predicted proteins | sample 431651 | NCBI WGS metagenome assembly JFJP01 (sample SAMN02602958, study PRJNA72255) | Microbial mat metagenome, whole genome shotgun sequencing project. | biome: fresh water; feature: sink hole; material: water; isolation source: purple microbial (photo- and chemosynthetic) mats found in...
TTTTTATAATTTTCCGGAATATCGGGAATTATAGTAGCCCCCGAAAAAACAATCAATGTACGGGCTGCCTCACCTGCAAGGGTTGAAGGCACAGGAGATGGTTCATCCACTCTTCCTGCCTGCTTTAAGTCCGCCAATCCATTGCACATGTCCACCGGACCGGCAACCATATTCACAAATACCGAAGTCACAAAAGTCGAGGGTGCAAAAACCCGGTGAGCATCGAGTTGTGAATGGCAATATTCGCGGGTTACTGCATTGGGGAAGGTTCGCATCTGCCCGTAAGGATGAACCGGGCCATCATGAAAATTACACAGCAAATGGTTTTTCGCGCATAGCTCTGTTATTTTTCTTGTTTGCAGATTCTTATTCTGAGGATCTCCGGTCATAAATCCATATTTGATGCCCACAGCTCCCCATTCACTGTATTGTTTTAGTGTTTGTTCCAGTGGATAATTTTTTCCTGCAACATCATTAAGGTACAACCAGATGCCAACACCTTTCTCTTTTCCATATTTGATAATTTCATGGACCTGTTCGGCCTTTCCTCCTTTTACCGGATCAGATTCTTTTCCAAACTCAGGACCATACCAATCCGCATCAAGTACAAGATAGAGAATGTTATTTTCTGAAGCAAAGTCCACCATTCTTTTCCATGAAGGTAGAGTCATTGTATATTTGAAAGAATCTACGACCGCGCCATTAATTCGCCAGTCCCAAACCGCCACACCTGGTTTAACCCATGAAAAATCGCCATTAGCCGGAGGGTTCAATAACTCAATTACATGAGAATCAACCAGCGTCCCGGGAGTTTTTCCGCAAAGGATCACCCTCCAGGCCGATTGATAACCAGCTTCCAGTTTGCACGAAGTTGCAGACAAAGAAAAAGCTGTGCTGCCTTTTCTTGTTTGAAGAACCAGCGGATACCCATTTACCAGATCAGCTTCATGCAATGCCAGATACAGGTTGTCACCGGCTTTGATGGTCATTACGGGCAAGCGTTTGCCATCGCTTTCTGAAAGTTTCTCAGGACCAATGTTGCGATTTTCACCATTGTAGTACCATGCAGTGTAGTCTCCTGCGAAATGGTATCCGGTCATCTCGCCGGTTGTTGTCAGGCTGTTTCTTTCTTCAGAAGGAATAGTATAACGGAAGGCGACTCCATCGTTGTATGCGCGGGCTTCAATATGCAAATACCGGAGCGCATCAGAGCCAGATCCTTTAAGTTTCAGGATCAGTCTGTTGTACCGGTCAGGAACAACCGAACTCTTGCCCCAAACTGGTTTCCAGACAGAAACAATAGATTTTTGTTCTGAACTTTCTAATCTCCAATCGGAAGAAGGCACCGAAATCTTATTACCGGCGGAAAAGCCCATCGGCGAATCTGAAATAACAAGCTGTTTGAAGGCACTCATTGAATAGGTCAACGAGCCGTCTTTAGCTAGCAGAAAAGTGACAGAAAGCTTTCCGTCGGGCGACTGTAATGTTTTGGTTTCCTGTGCCAAAAGGCATTGATACGAAATAAAAAGGAAAATAAATGAGATCTGAGCTATTTTCATGGTTTGGATAGTTTTTCATTTGAAACAGGAAAACAGAATAAAAATTGTCAATTGAAGAGATTATGGTTATGCATAATTCTGATTATGAATGTATTGCTACTTGTTAAGATTCTTCAGGATAAATGATGCTGCTTGTATCCCAAGAGCCTGGTAGCCTGACCCGATATAATGAATTTTATCTCCGGAATACATTTCCGGATGATCAACTGTAACCTTAAATAAATCATCCACCTCAATTCCCTTTTCAGCGCATATCCTGAACATGATTTCGTTACGTGTTTCGACCATCTTCAGGTTCAATTCGTCTGATTTCCATCCTGAAAAACCAGGAAGTACCCGTGTTGATGTTGCTCCTATTAGTACGGCCCCCTGACCATACTTTTCAAGTATTCGTACCAGTTTTATCAAACCTTTTTCATATTGAGTGGCATCGTAATCAATGCCATGCAACCCATTGTTAAAATGGATCACATCAAATTTATGATGAGTAATCAGGTTTTTTATTTCATTGAACAGGGCAGGATCAATAATCCCTCGGGAACTGGTATAGCGGGCAACATAAGCTTTATCTTTCAGATTGGTTTCAACTACCTGATAATATCCCTGGGTAATGGAATTGCCTATAAGCAATACCCGTGGCAAATCGTTTTTAGTTGCTGACGGGATCCACACATTGGTCCATTCGGTATTCTCATATTTGACTTCATTCCTTTTGTTCTGAGCCTGGATCTCAGATGGAATTGCAATAATCATAAGGATTACTGAAAGAAGAATTGCTTTCATGCGTCTTTAGTTTTTAAAGTTTTACTTTATTGCGAAGATTCACAGAGTCTGCTTCCTATTATATTAACCGCTTTTTTATTTCTCCGCGATAAAATACTTCCCCTTGAAATATAATGCAACATTAACAAGGCCTATCATTACCGGAACCTCCACTAACGGCCCAATTACTGCAGTAAATGCCTCTCCTGAATTTATCCCGAAAACCGCAATTGCAACTGCTATTGCAAGTTCAAAATTATTACTCGCTGCTGTAAACGAAAGTGTGGCAGTTTGACTATAGGATGCCCCTGCTCTCCTGCTTATGAAAAAGGAAAATAAAAACATTACTACAAAATATATTATGAGAGGGACAGAGATCAATACAACGTCTAATGGCAGTTTTACTATGTACTCCCCTTTCAGTGAGAACATTACAATAATTGTGAATAACAATGCAATTAGGGTAATGGGACTGATCATGGGAATAAACTTAGTATTATACCATTCCTTACTTTTAACCCTTATAAGTATAAACCGGGTAAGAAAACCTGCTATGAAAGGTATACCAAGATAAATAAAGACACTCTTTGCAATCTGACCGATTGTTATATTCTCAACTACTGAATTTGTAGGAACTCCAAACCACCCTGGAAGAATGGCTATAAAGAACCATGCATAAACTGAGAAGAGCAATACCTGAAATATGGAATTGAAAGCAACTAATCCTGCACAATATTCCGAATCACCTTTGGCAAGGTCATTCCATACAATAACCATAGCAATACAACGTGCCAGTCCAATCATAATAATTCCATACATATATGGAAGATTGGCGTTGTCTTTCCCGGGAAAAAGTTTAAAGAATACGATTGCTAAGGCAAACATAAGAACAGGCCCGATAATCCAGTTCTGCACAAGAGAGAGTCCCAGTATCCTAAAGTTTCTGAATACTCCTCCCAATTCATCATACTTGACTTTTGCAAGTGGCGGATACATCATCAGAATAAGACCTATCGCTATTGGAATGTTTGTCGTACTCTCTGGTGAAGATTTCATTGAATCCCAGAATATAGCAATAGAAGGGAAGAAAAAACCTGAAAAGACTCCTATAAACATTGCGAGAAAGATCCATAGAGTCAGATACCTGTCGAGAAACTTTAATCTTGGCTTCATAGATAAATCGTTATGGTTTTTCAGCATAAACTGTGATACTAAATACACCGGAACCTGATTCTCTGAATTTCTTCAAGTCGGCATTATCAAGATAATTAAGTAATGTTTCATCAGGGATTGATATTATTTTATCTTTTTGTACTTTAATGTTAACCAATCCTGATTTTCTCATCATTTTAAGATACAAATCAATATCAATTGCCCCTGAAACGCATCCGGCATACATTTCTGCAGCCTGTTGAATTTTCTCATGCAACTCACCTCTTAATACCACATCAGAGACAGAAAGATGTCCTCCCGGCTTTAGAATCCTGAAGATCTCATTGAATGCCTTTTCCTTATCCGGCACAAGATTCAGAACACAATTGCTTATTACAACATCAGCTAAATTTTCCGATACGGGCATATTCTCAATATCTCCCAATCGAAATTCAACATTATTGAATCCAAGTTTCTCATTATTTAATCTGGCTTTGTTAATCATTGCTTCTGTCAGATCCACACCAATTACCTTTCCGGTCTCTCCAACAAGTGCACGTGCTACAAAGCAATCATTCCCGGCACCCGACCCCAGGTCAATAACTGTATCTCCGGTTTTTATCTGGGCATATTCCGTTGGGATTCCGCAACCAAGATTCAGATCGGCATCAGGATTATATCCTTTCTGGTTTTCATAACTTTCACTGAATGCCGTATAATCTACTCCCGAACAACATGAGGATGACCCACAGCATGATGAATATGCTTGATTGCTTTGGTTTGCAATTTCTCCATATTTTTCTTTAACAATAAGTTTTAAATCTTCTGCTTTCATATTTGTGGTTTAATTTGTGTAGTTTATAGTGTGTAAAAACGCCATCTGGCTGCGGCAACTGTTGCCCGTGCAAAGTATAAGTATCTTCATAATTTAAGATTTAACAGGTTATTTTAGCATTTTTCACCGGTACAAAGAAATCTTCAAAAAGTCCCAGGTATTTTTCAATCTTATCGGAGCAGAGACAATAATTAATTTTCAGACCATCAATTTCTCCATGAATCAACCCAATGTCGCGAAGCTCCTTAAGGTGTTGCGAAACTGTTGTTCGCCCAAGGGGTAAGAAATCAGAAATATCTCCTGAAATACATGATTTAGTTTCAGCGAGATATTTGAGAATTGCCAAACGTGCCGGGTGTGACAAAACCTTTGCAAAACGGGATATTTCCTGTAATGAATCCTCGAAATTTTCTGCTTTATTCATATATTTAAATCTAATGTCGCAAACATACGACATTATTTTTAAAAATATCAAATAGTTCTGATAATTTATTCATCTAAAAAAGTCAGGATTGCATTTTTATGCAAGACTTAAAATCTTTTGATTTTCGTTGCATAGTATTTAATCATTTCGTAATTTCACGAAATTGACTTCAGATTAGCAAATGCAAATTGCCACCAAGACACAAAGTCATAAAGTATCACCAAGATATTTTTACGACTTCTTAGTGTTCCTTAGAGTCTTAGAGCCTTGGTGGCAAAGAAAACTTAAAACAATTATAATATGAAAAAATCAATTGGGTTTATAGGTGGCGGAAGGGTGACAAAAATTCTTCTGCAGGGGTTTAAAAATAAAAATGTGACGTTCGAAAAGGTTGTCGTGACTGACACCAACCCGGAGGTTCTGGCAAATCTGAAAAAACAATTCCCGGAGGTTGAATCATCCGATGCAGCCACAGTTGCCCGTCAGGATATTGTGTTCCTTTCTCTCCATCCGCCGGTTGTTATGGATACCCTCGAACTCATAAAGAATGATGTAAGGGCAGAGGCAATTGTTATCTCCCTGGCACCAAAGATCAACATGCCTAAATTATCAATGAAATTAAGTCATGTTAAGAATATGGCCAGATTGATACCCAACGCTACTTCATACATTAATGAGGGGTATAATCCTGTTACATTTGCTCAGGGATTTGATCCCTCAGCAAAAAAAGAAGCTTTGGATCTTTTGAGTTCCCTTGGAACCACTTTTGAGGTCTCTGAAGAAAAGCTTGAAAGCTATGCAATAATGTCAGCAATGCTCCCAACATACTTCTGGTTCCAGTGGAAAGAGTTGGCTGAAATAGGTCAAAAAATCGGACTGTCTGAAGAAGAGAGCAACAATTCTATAAACGACACCTTAGTTGCTTCGTTAAATCTGATGTATAAATCAGGTCTGTCTCCTCAGGCAGTAATGGATCTTATACCCGTTAAACCAATAGGAGAGCATGAAGCACAAATCGCTGAGATCTACAGGGCAAAATTAATCGGTTTGTTTGATAAAATTAAACCGTAATCTTTTTTAGTTGGCAGTTGGCAATGGATAGTTGGCAAGGCACACTTCCTGATTGAGTGTAAAAAAATAATTCTAACTATATTATACATTTTGTATTATACTATTTGTATAATTGATATTTATTGATTATTTTAGCATTTTGTGATAACCAGTCAGAAGAATGAAAGAACGAAATCCTTTTATTATCAGCGGCTATTCGGGCCCGGAATTTTTCTGTGACAGAGAAAAGGAAACTCTGAATCTGATCAACAATGCCTCAAATGGTGTAAATACAACACTAATATCAATCCGTCGTATGGGAAAATCAGGATTGATCTGGCATACATTTGACCATTTGACCCGGAAGGGATCTCATATTTGTATATATATTGATATTTACTCAACGCAGGACCTGAGAGATTTTACAAATAAACTGGGTAGTGCCATTTTGAGGGCCATGCCTGAGAAAAAACCGGCCGGAAGAAAATTTATGAATCTGCTAAAAGGACTTCGCCCCGTGTTCAGTTATGATGCATTGTCCGGTCAGCCTCAGGTATCATTTACATTCGCATCAGAACAGCAATATGAACAATCCATCGATAGCCTTTTCCGGTTCCTTGACTCACAAAAACTGCCTGTACTCCTGGCTATAGATGAATTTCAACAGATATCATCGTACCCCGAAAAAAATATGGAAGCCCTTCTGCGCAGCCAGATCCAGACTCTTAAAAATGTGAATCTGATATTTTCAGGAAGCAGTCATCATTTATTATCTGAAATGTTCAGCAACGGCAATCGTCCTTTCTTCTCAAGCACTCAATTTCTTTACCTGAAAGAAATCGAGAATAATATTTACAAAGACTTCATTAAGTTCCATCTGACTCATAACGAAATCAAGATCGATGAAGAAGCGCTTGATTATATCATGGCCTTCAGCAAGGCACACACTTTTTATACTCAGAGCGTCTGCAACAAATTATTCGCATCAGGAATAAGAATAATTTCCAATTCTGCAGTTAAACAGATTTGTAACCAGTTTCTTGAGGAGAATGAACCGCTTTTCCTTCAATACAGAAATCTCCTGACACCTGTTCAGTGGAACATTCTGGAAGCTATTGCAAAAGAAGGCAGGGTATATCAGCCTACTTCAAAAGGATTTCTTGAAAAACACAAGATAGGCATTCCTGCCAATATCCAGCGAGGACTCGAATCACTTCTTAAGAAGGAGATGATTTTCAGGGAGAATGACAAAACGGGAGCTTATTATTCAGTCTATGACCTGTTCCTTTCACGATGGCTCGAAAACCTGGAGTAACCTGGATACATAGGTGTATCTGAATCACAACAAAGGATTGCCGGCTTTAACCGGTTGAAGAAAATCACATGAGAAGATTTAAAATAAAAGTGGCCGGTAAATACATATCCGCTACTCCTAAAACTATTAATGAAATATTTTTTTATTATCATCAACCGTAAACTCAGGTTGAATTGTTGAATGGTCTATATTGTAATTAACCAAAACGGCTTTTATATTATCAAGAATTCTCTCGAAACCGCTTACTCTTATATCTTCTGAAATATCAATATGTGCTTCGAACATCAGGTCGTGTTCATTTAATTGCCATACATGAATATGATGAATATTCTTCACTCCGGGAATGCTCTCGATTTCTTTCACAATTTTCTGAACGTCAATTTCTTCCGGTGTGAATTGCATAATGATTCGAAGAGATGATCTGACTATTCCCCAGCTCATGTAGAGTAGATAAAAAGCAATGGCTATTGAAAAAACGCTGTCGGTCCAGAACCATTGCAGATATTTCATCGCGAGCCCTCCCAGTAAAACTGCAACAGAGGTAAGCATGTCGCCTAACAGATGAAGGTAAACCGATTTCATGTTCATATTCTTCCGGGAGTCGTCTCTTATAAACAAGACACTTATGCCATTTACAAGAATTCCGGCAATAGCCAGATAAATAACAAGATTGGCAGAAATCGGAATCGGATTAACTAGTCGCTGTATCGCTTCGAAAAGAATTATAACTGAAATAATAATCAGGGTTACAGAATTTATGAAGGCGGCAAGAATTTCAGACCGTCTGAAACCGAAAGTTTGTTTTTCTGTAGCTTCTCTTTTAGCTAATCTGTTTGCTATATAGCTTATTACCATTGATAAAACATCGCTGAAGTTGTGAGCAGCATCACTAAGCAGTGCCATGCTTCCCGATATAATACCACCTATTGCCTGGGCCAAAGTAATACCAACGTTAAGCAGAATGGCTAACCCCAGATTCCTGCCACTTATATTGTGTTGATGATTTACTTCGTTCATAAGTGACTTTTAAAAATTTGAACCGGAGCAATATAAGTCATTACACTAATATGTGCAACAATTAAACCTGTTACACTATGATCATCCTATTTTACCCCTTTCTGGTTTAGTGTTTTTATGCATGTTCATATATATCCTTTATCGGACGCTGTTTAAAAAATCATATTAAATAGATATCCAACTATCAATATTCCTCCTCCTACGACACCAATAAATGTGAGTATTAAAGGGAGTTTGAGTACTTTACGCAGGATTATCATTTCAGGTAATGACAACCCGATCACAGCCATCATAAATGCAAGTGCGGTTCCAAGTGAGGCACCCTTTTCAATCAGAACTGCAACAATGGGCACTATACCTGCAGCATTTGAATATAATGGGATCCCAATTAAAATTGATAATGGTACTGAATACCACGAAGTTTTACCCATAAGAGTCGCCATAAATTCTTCCGGTATATAACCATGTGCCCCGGCTCCTACTGCAATACCTATGGCAACATAAATCCATACCTTGCCAACGATATCCTTAACTGCATCCCAACCGAGACTGACTCTGCTGCCGAATGTTACTTTTTCTTCTTCCTCTGTATTATTACCAAGATGCGTTTCATAGACCCATGGTTCTACCCATTTTTCAAGCTTAAGCTTCCCAATTATCCATCCTGCAATAATTGCTATGGCTAAACCGGTTCCAACATATATTGCAGTTACTTTCCATCCAAACATTCCATATAGAAGAATAACAGCAACTTCATTAATCATAGGGGAAGATATAAGAAATGAAAATGTGACCCCGAGAGGAACTCCCGATTCTACAAATCCAAGAAATAAGGGTATAGCTGAGCATGAGCAAAAAGGAGTAACAATTCCTAAGGAAGCAGCCATTACGTTTCCGGTGAAAGTCTTCTTTCCTTCCAGCGCTTTACGTGTTCGCTCAGGTGTGAAATATGTCCGTATAATTCCAACAAAGAAAATGATTAGTGCAAGTAACATCATGACTTTTGGAACTTCAAAAACAAAGAAACGAACAGCTTCAGTCAGATGTGCCCCTTTTGGCATTCCGAAAACCGTATCGATTAACCAGTCGGTTCCTGGCTGAAGATTACGATATACAATGTACCAGACAGGTAACAATACAACAGGTAACCAGATATTTGTTTTAATATTTTTCATTTATTCAGAATTAACATTTCGTCATACTACGAAATAAGTTTATAAAATTTTTTCTACAGATAAACCCTTATTATATAATAAATTCCGACGATAATAAAGACAACAGCAATTACTCTTCTGAACCAGAGTTCAAAGATTTTAATCTTATTATAAACACCTCCAATTCCTGAAACTGTATAGGCAAGTACCCAGGCAATAATAATTACAGGAATCCCTGTAGCGATGGCGAAAATAACGGGCAGATACAATCCTGAAGCACTTGATATGGTTAACGGGATCAATGTATAAGTTATTGCTCTATCAAGAGTATAGAACAACCCATTGAAAAAGACTCTGTTACGACTTTCCAGTTCTTTGCTTATAAAACCTATTGCTGTTATATTGGTTGCCAGCGGGCATGGACTTATTGCGGTCATCAAACCAAGTAATAAAGCTGTAACCCATGGCATTGATCTGCTGTCGAGAAGATTGGTGAGAAACTCGATCATCCCAATTTGAAAATTTGAAAATGTGGCAATTTGAAAATGTGTTAATTTGAAAATGTGTTAAGTAATTAGAAATTGCTTTATTTCATCAACGGAGGGTATACGTCCTTTTGAGACTACTTTTTCGTTTAAAACCAGAGCCGGTGTCGTCATGATGTTGTATTTCATGATTTCAACTATATCTTCTACTTTACTTATGTTCGCATCAATGCCATTATCTTTCACCACTTTACGGGTAATTTCCTCAAGGGTTTTGCATCTCGAGCATCCGGTACCTAATATTTTTATTTCCATTTTATATTTTATTTAATTTTTTGCCACCAAGACACCAAGACACTAAGTTGCACTAAGAAATACTATCCTCTTTTTTTGTCAACCTTAGTGTCTTAGAGCCTTTGTGGCAACTTCTTTTCTTCATTTTTTAACCAATTTACCTGCTAAAAAACTTACCAAACATCTCTCTTGCCTCAGCCCAGTTTTCCTTATTAATACAATATTTAATATAGGGAGGGTTTATTTCACCCTGAATCAGACCGGCTTCTTTCAATTCCTTCAGATGCTGGGAGAGTGTTGAACGGGCGATGGGTAGTTCTTCAGCCATATCGCCGCTATAGCAACATTTATCAGTGTTCTTCACAAGGAAATCCATTATAAACACCCTTACAGGATGTCCCAGTGCTTTTGAGTAACGGGCAATTTTTTCCTGTTTATCTGTGTACACCTTTACCTTTATCTCCATTTCATTTTGCATTTCGTAAAATAACGAAACAAAAGTATAAAAATATAATTACACTAAACAGAATTACACGATTTTTTAATTAATAGGCTAAACCCTTCTGTTGCATTTCCCAAAGAAAATGGGCCTGATTATTAAGCCCATCTTCATTTTAAAAATACTTTATAAATATTCTAAATTCCTGATTATTACTTTCCTGCCTTGATTTCAGGAATAAGCTCCTCGCCTGAAAGTTTGAAATTTTCAGCCTCTTCAGGAGCAATAAGGAAGATTGATGTTCCGGCCTCAAGGCCTTTTTCAATTATTACGTTCTTATCATTTGACTTCCCGAGAAGCACAATCTGCTTTTTCCTGTTCTTCTGATATACAAAAGGAATACTGTCGGTACCTGCCTGAACACATTCCGACGGAATGAAAATTGCATCAGGGTATGATTCTATTATAATCTTATTTCCAGTTGTCATGGAAGGTCTCAGCAGCGGATCAGAACCATC
>JFJP01005977.1_pt1 | contig 11003 bp, 7 predicted proteins | sample 431651 | NCBI WGS metagenome assembly JFJP01 (sample SAMN02602958, study PRJNA72255) | Microbial mat metagenome, whole genome shotgun sequencing project. | biome: fresh water; feature: sink hole; material: water; isolation source: purple microbial (photo- and chemosynthetic) mats found in...
TTGAAGCGCACCCGGCCGTTGTTCACAACCGGGGGGTCGTGGACGCGCTCAATGAAAGTCGCGGCTTTGCATCGCCAGCTCGCCCAGCAGCGGCGTGAGGTCTTGCAAACGCCGGGCAATCAGGTGACAAACCTGACCAGCGCTGTCTTCGTCGCGCTGCCAGATGCCGTGCACCGCCAGCAGTTGGGCGTGCAGCAGCTCGCTGCGCTGCTGTTCCTTGAGCGCTTTCCAGACGATCACGTTGGTGTGGCCGGTTTCATCTTCCAACGTGACAAAGGTCACGCCCTTGGCCGTGCCCGGGCTTTGCCGCATGGTGACCAGTCCGGCGGTGGCGGCGCGCCGGCCATGCGCCAGCGTGCGCAGCTTGTCGGCTGTAGCCAGCTTTAATTTCGATAGCTTCTTGCGCAACAGCAGCAAGGGATGCGAGCGCAAAGTTAACCCAAGTGCGGCATAGTCAAAGCGCACCTCCTGGGCTTCGGGCGCGGCGGGAAAAAGGCAAGCCGACTCGTTCACCGGCGCATCGCGCAGCAGCAGCGGCGGGGTTTTCAGGGCGCTGGCCTGCCATACCTGCTGGCGGCGATGCCCGGCCAGGCTGTGCAGGGCATCGGCGCTGGCCAGGGCGTTGAGCTCAGCCGCATCCAGCGCGGCACGCTGCGCCAGGTCTTCCACACTGCAAAAAGCCTGCTGCGCCCGTGCGCTGACGATGCGCTGCGCAGCGGCTTGACTCAAACCGCTGACCAGACGCAAACCCAGGCGCACGGCGGGCAAGCTGTCCGGTGGATGCTGCCCTGCATCTGACGACGCTTGCTCATTGCCGCTTTGGAGGTGGGTGGGCATTGTGGCTGACAGCGTGCCATCCCAATCGCTGTACGCCACATCGGCTGGCAGCACCGCAACACCATGGCGACGCGCGTCCTGCACCAGTTGCGCCGGGCCATAAAAGCCCAGCGGCTGGCTGTTCAGCATGGCGGCCAGAAAGCAGGCTGGCTCGTGCTTCTTCAGCCAGCAACTGGCCCACACCAGCAGCGCAAAGCTGGCCGCGTGGCTTTCGGGAAAGCCGTATTCGCCAAAACCCTCGATCTGCGCGAACAACTGGTCGGCGTACTCGGCCGTGTAGCCGTTTTTCAGCATGCCGCCGACCATCCGCTGGTAAAACTTTTGCACCCCACCCTGGCGCTTCCAGGCCGCCATGGCGCGGCGCAGTTGGTCGGCCTCACCGGCAGAAAAGTCGGCCGCCGCCATCGCCACCTGCATCACCTGCTCCTGAAATATGGGCACGCCGAGGGTGCGCTTGAGTACCTCCTTGAGCGCCGGGCTGGCGTAGCACACTTGCCCGGGGTGCGCGCGTGCCAGCAGATACGGATGCACCATGCCGCCCTGAATCGGCCCCGGGCGCACGATGGCGACTTCCACCACCAGGTCGTAAAAACAGCGCGGCTTGAGGCGCGCCAGCATGCTCATCTGCGCCCGGCTCTCGATCTGGAACACGCCCACGGTGTCGGCGGCACAAATCATGTCAAAGGTGGCCGGGTCGTCAGCCGGGATGTCCTGCATCTGAAATGGCCGCCCCCGGCGCGCGCTCACCAGCGCCAGGCAGCGGCGGATGGCGCTGAGCATGCCCAGTGCCAACACGTCAACCTTGAGCAGCCCGAGTGCGTCGAGATCGTCCTTGTCCCACTGGATCACGCTGCGCTCGGGCATGGCGGCGTTTTCCACCGGCACCAGTTGGGTCAGCTTGCCACGCGTCAGCACAAAACCGCCCGGATGCTGACTCAGGTGGCGCACAAAGCCCTGCAACTGGCGGCTCAAATCCAGCCAGAGCTGGAGCAAAGGGCTGTCAAGCGCAAGCTTGGCCGTTAATGCGACAAATGGCTTGTCCCGATCAGGCATTGGCTGCCCGTCATTGCCGCGCAGGCGGGAATCTGGCCGTCTGCCGGACCTCAGGATGTCCGCCTGCGCTGCAACAACGCTGGCATCGGCCGAATCCACACCGGCTGGCGTGGCAATGACGGCGCAGCCATCCGGTGCGCCGGGCGGCGAAGTGCGGTTGGAGGGTGGCGTTGCCGCCTGCCCGGCCAGACGCTCCAGCGCCGCCTGCAAGCGCCCGGCCAGCAACTCGCGGCTGGCCATGCCAGGACGCTCCCGGGCCAGCGCAGTGATCAGCGCCTCATCCACACCCAGCGCCCGGCCCACATCCCGCAAGGCACTGCGCGGGCGGTAACTGGTGGCCACGGCGGTCAGCGCGGCGCGGTCGCGACCATATTTGGCGTAGATGTACTGAATGACCTCTTCACGCCGCTGGTGCTCAAAATCGACATCAATGTCGGGCGGCTCGTCGCGCTCACGGCTGATAAAACGCTCAAACAGCAAATTGCCGCGCGCCGGATCGACTTCGGTCACGCCCAGGCAGTAGCACACCGCCGAATTGGCCGCCGAACCGCGCCCCTGGCACAAAATGCCCTGGCTGCGGGCAAACGCCACGATGTCGTGCACCGTCAAAAAATACATTTCGTACTGCAGTTCGGCAATCAGCGCCAGCTCGTGCTCAAGCTGCACGCCCACGGCCGCAGGCAAGCCTGCCGGGTAGCGCCGCGCTGCGCCTGCATAAGTGAACTGGCGCAGGGTTTGCGCCGGTGTCAAACCCGGCAACACCGCCTCCGTCGGGTACTGGTAGCGCAGCTCGTCGAGGCCAAAGGTGCAGCGCGAAGCCACCACCAGGGTGTTGGCCAGCAGCTCGGGCGGGTAAATGTGCGCCAGCCGCTGGCGGCTGCGCAAATGGTTTTCGGCGTTGGGCTGCAGCGCCAAACCACACTGCGCCACCGGCTGGCCCAGGCGCACGGCAGTCAGCACATCTTGCAGCGGCTTGCGTGAGCGCAAATGCATCAGCACGTCGCCGACCGCCACCAGCGGCACGCCGGTACGCTGTGAAATTTGCCGCAGTTGGAGCAACACCAGCGCGTCGCAGGCGTGCAGCAGTTGCCGCACGGCCAGCCATAAATTGATGCCAAACAGGCCTCTGGCGCTTGCTGTGATTGCGCAAGCAGCTTCCAGATCAATAGCATTTGGCAGCACCAGCAAAACCTCGCAGCCCACCAGCGCCGCCCACGCCGCATCTGGCCAGCGCACCTGGTACTGCCCTTTGGGCGCACTGCGCCGCGCGGCGGTGATGAATTCGCACAACGCGCCCCAGGCATTCAGGTCACGCGCCAGGGCGATCAGGCGCATCTGGCGTGCATCATCAGGCGCGCTGTCACCCGCTGGTGTCCGGGTGTGGCGCGATGCGGTGGTACCGGCCCCGCCGCCCAACCCCGGCGGCAGCACAAATTGCGCCCCAGGCAGCAGCTTGAGGCCAAGTTTTTTGGCCTCGGTATGCGCCCGCACCAGGCCCGACACGCTGCATTCATCACCGATCGCCAAGGCGGCATAACCGAGCGCATGGGCGCGCTGCACCAGCTCCTCGGGGGTCGAGGCCCCCACGCCAAAGCTGAAATTGCTGCGGCACAGCAGCTCGGCGTAGTCTGGCAATGCCGATGGCGCAACCGATGGCGCATCCATCAAACGCCTCTTGTCAGGCAAAAATGCCATGCAAATACCACGCGGATGACTGGCCCGCCACGTTGGCGTCAGCCAGGCGCTCGCGGTAGATCCACAGCAGGGCTGACTGTGGGTTGCGGGCGACAAAATAATCACGCAGGGCAGCCTGCGCAACAGGGGCAAGGGCTGCTGGCACGGCTTGCGCTGGCAGCGCCGGGCAGTCAGGCGGCTGCGGCCACCAGCCCGCCTCCAGCCGCTGTGGGCCGGCCAGCAAGGTCAGCGGACCCTGGTACTGCGGGCGCTGCTGCTGCAGCCTCAGTGGCAGCGGTTCAGCCAGCAGCCAGGTCGGGTACAGCGCGCTGGCCCAGTTCGGCGGCAGGTCGGAGGCGCTGGCTGGCTTTATGATGCCTTTTTGGCCTGTAGCCCTTTTACCACTTGCGCTACCAGCTATATTTTCAGTAGCCAATGTGGCTACTACCCAGGCTTGCCGATGCTCTGGTCGGTGGTCGGCACGGGCTTGCAGGCGCAGCACCTGAGCAGCCCCCAGGCGCGCGCTCAGGCGTTCGATGGTTTGCATCAGACTGTCGCCAGGCTCTTGGGCTTGGGGCAGCAGGCTGACGCTTTGCCCCGCCAGCGCACAGGTTTCCAGCGAGCGCAGGCTGACGGTGTGCACCGGCGCAGGCAGCGTGACCGGTGCCAGCCGCTCAGCCAGCAGCCGCTGCAGGTGCGCCGTGTCGCTGCCGGCTTGCGCGCTGCGAATGGTCAGCGCACCCGTTTTGTCAGTGTGGCGCCGCGCATCCATGTGCCAGCCCAGCTCGATGGCCCGCACCCCCAGTTGGCGCAATTGCAGCCACACCTGCAACTGCGCCAACAAACGACGCGCACCAAACAGCATGGCTGGGGCGCTTTCGATCTGGCTGGGCAGCGCCAGCCGGGCTTCAAACACGTCGGGCAGCGTCAGCCACGGGTAAATATCGGGCCGCTCGCCATAAGCCTGGTCCAGCGCATCAAGCAAGGCTGCACCAAAGCGCCGGGCCAGTCCGTCACGCGGCAGTGCCCGCAACTGGCCCCAGGTGCTGCAGCCCAGGCGCATGAATGTTGGCAGGTGCGTCCGGGCTGCGGCCAGCGCGCTCAAGGGCAAATCGTCAGCGGCGGTGCTGGCGGGCCGGGCTGCGTACAAGCGGCCAAGAGCTACTAATGATGTAGCTGCTCGCGCATATCCTGTAAGGGCTACAGGCTTTTTTTCCATATAAATTCGGCGCAACAAGGTAGCCCGGCCACCCCACAGGCGTTCGCTGGCAGACACCTCCAGCAGCAGCGCATCGGGCAACAGCGCCACCTTCGGGGTGAATTGCAGCGCCCACCAGCCCAGCGCGGTGAGCGGGTCGGTCAGCGTGGCGGTCTGGGTCGCCGGGGTTTCAAGCGGCGTTTGCAAGGCGATCCAGTGCATGCGTTTGCTCCGGTGGTGGCAAGTCACGTTGCGATGCCAACTTCAGGCCTGTTTTCAGGCTGCCAGAGCCGCCCGGAAAATCGGCTAAAACACGGGTCTGGGCACTCTGGAACGGCTCAGGACGACGGCACGGGGTGGTGCCTGGGCTGGCAGCTTGCGCCGCACCCCAAGCCAGCAGCTCGCACAAAACCGCTGGGTGCACTGGCAGCAGCAGGGTCTGCGCCAGCGGTGGCCCACGGCGCTTGAGAATTTGCACGGGCAGCGTCAGCGCGTCACCTGGCGTGTTCAGCAGCAGCCGCAGCGCTGCGGGCGATGCCTCATGCCGGGCGCTGGCCGGGCGCATGACCCATAGCAGCTTGGCATGCGTCTGCGCGGCCAGTTGCAGACGGCGCAGGTGATCAGCGCGCACCTCGGGCAGCCACAGCAGCAGCGCATCCACGCCAGTGCAGCGCAGCACCTGCTCAGCCGCCCACAGCCGCTGCACCATGGCTTCGGCCTGCACCCACAGCAGCGCCTGCACATCAAGCCCCTGCGCCGCCAAACCCGGCCCAAACGGCACCCAGGGCGTCCCCACCAGGGCCACGGTTTGCCCCAGCGTGCGCAAGGCCGGCAGCAGCAAACCCCACTCGGCTTGCCCGGTGTGGGCCTGCAGCAGCTCGCACAAGCCACCCACCGGCCAGCCGCCACCGGGTAACTGCGCGTCCAGCGCGGCGTAGCCGCTGGGCAGCGTCAGCCCCTTGTCGGCAGCCGTGTGCGCCAGCGCATCGGCACGCCAGACGGCATCGCCAAAATCTTCCAGCAAGGTTGAAACGCAATATGAAGCCATGACACGGCAAGGGGTGAGTAAAACCGCCATTAGACACCAAATAACTGTATGAATAAACAGCTTTTTAGCCACACAACAACACGTGGATGACACGCGTTGACAAAACAGTGATACCGGTGCCGGATCGCGATTTGACCCGCTGCTTGCCTGAATCGATGCCGCTTGCCCGAAGCAGGCGCTGACCCGAATGGCATGGCACAAGCTCCGGCCATTGCCCATTTCTGCTTCGATCAAGATCACGCAACGGGTGCGCCCAACGGAAAAATCGCGTCACTGACAAGGCAGGTTTTTGCAATTGTCAGAAAGCGCTCGAAAATACCATGAAGTCATTCGTCGCAAGGGCACGCGTCCTGCAAATTCGAAAAGGGGCCGGTTGCTTGTGTGAAAGTCGCGCCCTCGCGCCCAAGGCTGTTGGATCCCGAGAGGCCTCCAACCCATACGCAGATTACGCTACCAGCTATTTATTTTGCGGGCAACGCAAAACCCGTAGCTAAAGAATGCCCGGTGTTTTTCATATAGCGCGATCTCGCTTTCTTCCTGCGCGACGATGGCGCGGGCGGCTTCGCTGTGTTCATGCTGATGCAAAAAATCCGCAAAGCGCTGCTGCATCGGCCAGTAATAGGCCTCCAGCCAACACGCATCATCGAGCACCCAGCGGGCTGTAGCCATGGCGCTCCAGCACCGCCATTTTTTGCGCCGCTGTGCCGACTTCGGGGTATTGCGCGTGCCAATACGCCTGTAGCTCGGGCGGCCGCTTGGCGCTTAGCCAGGTCAGCTCTGACACCGCCAGCACGCCACCGGATCTGCTGATCACTTAAAAAACATAGCTGTCAGCGCAAACTCCACAAGCCCCAGCGGCTGATTTGTCATAAAAAATCCTAAAGTGTCCAGGCTGGCCGTCTGGGTTCAATGACAGCAACACAGGTCAACCCGACCGGTCACCACGGCAGAGGTGGCCCAGGGCTGAACACCGACACCCGACTTTTTCTGCTGAACAAGGTTTTTTGGCGAACCCTAGCCCCAACAAGCGCACGATTTGCAAGAGATAAAGCTTCATCAGGCCGTGCGTGCGACGATGCCACAGGCCTAGTAGTCAGGCGCGCCACGACCATCGCCTTGCGTTTACGCAAGCGAAATCCGATCACTTTTCGGTACGATTCTTGCGGCGCAGAACTGCCCGAACTCATCCAGCCTGGGCACAGAGGATTGCAAGATGTTCAAGAATCTCAACATATCGGTTCGTATGGCCTTGGGCTCCGGCCTGCTGCTGCTGCTGATGGCCATGGTTGCCGGGCTGGCGGCCTATGATGCCCGCTCAAGCGCCCAAGGCCTGGTGCAGTTGCAGCAGTACAACCAACTGGCGCAACTGGCGCAAAAGTGGGCTGACAACAACGCCATCAACAACGACCGCGTGTTCAACCTGGTGGTCTCAGGCAACCAGGCGGTGCTGGCCCAACACCTCAAACCCCTGATGGCTGACATCGTGCGGGAAAACGATGGTCTGCTGGCCCAGTTGCAGCAAGGCGACACCTCCGAGCAGGGCAAGCAGGCATTGGCAGACATCGGTGTCAAGCGGCTGGCCTTTCAGGGCAGCCGCAAAAAAGTCTTTGAGGCACTCGATGCCGGGCAGATTGAGCAGGGACAACAATTGCAAGAACAGCTCATGAAGCCGGCCTTGAACGCCTTTCGGGCCTCGGTGGCGGCCTTTGTGGAACTTCAGCAGCAGCGGGCACAACAATTTGGCGTGAGCCTGCAAGTGGCCAGCTCGCGCAACCTGCAAATCCTGGGCCTGGCCTTTTTGCTGGCCGTGGTGCTGGGCACGCTGAGTGCGGTCTGGATTGCGCGCAGCATTACCCGCCCGCTGGGCTACGCGATTCGGGTGCTGGAGCAAGTGGCCGATGGTGATCTGAGCAGCTCGTTGCGCGTGACACGTCACGACGAAGTCGGTGCCCTGCAAAGTGCCGCTGCACGCATGCAGCAAAGCCTGCGCGACATGGTGGGCCAGTTGCAGCAGGTGGCACAGCACATTCAGTACAACGCCGATGAAGTGGCCCAGGGCACGCAAGACTTGGCCGAGCGCACCGAAGCGACCGCCAGCAACCTGGAGCAAACCGCCGCCAGCATGGAGGAGTTTTCGGCCACCATCAAACAAAACGCCGAGGCCGCCGCCTCAGCCAACCAAAAGGCCGAGGCCGCCGTCAGCGTGGCGCAGCGCAGCCGTGGCTCGGTCGAGGCGGTGGCGCACAACATGCAATCGATCACCGAAAGTGCCCAGCGGGTGGGTGAAGTAATCAGCGTCATCGACTCAATTGCCTTCCAGACCAACATCCTGGCGCTCAATGCCGCCGTGGAGGCAGCGCGCGCCGGCGACCAGGGACGCAGCTTTGCCGTGGTGGCCGCAGAGGTGCGTTCGCTGGCCCAACGCAGCGCCGATGCGGCCAAAGAAATCCGTGGCCTGATCACCCACAGCATGGCGCAAGCCCAGCACGGAACACAAGTCGTCCAGGAAGCCAATCACACCATGCATGAGCTGTCAGATTCGGTGCACCAGGTGGCTGAATTGATTTTGGTGGTCACCACCGCCAGCGCCGAGCAAACCATCGGTGTCGAGCAGGTCAATCAGGCGGTCTGCAATCTGGACCAAATGACCCAGCGCAACGCCGGGCTGGTCGAGGCATCAACCGCTGCCACCGGCCAGTTGCGCGACCAGTCGCGTCAGTTGAGCCAATTGGTGGCCGGTTTTCGCCTGCCTTGAACGGTTGCCGTTGCTTGCGCCAGCCAATCCGCTGGCCAGTGATGTGTGGCAGTTGTCTTTGTGAGGGGTAAGGCTTGCGTTTGATCGGGCAAAATTGTTGCGCCCTTATCATTGACAGATGCCAAGCCAATCCAGCCTGACTCCCCCGTTGCACAAGCTGCGCTGCGCCTGGCAGCGCCAGTTGGCCAGCGGCTGGTTCATGCTGCAATTTGGCGCGCTGGTGCTGGTGCTGGCCCTGATGCCATCGACCCACACAGCGGCTTACCGGGCGACTACGGCGCGGCATATTCACACCAGCACCTGGCAGGTATTGCCTTGGTTTACCGCGCTGTCTGCGCTGCTAAGCCTGGTGCTGATCCGCATTGTGGTGGTCACCGCCTTGAGTTACGGGCTGTCGCAGTACGCGCTGCAAATGGTAGTGCGGGTGCTGGTGCTTGAACTCATTCCGCTGTCGGCAGCCATGTTTGTCGCGCTGCGCGCCAGCCTCGCATTCAACACCGGGCAGCGGCCACGCGCTGCCGCCAACAAGGTCTGCCGGGTCGGTGAGCTTGGCCTGCTGCGCCTGCGCAGCGAGTTGACCCCGCGCGTGCTGGCCGATGCGTTTTCGGTGCTGGCGCTGGCCACCATCAGCAGCCTGATTGCGCTGGTGTTGACGTATTTGATGGTGTATGGCCCGTCGCCTTGGGGCCTGCCCGGCTTTACCCGTGCCGTCGGTCAGGTGTTTGACCTGACGGTGTCCCTAAGCTTTGTTCTGAAAGCGTTTTTGTTCAGCATGGCGGTGGCGGTGGTGCCACTGGCAGCCAGCCTGGAAAACACGCCGCCTTCGCCCGGCGGCCCGATTCAGCCCGGCGCGGTGCGCCTGTTTCTGGTGCTGCTGCTGCTCGAAGCGGCCTCGCTGGTGGTCAAGTATATTTAAGAAAAATCCGCCCCCAGCCCTTTGTACTAAAGCGCTGACAGCTATCAAACTCGGACTACCTTCACAAACCTATGCCAAACCCTGAAATCCCTGACAAACCCGTCTCCACCACCAGCCTGGAGCGCAAGGCGGTGGCGCTGCTGACTGCGGTGGCCATCATCATGCTGGGCTTTGTGCTGTATGTGATGTTTGCGCGCGGCATGTTTGAGCAAACCCGCCAACTGGTGCTGCTGACCGACGACTCCGAGGGCGTGATTGTCGGCATGGACATGACGTTTTCAGGCTTTCCAATTGGCCGGGTGCGGCGCATTGAGCTGGCCGACAACGGCCAGGTTCGCATCATCATGGAAGTGCCGCAAAAAGATGCCAAATGGCTGCGCACCAGCAGCATCTTCACGCTGGAGCGCGGCATGGTCGGCGACACCCGCATCCGCGCTTTCAGCGGCATCCTGACGGATCCGCCGCTGCCTGCCCATGCCGAGCGTGAACTGCTGCGCGGCGACATGGCGGCCGAAATTCCACGTCTGATGGCCTCGGTGCGCGCGCTGCTGGACAACCTGGAGGGCATGACCGCCACCGATTCCAGCATCAACACCAGCCTGGCGCACCTGAAAACCGTCACCCAGCGCCTGACCAGCCGCTATGGCCTGCTGACTGGCGTGCTGGGCAGCGATGACAACGCCAAAAAAGTCATCACCACGCTCGATGCCAGCAACACCCTGCTGAAAAACGCCGACAAACGATTGTTTGGTGTCGGTGGCATGGTTGACGACACCCAGGCCACGTTGAAAAGCACGCAAACCACGCTGGCCAGCAGCCAGGCGACCATTGCGCAGTTGACGGCCTTGCTGGCTGACACCCGCCAGACGCTGGGCAAAGTCGATGCGGTGCTGGTGGAGGCGCAAGCCGTGGGGGCCAACGCCCGTGTCGCCAGCACTGATCTGGGCAACTTGCGCACCGAGGTCGAAGTCAACCTGCGCAAAATCAGCCAGTTGACCGACGAGATCAACCGCAAATGGCCGTTTGCCCGTGACACGGAGATCACGCTGCCATGAAAACCACCCTGACTGCCCTGGCCCGCCTGCCAGCCCAAACCATGCACCGCTGTTGCAGGTTAACCCTTGTCAGCGCCACGCTGCTGCTGGGGGCCTGTGCCAGCACCCCACCCCCGCCAGATTGGCAAACCAGTGCGTTTGCCGCGCTCAACGCGTACACCGCTGCCTACCTCAAAGGCCACACGCGCGTGGCAGACTTTGAATTCAAGCGCGCCAAAGCCGAGATTGCCCGCACCGGGCGGCCTGACCTGATGGCGCGCGCCGAGCTGCTGCGCTGCGCGATGCAGGTCGCCAGCCTGGATTTCAGCGCCTGCACCGGCTACCAGGCGCTGGCTGCCGATGCACAGCCAACCGAGCAGCATTACGCCGATTTTCTGGCGGGCAACTGGGCGCAGCTCAATCCCGAGCTGCTGCCGCTGCACTATCGGGGGCTGCTGGCAGCGGCACTTGTTGCCCACCCGCCCGCC
>JFJP01010957.1_pt1 | contig 11003 bp, 8 predicted proteins | sample 431651 | NCBI WGS metagenome assembly JFJP01 (sample SAMN02602958, study PRJNA72255) | Microbial mat metagenome, whole genome shotgun sequencing project. | biome: fresh water; feature: sink hole; material: water; isolation source: purple microbial (photo- and chemosynthetic) mats found in...
ATCGTGGACACAAAAATAATCGTGCAAATTGCCCCAAAAGGCTCACTAAATTTTTTCAAAAAATTACTGGTTCTGGCTCTAAATTTGGCAAAAATCGGAAAAGTCAGAGCTGCAAAAATAAATCCCAAAAGTAGTGGGGTTCGAAAACTAAAATTAAAAATTAGCAAAATTGTGATAATAAAAATCGCCAAAAATAAGTTAAAATGGGAAAAAGTTTTCATAAAAATTAGTTGTTTTATTTTGTCAAGATTTACTAAAAATAATTTGAATTCTAAATTTGGTTTTGAAAATTAATCTGATTTTGAATTAATTCTAAATTTGTTAAAGGTTTTGTTTTTTGGAATTTTGTTTTTTAAAAAATTATTTTTTGGTTTATTTTGCGTTGTTTTTTGGAATTGAAATTGAGTTGAAGTTGACTTTTTGAGATAAGTTTTTTTGAAATTTTATTGAAAAATAGAGAAATATTAGGCATTTTAAGCCTACAATTTTTTAGGAATTTTCCAAAATTTAGTGAATTTCTAGGTTTTTAATTTCTAGGTTTTTAAATTACAGATTTTTAAACTATGAACGCAAAAGATTTAATAGAAAAATACCAGAGTTTGCCAGGGTAATTTATAATAACCTATTAAAACTTACTTTATAATCTAAGCAAAATTTAAGCAAAAAACTCAAGTTGAAAAAAAATAATTTTGTTTGAAACCTGTTTGAATTCTATTCAAAACATAATCACATATTTCAAAAAATGTCAAATTCCCTCAATTAGAAAAATCCAAAAAGAAATTCCTAAAAGTATTTTTTTTTACACTCCGCAGTTTTTTTACAATTTGCAAATTCGCTCGACTTTATTTGACATTTTGCTTTTTAAAAGTAATTTTTACGATAATAAAAATGGATAAAACGAGGTAAATTAAAACAAGGTAAATTTTTATGGTTTCAAATTATTTAAATGTGACAGTTAAATTGTAAAAATAAGAGGTCTATTTATTTTTTTGGAACTTTTTAAGAACTTTCCCTTGACAGATTTTGGTTTTTTTAATTGGCTTTTGATATTACTTTTTTCAATTTTTTTTGGTTAATTCAAAGTTTTAATTTCTCGATTTTTCCAAATTTTGACTCTTTTGAATTTAACTAATTTTACCAACATTTACAACCATTTTTATGCCAGCAATGTGTGCCATCTCAGGCAAAACCTACAAAAAAACGATCAAACGCAGCCACTCAATGCAAGGAACAATCATCAGACGACGTGCTAATTTGCAACGAGTTTTGATCGGCAACAAAAAAATCAAAATCTGCACCAAAGTTCTTCGCACAATGAAGCGAAATCCGATGAAACAGTGGAAAACAATCTATTCTTAGAATTATTTTTAGAATTTCCCAAATTAGGACTGTCCTCAAATTATTATTCTTTCCGTTAAAAAACTACATTAAAACGAAATAAAATATTTGTAAATTGAAATTTAAAATTAAGTTTTTTTGACATTTTTTTATCTAAAATTTTTATAAAACTTAACTTCACAAATTAGCTAATCACTTTTTTTGACTAGCTTCAATTTTTTTTGTCAAAATTACTAACTAATTTATAGGTTTTTATTTACAATTTATTTGACATTTAAACTAAAATATTCAAATTTTAATAATTTATAAACAAATCTTCTAAGATATCTCTAAATTTACAAGTTTTTTATGTCTTTATTGCCACAGATTTCAGTTAGAATTGAGAAACTTTTGAATAATTTGACTTCAGATTTTGGACTATCCAAACTTTCCAAATCCCCAGCACGGTTCAATCTTTCCAAGCTTGACTGGTTCAACAAAGAATATCTCAAAATGCTTTCTTTGGAGGAATTTGCCTTTCGTACAAGTAACTTAAAACTTAAAAACAGTGTCAACTTGGAGGCAAAAATTGATTTGGAAACAAAAGAAAAAAAGCCATTTAGAATTGGCGATTATGTTTTTTTGGTTGATCTGGAGCAAAACAAAATCTTTGGAGAAATTTCTAAAAAAAAGTGGTTAGCTGACAGTAATTTTTATCCAGTTGGTAGTGGTCGTGAAGAAGATTTGAGTTCTATTGAAAACCTCAAAAAAGAAGTTGCTGAAGAATTGAATGGACAATTGAAAATTGATGAGCAAAAACTTCTCAAAATAGCTAGTTTCAGAACTTTAAGCGAGACTATGACAGCTCACAGTGGAATAGAGTTTAACCTATATTTTTACCCAGTCAAAATGCAAAACTTACAAAATTGTGAAGAAAAATTTTCAGATGGAGTAGCTATTCAATACCAATGGTTTGATCTAAAACCTATTATCACGAATGGTAAATTTATAAATTATCCGATTTGGAAGAATTTTTGCGTAGAGAATAATTTGCCGTGTTTTGAGCCCGGTTTGGAGATTTTAACTCAATATTTGGCCCTAAATCTTGACAAAAATCGGGTGATAAAATTGTCTGAGGTTGGTTAAATTTAGCAACTTTTTAATTTTCTCAGTTTTCCAAAGACTTTCTGTTAAATTTGGTTTTTTAGATTTAGTTTTTAGTTCTCCAGGTTTAGTTTTCACAATCAATTTTCAAATATCATTGTTTAAAATCAGTTAAAAATCTATTCAAGCTAAAAAAGTTAATATTTAAGTTTAAAATTTCAAACTTCATTTTTGTCCTAAAAAAATAGCAAATTTAGTTTATTTGAATTAGAAAGTAAATTAAAACTTGTTTTTAGGTTCAGAGTTTTAACTTTTAATTTATCAAACTGTAAAAGTAAATTATAACAAAAATCCAAACAAACTTTACAATTAAATTTTAAAAATTTTGATCTAAATTAAGAATTTGGTATAATTTTCCAAAAGACTTGACAGTTTAAGAATTTTAACAGATTAATTTTTTTATATTTTTAGATTTTTTTACTAATTTTTTCAAATAATCTAGTTTTTATTTTTATGTTTTGGCTATTCGTTTTGATTGCAACTAATGTTTTTTGCTATTTTTTGCCATTTTTAATTGACTTTAGTGGCAGCGACAGCGACAGTTTTCAGAATTTTTTGGAAATGGGCTGGAAAAGTAACCGAGAAATTGCCGGTGGTGAATATTATAGGTTACTGACTTCCACTTTTTTGCACGGCGACGAGATACATTTACTCGTCAATATGTATAGTTTGTGGAGCATTGGCGGAATTTCTATTCAAGTTTTTGGGGCAGCTGGCTTTGCTCTGATTTATTTTTTGTCGGGTTTGGTCGGCTCTCTAGCAAGCTTTTTCTTTAACGCAAATCCGAGCGTTGGAGCAAGTGGAGCTATTTTTGGCCTAGTTGGAGCTCTCCTTGCTTTGGGAGTTCAAACCAACAATTTTGGGCTAATTAACAGCATTTTTATAACCATTATGGTCAATGTGGCGATTGCTTTTTTGCCGGGAAGTCGACTTGATAATTGGGGGCATTTTGGTGGAATAATTACAGGTTTTGTGGTTAGTTTTGCACTTTTAACTTTTAAAATTGGTTTGCCAAACTAGAATTTGAAACTTAGATTTTACAATTGACAAGCTGAAAGTTAAAAGTTGAGAGTTAAATTTTTTTTGACTTTTTGGCTTAAAAATTTGAGTTAGGATTAAAACTCAACTTCAATTACTAAATTTAAAATTGTTATTTTAATCAGTTTTTATAAAAAAATTAAGTAAATTACCAGTAGAAAAATTGTCAAGAAATTCATTTTTATTAGGCTTTCTACGTTCGCATTCCAAGAACTTAAAATCATGGAAATCAGATTTATTTTTAGTCGGTTTTATTAAATTATTCAGTAAAAATACCTGTGAAATTGTTTTTTCAAAAAATCAAAATACCAAATAAATTGCAAGTGAACTTTGGGAAATTGGCAAAAGGTGTTGTGAGCAAGTTCTAATAATTAAATAAAACAGTCAACAAATTTTTCAAAAAATGACCAACTTTCCAAAAAAAGTATTTTACTTTAGACATTGTTGCTTTAAAATGATTTATGGTTTGATATTAGTTAAAAAACACCTCAAAAACAGTTAATTTTAAATTTTGACTTCAGATCTTTTTGTTGAGTTTTAAAAGATAAAGTAGAAAAATGAATAATTCATTTTGGGGTAATATCCTGCTTTGTCAAATTGAATTAAGTTTGAAAATCAGTTTAAAAATCTTTTTTAAAGCTTGGGAATTTGGACTTGAAAGTTGGACTAAATTTGTAAGATTTTACTTTTGCCAATTTTCAATTTCTTCTTTGGCTTTTTTGGGTGTAATTTGGTTTTTTTGGATTTTTTTGATTAGATTTTCCAGTTCCAGATTTATTTCAGAACTTGACTCTACTTCCAAATTTTCATCCAGCCATAGCCAAAAGTTCCACAAATTAGCAATTTTATCCAAGTTTTTATCTGAATTTTGAGAATTTTTTTCATTTTTCATTTCTCCACCAATTTCTCCATTTGTTTCCCATAAAAGCTGAAAAAGAGGATTTTCTAGATATTTTTCCATTTCTAGATTTGTTGGTTTTTGAGGTATTTTGGAGTCGTTTTTGTGATTACCTTGATTGACCAAAATAGAATTTTGCTGGTTGAGTTTTTTTTCCAGAATTTCGGCAAAGTTGTTTTTTGTCCAAGAATTGAGTATGTCAGGCAAGGTTTTGAGTTTATTTTGTGAGTTTTTTTGAGAAGTTTCTAAATTTTTAATTTGTAAAATAGACCAAAAGTTGTGGAAAAAAGGCAAAGTTGAAGAATGTTTTAAATTAACTTCAGAATTATTTTTTGAATTATTTTTTGACAAAGTATTTTGAGAATAGTTTTGAAAGCTCTCCGACAAATTCCAGTGGTTAGTTTTTTCAATTTTTGTGTTCGAATCAAGGTAAAATAAAGTCAAACTAGCCATTTCTTCACTTGGAGTTAGGAAATTACCAAAAAAATTCCGAGTTTGCTGCCAGTCAATTTCCCTTTGTAGAATTAAAATGACTTGAAATCCACAAAGCACGAAATATTGCGATAATTCCAAGCAGTTTTCTGAGCTAAAAATATTAACATTTTGGACAGCAATTTCAAAATCTGTGACAAAAATTATCTGTTCATTGTTACTTTGCAAAGAAAAGATCAAATCCGACACATTATTCTTGGTAAAGCCGGATAAAAAATTCCGTGAACCGAATAAAATCGGACAAAAAAGATCAAAAAGAAGCCCAGTTTTCCACATTTCCTCAACCTTTCTCATTTTTAAAGGCTCAAAATTTAGATTCTGCTTCAGACTCAGTTCGTATTTTTTGACTCCAATTAATTCGCCAATAATTTCGGAAATTTCAAACTCACCGCTCGTAATTTTAACTTGGTATTTGGGCTCATTGTTTGGAGCAATCAACCAAAATAAATTGCCGTTATTCTCCACAAAACCGAGCTTTTGACCAGCGAAAACTCTTTCGTTATTTTGAACCGTTGGAATAAAATTATATCTTTTTAATTCCAAATTGTTTTCCAAACTTTCATTTCTCTGATTTTGCAAATTTAACATTTTTTCCGAATTATTTTCCGAATTATTTTCCGATTTTTGGTCTGAGTTTTCTGCCATATTTTCCCATATTTTTGGGCTAATAAAGTCGTCATTGGCAAAATTCCACAAGTTTTGTGAGCTGCAATTTTCAAAATCTCCCGAACACTCAATTTTTAGTTTGTTTTTACTTGAAATTTTATTTGAATTTGGAAATGTTTTTAAACTTTCTGAGTTTTTTTCTGAATCTTCTAAATTTTTACTTTTGAAACCACTTTGACATTTTTCTATTTTGACAATTCTACCAACAGTTCGCCAAAAATTCTGCCAAACCTGAACTTTCTGACCCAAAAAAACCTCAAAATCTTCTGACAATTCCTGTGATTTCAAAAAAGGAGGGAAGTTTTTAGTTTCGGAAAAATAAATTTCAAAATTAACGGCAGTTTTGGTCATTTTGGTAAGCAAAAGTCTTGACATAGTTTGAATTTAGATTATGATTTTATAAAAATTTTTGTCTAAAAATAGACTTGAGTTAAAAATGGAAAATTGGAATTTGAAAATTGAAGTTTTGAAATAAATGACTGTGTTGACTAAAAAATTAGAACTTAGTTGTAGGCTGAACTCCAAAAAAACGAGAATCATATTTTGGCAAAAGACATTCTTTAACTTTAGCTATTTCTTGCGGAGAAACTGGAACTGAAGCGATGAGAAAATTTACCCTCACTGGATATTGATCGGCTCGATTGAAAGGTACGTCTCTATATTTTGGGTTTTCTTTAAGATTTCTTTCACGATTAATCTGGCTAATTTCCTTCTCAAATAATCCTTTAGAACTATCATTGGAGTTCATAACTCTGTCAACATAGCCACCATCTTCAAAATAACCGACATTTACCATTTCACCATTTCGGGGAATATAGACACTGCTCGAGTGAGAGTCAAAACCGTAATTTGTATTATTCAAAATCAAAAAATCTTGGCATTTGCTTATAACTAAATCAGAATTATTAGTCCCGAAAGGCTTACCAATAACAACGAAAATCAAAAAAATACTGAAAGATAACACACCTAAAATCAAAGTGGAAATAATAATTTTCAAATACTTGGCAAATTTGAGCTTGAAAATAAGAATGATGAGGAGAATTAAAGTACAAATTCCTAAAACATGATGTGATATACTGAAGAAATCTGTAAAATTTTCACCCAAAAACCAAAAGAAAAACCACCAGTTTTGGAGCCGTGAATGGTAATTTAATGGAATGTAAAAATATAGAATAAACGGGACTATAATAAAAATTGTTAGAATCGGATTTTTGGAAATAAAATCTAAAATGGATGTATTTTCCCTTGTTTCATCAGTTTTTTTAATCGAATCTGGTGGCATGGTTTTAATATAACTTTTTAAATCTTATTAAATTTAAAATACTGCAAAAATAGTTAATTTTAAATCTGATTTTGGGTTTGATTTTGGGCTGAATTCTGGACGAAAAACACATTTTGAAAGTTAAAAAATTTATAAACTTTGAACTAAATTCCGAACTAATTTTGTGAACTAATTTTGGGAAATTCTCAAAAAAGTTTGGGCGTAAAAAACCTGTCAATCAAAAAATAATTTGACGAATTTAGATGGGTTTTCGGAAAGCTAGTCTTTGAAATTAAAAAGTTCAATCAATCAAAACAAGTCAAAATATGCAAATTTGGGTGTGCCAGAAGGAATTTGGCGGGGAAATCCACAGCTTTGAGCTTGCCTTCCAGCATTTCTTGGAGCGTGTCAATTTTGTTGCCAGTCAATAAAACGGTAATTTTTTCGGAATTGAGAAGGCTTTCTACAGACAAACTCAGTCTTTGGGCAACTGCAAAATCAGCTGTTTGAGAGCTAATAACTGTATTTTTATTAGCAAAATTACCTCTTGGAAAAAGAGACGCAATGTGACCATCTGACCCAATTCCCAAAATTGTTTCGTCAAACCAAATTCCGTCCAAATTCTCTAATTTTTCGCTATAATCAGACAAGGATTTTTCAAGGTTTTCGGTCTGCCAAAAGTGCAAATTGCCATTTCTTTCCATTTCTTCGGTAGCAAAAAGTCCCAAATTTTCTCGAATTTGAAATTGATTAGAGTTCGTGTCAGTTGGATGGATAAACCTCTCATCGCTTTGAAAAATCTCTAATTTTACCCAGTCAATTACAGGACTTATGCCAATTTTTTTGTAAAGTGGAAGAGGGGTAGAGCCGCCGCAAAAAAGCAGTCTGCAAGAGCCTTTCAAGCCTTGTGTACTGAGAATATTTTCTTCAAGTGCTAGGTAAGCTGCGTCATAAAGGACAGAAATTGTCTCAAAATGAACGATTTTGGGCGGATAAATACTAGTTTGGTTCGAGTCTATATTGGACACAGGTTAGTTAAAAAAGTGAAGTGAAAAAGTGAAGTGAATTGTTTTTATGAATAGTTGTGTGTTATTTTTCCAAAACTTAAAATTAAAAAGAAATGAAATAATCTAAAAATTAGTTGCTTTACCAGAAAAACTTTAAAAAACTTTAAAAAACTTAGAGCAAAATTAGAAAAGTTAAATTAGAATATTTAGTTAAAAAAATCTGCTAAAACTACGCTTTGAAAATTTAGAATTAGAAATTTAGTTAAAAACTACATTATAACATCAAATAAAATCTAAAAATTGTCAATTTTGGAATAATTTACCTTGTCAAAACCTTTATTTTATCAGACAAAAAAACCATTTTGAACTTTTTACCAAATTTTTACTTGACGAAAACTTCAAAAAGTATTTTTATTACTTTGTAAGTTGCTTATAAACTAATTTTCAATTTCAAAAGTTTTGTAAAGTTTCAAATTCTTCATTCCGAAATAGCTCAGCGGTAGAGCAGTTGACTGTTAATCAATTGGTCGCAGGTTCGAATCCTGCTTTCGGAGCCAAACCAAAGTTAATAAAATTCAAAAAGCATAATTCAAAAAATTAAAATCACAAACTTCCGCTTGGAGGTTTACTTTTTTGTCATTTTTAAAAAGTATTTTTATTTTTTTGGAATTTTGTTTTGTCAAATTTAAAATTCTATTTTTTGATTTTTACATTGATTTTTCATTTGAATTTTTGAATTAGAGTTTTAGATTTTTTTAGAATTATTTTAAAATTTCAGAGCTGTTTACCATGTTTTTGTAAATATCTTTTAAAAAATTGCAAAAAGTGTAGTTATGGAAAATGTGTCAGATTAGTAAACTTTTAGAAAATTTTAACGCAAAAATAAAAAAGTTTGAACAATTGAAAAAGTTTGAACTGAAATGAAATCAAAAGAATTACGAAAATTAAAAAATAATTGGTGCGAAAGGTATAGAAATTTACATTTTAAAAAATTACCGAAAATTTGAATTTACTTGAATTTTATTTGAAAGTTTTAGTTTAAACTTAGTTGAATTTTGCTTGACTTTTAGTTGAATTATTCAGCTTTTTTAAGGGATTTTGTAGTTTTATAAAAAAATTTGGACAAAACAAAAAATATGTTTTATAATGGTGCTAGTTCTAAAAATTTTACAAAAACCTGAATAGTAATTAGCAAAAAATTCAATTTTTACAAACATCTCTAAATTACTTTTAAAAAACTTTTTCTACTTTTTACCAATTTTTCAAAATCAGATTATCCAAAATTATTTATATTTAAATTTTTCCAAAAAACTTCATCAATTCTACTAATTTTTATTTTTTCCAATTTTTCAAACTATTGTTTTCCATTTTTTTTAACTTTTTTATTTTTTTGACAAAGTAAAACTGAGAGATAATTTTGAGAATTTTGGCAAATTTTAAGAAATTGAGAATTTTGAATTTTTTAAATTTAATTTGTAAATATTTTTGGCTAATTTGAGCTAAGATCGCAACTTGGCCCAAACGCCCATTTTTCCAAAACAAACATACATATTTTATGCCATCTCTACAATTACCAGAATTATTGGTTATCGGATTTCTATTCATCGTTTTTTTTGGTCGTGGCAAACTCGGTTCCACTTTTCAAGAGCTAGGCGGTGCTGTCAATCAATTCAAAAAAGGAATGTCCGAAGCTGAAGAAATCAAAAAAGATCTTCACGCAAGTATCACCGAGACAGGTAAAGACGCTAAAGATGTTAAAGTTCAAGACATCAAACTTCAAGCTGTGGCTGAATAATCAAAATTTCTAAGTTTTTTTCCGAACTTAAAAAATTTATTTAGTTCCAAAAATATAGCTCAGATATTTAGTTCAAAAATTCAAAAGTTCAAAGTTTCAAATTGGCAAAATTCAAAAAATCTCTCAAAAAATTTCGTTTTAGTTATTCAGTTTAATTTCACTTTAGAATTAATTCTAGAGTTAAAACCTAAAGAAAAAATAAAAACCAAAATACAATTGAATCAAATTAATTTCAAAAACTAAAACCAAAACCATATGGAAACACCAACCTTATCACAAAAAAACGTCTGGGGACATCTTCAAGATTTACAAACTTGGATTCTTTGGGCAGTAGCTACTTGGGTTTTGGCAAGTGTTGTTGTCAGTTTTTTTAGCGATTCTATTTTGGCATTTCTTCAGGCTCCAATCAAAGGTCAGACTTTATTTTTGCATTCCCCAACCGATTCTTTGATGTTTTTATTCAAAATTTTCGGTTTAGGTGGTTTGGTCATTTCGCTGCCAGTTCAAGTTTGGCTTCTTTGGCGATTTGTTTCTCCGGCTTTTGATCGCAAAGAGCAGCAATTTGGCATTTTTTACATTTTGGCAATTTGTGTTTTGAGTTTGATTGGACTTGGTTATGGCTATTATTCTTTAATTCCCGCCAGTCTCAAGTTTTTATTAGAGCTCAGTCCTAAGGGGACACAACTAATGCTCACAGCTGGAGAATATGTGGATTTTTTGATGATGCTTTTGGTTTTGATCGTTTTGGTTTTCCAGACTCCAATTTTGGTTTTTGGTCTAATCAGAGCTAGAATTGTCGAGCCAGAAAGTTTTGCCAAACACCGCAAAGTCGTTTATTTTGCCCTTGTGGTCGGACTTTGTATGGTTTTGCCGCCCGATCTGGTTTTGCTTTTTATGACTGTTTTGCCGATTATTTTGCTTTACGAAGCTTCCATACTGCTTGGCAAATTTAGTCTCAAAAATTCCAAAAATCCAAGCAAAGCTATTTCAGAAATCATTCCAACTGTTTCCAATTCAGACTAGATTCAACAGAAATTCAGCTAACTTAATCATTTAATCTCGTTAAAAAAATTAAAATTTTAACACTTTTTTCGCTTTTTCTTTTTCAAACTCCATATGTAAAACTTACCTCTATCCACGCTTTTTCTATCCACGCTTTTTATAAGTAAAACTTTATAAGTAAAAACAAATATGCAACCACCCAACAAAAATTTTTCAAGGCGAAGTTTTCTCAAATTTCTCGCAGGTTTTTTGGCTATTTTTTCACTTCCAGGTTTTGGCAAAATCATCACATCAACCAATTCTAAGGATGAAAAGGTAGAAGTCAAATCAGGCTACGGAGCCGATACTTATGGACTTTAGATT
>JFJP01040580.1_pt1 | contig 11003 bp, 16 predicted proteins | sample 431651 | NCBI WGS metagenome assembly JFJP01 (sample SAMN02602958, study PRJNA72255) | Microbial mat metagenome, whole genome shotgun sequencing project. | biome: fresh water; feature: sink hole; material: water; isolation source: purple microbial (photo- and chemosynthetic) mats found in...
CTTGATGAGCTTATAGAGAAACACGATAACCCAACGCCAAGAAAATCAATTGGTTTCAAAACCTCCGCTAAAGATAAAACATGAGATCGAATATTGGGCACTAGAATATTCAAATTCAAAAATCTCAAATTCTGCTATGAGATTAATTTCGCAATATTTTAAAACCTAACAATATGGGACTAATCAGAGAACCAAAAAATGTTGATTTTACCGTACAGTCGAAACCCTGGACCGAAGAAGAACTTCATGACTTCAGAATACTTATGAATGAACTAAAGTTGAAAAACACGAAAAGAAAAATTCGTTCGGTTCCTACAAAAAAAGAAGTATAAACTTAATGAAGTATTTCTCTTGAAATCTTGCCAGGTTTCTTGCTAGGTTTTTATCATAACAGGTATAAATCAATGTAATTATCAAGACTTTTCCATTACACAATAGTGTTGATAATCAACATGTTCAGTCAAATCTATTTTATTTTTGAATGATTCTGGATCAGAAGAGTTCAGGTTCGAGACCTTCCTCGCTCGTTGCAGCGATGCGAAGGAGAGACAGGACGGCCATATAATCAAACACTTACGATTTATTTCGCGAGTGTTTTTTTGTTGTTGCAAGGTTGTTGCAAGGTTTTGGGGGAGTTATAGCCTCACTGCAAGCAATTCCTCTCCAAGCTTGTGGATTGATCTCTGGATTTTCTCACTTTGTTTCTCCGATGCGTAGGTAACACGACTTTTATACTGCCGCATCAAAGATGGATTTATTTTAGCTTTGACAGCAAGTTTTGAGATATTTATCCAATCGAAATAATCAAAAAAAGAAGCCAGGTCATACTTGTATTCAAAGACTGGATTATCAATTTCCATTGGTACCGGTTTACCAGTTTCCAAATACATATTTTTGTAATCTTCAATAGCTACCAGTAAATTTTCTTTAGCCTCTGCAACGGTTTTACCTTGTGCATTCAAACTATGATTCTCCATATCAGGAACATAAATACTGTATGTCCCATCATCCCATAATTCAACAATTGCTTTATGTTTCATAATATTATCCTGTTAATTGCCTTTCATAAATGTTTAGGTCATTTAAGTCCTGCATCTTTCAACATACTATTAAGAGTACCGCTTTTAAGTTCCTGTCCTTTATGTCTTGAAACTCTGAAATACTTATTTGTAACAGGGCTAAACCAAACATCATGTTCTTTACCATGACTTACAAAATAGCATCCTATTTTAACAGCCTTCTTAAGAAACTCTGATGTCTTCATAAAGAAACTTTACATAGTTCAAATATAGCATTTTTGTTATATTTTAGCAATTCTTCAAGGTAATTATTAAAATACATGATAAAAACCATCTGAAGAAATCATTTTCAGTTGTTCGATAATTTCGTACAACTGAGTAAAACCTTCTGAATTAAGTTTTCTTTTAAGGTCACTCCAATATCTTCTGGGGTTGTTGCTTTCTGTAAGAATTTTTATTATGTGGGGACCTGCCTGAAAAACCCATAGCCCCTGACCAGTTTCAGCCGGAGTAAATTGCCCCCTAGCCGGAGTTATGACTCAGTTATTAAATTATTTACATCAGATATAGTTTAACCCCGACCAAATGTGGTCAAGGCTCCCGGCTTTTGAACTAATATTTCCAATCTCACGACAACAGCTGGAAAATCTATTCATATTAATACTTTTTGTATCTTTGGTTTGAGAAAACAGAAGTTAATGAAGCAAAGAATTTACATCGACACATCAGTAATTGGCGGGTGTTTTGATATGGAATTTGAAGAATGGTCAAATCGATTATTTGATGATTTCAAATCAGGTAAAAGGATTGCTGTTATTTCCGATGTTACTCTTGATGAATTATCTGATGCACCAAAAAGAGTACAGGATAATTTTAAAACTATTCCTGATCATTTTATGGAAATACTAGTATCTGATAGTGATTCCAGAAACCTTGCTGATTTATATCTAAAGGAAGGAGCTGTGTCAGGAAAGTTCTACGAAGATGCTCTTCATATTGCCATTTCAACAATAAACCAGGTTAATGTACTGGCAAGCTGGAATTTTAAACATATTGTAAATCTTGACAGGATCAGGCTTTATAATGCAGTAAATCTGAAAAACGGGTTTTCAATGCTGGAAATCAGAACACCCCGGGAAATACTTAAATTTGAAGAAGATGAAGACTAAAAAAGATTTTGATGCAGTTAAAATGATGAGAGATATTCGGGATAAACATCATAAAGAGTATGAATTAAATCCTGAATTGCGCGAGAAAAGATTAGCTGCGATTCATAAAAAATTCGCACATAAAATTGAAAAGCCCGAGAAGTCTCGTGTAAATGAATAAATTAGAAACCATCTCTATGGCTATTCTATGAATAATGTCCCCATCTTTAAATAATGCTACATGGGACTGATCAGAGAACCAAAAAATGTAGGCTTTACCGTACAATCCAAACCCTGGACGGAAGAAGAACTTCATGACTTCAGAAAACTCATGAACGAACTAAAGTTGAAAAACGCGAAAAGAAAAATTCGTTCGATTCCTATTAATAAGGAAATATAAACTTAAGGAAGGAGTGCTATCCTATTCTTTCACTTATTTCTGTCCACAATCTGACATAGGATTCAGCAGATTTCGAATGGGGAGCATTGACTAACAATGGAATGCATTCAGCACTCATTTTTTCTATTTCGGAAGCGTACTTAATAAATGCGTGCAGAATTCTCTTATCCTTCTCAAAATTCACAGACATAACCTCCCGATGATTTTTTTTTCTTATATCAACTTAGGAAAAGAAAGGAACAATTTTACCCGGATCAAGGTCATTACTAATGAAATAATCGACAACACTATGGTAGGACCGAATTGATAAAACTGATGGAATCATAGGAACCAACAGGAAATTAACCGATTGGAACAGATGCTCTGATAAAGTAGAGAAACTTGCAGGGCAATCTATAAAAACATAATCATATGCTTCTCCAAGTTGATCTAAAATCCCCCGAAGCCTCTTTTTTGACTTTTTAACATCTTCAAGAATAATATCCATATTCCGCATAGAAAAATCAGAAGGAAGTATATCCAGATTAGAATACCCTGTTTCTCTGATTGCATCCAGCAGGTAATGTTTTCTTGCGAATAAGTTTTCTGCCCCGCCCTTAATCTTGTTGTTAATTCTAAAAATATAGGACAACGAACCCTGAGGGTCTAAATCCCAAACAAGAGTATTGCCTCCACCTTCAGATGCAATGTATGCAAAATTAACGGTAGACGTTGTTTTACCTACACCGCCTTTGAAATTATAAACAGCTATACTCTTCAATGTTTAAATATCCCAAGTAGCTAGTTTGTTAATTAAGTGAATGATCTAGTAATGTCATTACTTTTAGTAATGCTTGTTCGTAACCAGACCCTTAACCACTAAGGAATTGCCTTTCCCTTTGATTCCTTAAGAATTCCCTTCCTGTTTTTTCTTTGGGATTGATTTTTCAGGGGGGTAGCTTTGTTTTCCTTTCTGATTGTCGGTTTCGGGGAAGACAATGATTTAGTGCTTTGCAATCCAGGCTTTACCCGTTTTAAAATTTCGGGAGTACTATTAGACTTAACTTTAGCTTTAGCTTTAACGAGCATTGAGGCTTTTTCCGTCTCATCAGAAACCCTTTCCTTAGCCGCTTTTTTAATTTTTTTGGCTATGACCCTGGCTATTTTTTTTGAAGACTCATCAATGGCTTTCGAAATAGATCGACCTTTTTCTATTTTGAATTCCTGAACCATCTCATTGAGTTTTGAAGAAATCTTATCTTCTATAGCTCCTTTAATTTTTAAATCTTTCATTTCTATTTCTTTATAAAAGTTAACAATGTTAACTAATTATTAATAAATTAACAATTTTTTATTAATTTTTTTATGGATTACAGGAGTTGATTTTTGCAATGACAAGAATATAAAGGCTGAAGCTTTAAAGTAATACCTTAATGGATAATTTTTCACTCGAACTAATTCAGAATACCGCCTGGAATATCGAATTGATGAAAACTTATTATTTGTGGTGCAGCGCCGATACCAATACTAGAGTAAAATACTTTCATATTTAACGATTTCCTCTTACCCTCCTAATATCATCTTAATATGTAGTTTCTATTTTTGCAAGCTGATGCAAACCATCATGAAACCAAATAGTTCAGTTATACCTGTCAGGAAATACAATCAATTGTACGGGAAGTTAAAACTGTTGTGCCTAAATACCGAACCTGGGAAAACAGCTTTAGCATTAACTCTGGGCATTACTATTGGAATCATACCTGTTATTGGATTTACCTTTATTATCATTACCCTGGTTGGGTTTGTGTTCCGATTGAATCAGTTTATTTTGCAGACAGTGCACATTCTGGTGTCGCCTCTTCAAATCATTTTAATCCCCGTGTTTTTGAAACTAGGACAACTAATTTTTGGATCTCCTCATGAAACTATAATCCAAAATACCAGCAATTCTGTACCCGTGAATTTTTTTAATATGTTAAGTCAATTTGGACATCTCATGGCATATGGATTAATGGTATGGTTGGTATTGGCAGTGACCTTAGGATTTTTTTTATACAGATTGCTTCTGAAAAGCAGATTATTTCAAGACCGGAATTGATTTTGATTTTCATATCCTGAGTAATAGACCTATAGATGATTTGTCAACTATGCATTTTTCTCGTATTCATCAATCTTTTCCCGGATGATCTCTGCGCTATTCTTTAAGAGGGTTTTTTCCTTCACATTCAGCCTGATGGGAAGAACTCCCATATCCCCTGATCCACCAATAACATGAGGGAGTGATAAAGTCACATTTTTAACTCCTTCCACATCTTCCATAAAGGTGCTGACGGTAAGAACTGCGCGGTTATCCCTGTTGATCACATCCACAAGTTTTGCAATGGCTCCGGCAATTCCGTAATAAGTTGATCCTTTACCATTTATGATTTTATAGGCAGCGTTGCGCACTCCATCATCAATGCTGGCTTTTGTTGCGTCATTGAACCTGATCTTTCTGAATTCAACAAAATCCTCGAAAGGTACTCCCCCGATATCAATATTTGACCAGGTAAGCACTTCGGAGTCGCCGTGTTCACCAATTACATAGGCATGAACATTTTGCGAATCGACGCTCATCAGGTTTCCCAGAAGGGTTCTGAATCGGGCGGTATCCAGAGTTGTTCCGGTTCCAATAATTCGTGAGGGCGGAACACCCAAATCCTTTGCAATGCTTACCGAAATATGAGTTATAATATCCACAGGATTTGTGGCAATCAGAAAGATAGCCTCAGGAGCAACTATAACTACTTTTGAAAGAATATCCTTAAAAATGGCTGCATTTCTTTCCATGAGGATTAACCTGCTTTCCCCGGGTTTTTGACTGGCACCGGCAGCAATCACAACGATTTTCGCGTCTTTCAGATCTTTATAAAAACCTGCATAAACATTGGTTGCATGGACAAAAGGAACTGCGTGCCGAATGTCTTCTGCCTCTGCAATTGCCCTATTTTCGTTTGCATCGATTAGTACTATTTCACCTGCCGCTTTTCGCATCATTATTGCAAATGCCGATGTGGCACCAACCAATCCGCTTCCTATTATTCCTACTTTCATTGTATTTTGTTTTTCTATGTTGTTTAAGCAAGTAAATCAACGAGCATTACTTTACTCTCATTTAACCGAAACATTGATTTCATTTTTTCTACAGACAAACTGGAATGGAGGGTTGTACCCCGGAAATTTATAATTCCTGAAAGAATTGCTCCTTAGGAGCGATCAAGATCGTCAGCTGCAATCCACTTAATTTCATCAATACCATAAACGACCTGATATGATTCGGCAATAACCAAAAAAAGAGCGCAATCCGATGAGAGCATGAATGACTTCATTTCGGGGTGTTGCTTGAGATGTGCACGGTAAACTCTTTCATTGTATGCAATACTGATCTCTTCAGTATGTCCAATAATGGTCAACACGATGCTTTGCTGCTGTTCTTTCAATGAATCATCTTTGCTTTCTATGAGAACGGCCACCTTGTTGTTATTTGCAATATTCCGATATTTAAGTGTATCCCGATAGGTAGCAAAAATAAGCTGCTTGAAACCTTCTATCGGGGTAATCGCTATCAAACTGGCATGGGGCTGACCATTGCCCTCTGTTGCCAGAACAGCAAAAAAGCTGGTCTGAAGAACTTTATGTATAAATTCCTTTATAGTACTCTGTTTATTCATGGTCCTTTAATCGCGGACACAGCAAATTACCTCGTGCCCATTGTTTAAGAGAATAGGCAATAATCGCTGTGCGATATATCCGGTTGCACCAGTTAGTAGAATTCTCATTGAATTTGATTATTCAAGATTCCTATTCAAACCTGATATCATCGATCAATACCCTTGCTTTTACAAATTTGCCGGCCGCATCCTGAGGATTCCACATTGCAAAAGGAATGGTTAGATCGGTAAATGTAAGCGCTGCAAAATCGGCCATGGGAATTGAATATTCGGTAAAGCCATCAGAAAGTGGGACACCTGAATAATTCTTCAAATAAAGAATTGCATTTGTTGCGCTGATTCTGCTTTCAAGCTTTATTTCAGCGTTTACCAAGGAAGAGGGTTTATTAAGGGCAAACTTAAGATATGCATATTTGCTCAGGTCTTTTGCTGCAGCCATTTCCAAATATGCTCCACCCCATCCTCCCCCGGGAAAATCGAAAACCAGACTTTGACCGCCATCAATAGCTGTATCTGAGGCTGAGATCAGGGGGCTTCCTGGCCCATAAGATATTACCTCCAGGCTTCCAAAATCGTTAAACGAGTGTCTGATACCATTGTCTGCAATATTCGGCTCAATGATCTGCCCCACGGTTTCTTCCTCAAGAATCAATTCTGGAGAAGCAGGGGCAACAAAACCGTCTTGCGAATAAACCCTGATGTAATCGACGTACATGGTCTGGGGGAATACGGTTGTTTCGTTGGGATCACCGGGCCAATACCCCCCAACTGCTATATTTAAGATGAGGTAAGTGCTCCTGAGAAACTCTTTCATGTCATCCTCTATCCCGAACCCTCTTAGGTATTGACCGTCAAGACTGTAAATCAACGAATCAGGGGTCCAATCGAGAGTAAAAAGGTGATAAGCTTCGCTGAAATCCCCACTCCCCAATACATGAATGTTCTGGATTTCGCCGTGCTCATTATCCTTATCCGTGAAATGCAGGGTAGAATACAACTTTGAAGGTTCATGACCTAACACCTCAATAATATCTATCTCACCGCAGCCCGGCCACTTAATCAAATCCCTGTTGTCGCCCATCATCCAGAAAGCTGGCCATATTCCCCTGCCTATGGGAAGTTTGGCACGTATATCAACACGGCCAAACCGCATACTGAAAAGGTTTTCGCTGGTTAGTTTTGCAGAGGTATACCCTCCGGAATTATCAGCAAGGGCTGTAATCGCCAATACAGATGCTGTTTCATCAGCTTGTATACTTGAATTCTCGGTATTGTTGGTATAGATTTGCTTTTCATTATTGCCCCAGCCCGCCGGCAGACCGTAATCTGTGCCGTTTCCTGTTTCATAGTTCCAATTGGCCGGGTCAATTGCAGCCCCGTTGAATTCATCATTCCAGATTAACTTGTATCCCTCGTAAGAAGTAACATCGTCGGTTTTTGAAGGATCGTTATCCTTATTGCAGGAGATCATGGTTATCATAAAGCCTACAGCAATAAAAACAGGGAGGAAATTTCTCGTTTTTTTCATTTTAATGGCGATTAGTTGCCTAAATCAGCAATGTTTCTAGCAAGGTAAAAAAAACTAATGCTTCAACAACAATCCAGCAGAATTGTTTTTTTCCAAAGGACGAATGCATATTTCAATTTCTCAGGTTGTTCCAATGATGATTTCCGATACAATGAAAATGTTGCCCAAATATGAAATCCCTTCGATGAACTTGTCAATTCCGACCTCTTCTGGTCTGAGCAGGTTCCTTTCAAAGCACCACCCCAAAACTCAATCCCAGCCACGGAATAACTGCAGGGAAAAAGTCGCTGCTGCCAACATAGCAAAGGTAAACCGGGATCCTGAAAACAAAAATATCTGATTTGAATTCATATCCATAAGACACATAAGGGTAGAATTCATCGAAAGAGGCCTTAGTCTCTGGACCTGTTACGCCCCTAAGGGTAAAGCCGAACTCGGTGATCGCATGATGCTTTTTTCGACCCCAGGCATAAACTCCATACACTGGAACTGAAAAATTATAACGGTCGAATGTGTCCCCGTTCCCATAAACCAATTGTTCCTTCGAACCTATGCCAATCCCAGTGCCTATGCGAAATCTTTCGGTAAGAAATCGCTCGTATTCCAATCCAAAAAACGAAAATGATTTACCAGCAATTTCAGCAACAACAGCGTTTTTTTTATACTGTGTAAAGCCAGCAATACTCAAATGTGAAAAAAGAATCATCAAGATTAGAAACCTTACATTCTTCATACATGATTATTTGTTTAGTTTATTCCAGCCTGGTGTAATGTGCTTCCAGAAATACAATCGGAAATTTCATTCCTGCCAATGAAATGACGCAACCGACTTCGAAGTTACCTGATAATCAAAATGGTTATTACCATCACTGAGGGTAATTGATTTGTTTTCATCGCTGTTATTCTGCAAAACAACCGCATAGCTGCCATCCGGATTTTCAAAGGCTGTGTAACCGATTCCTTCAGGAACATTTCCGGACGACTTTATCCGGAAGGCTCCGGGCTTAACCACTGCCGACAAATGCCCAATGATATAATAATGCGAATTGCGTACAATAGTTTTATAATCCCCTGCATCAATATCCACGGCGCCATAGCAAGTCTGACAACCGTGCTCGCGGTTTGGGCCTCGATTTGTATCCAACATCAGGTTCCAAACAATTACAGCTTTACACCAATTGTTAACGGTTCCCAGAGCCACCTCTTCCATGTCGCTCATCAGCCTTTCCGACAAATCCTGTCCATTGTTCCATGTTCCTATGGATGTCTCGGTAAATATCAGTTCCATCCCGGGAGCCTGATCGTGAATGCTGAGCAGCTCCTTCCTGTTTCCCCCGTAATTATGGTAGGCAGCTCCGGTAATATAATTTTTGGCCTCAGCATCTTCGTAAATCTTTACCGGATAGCTAAACTGATCCTTCATGTTGTCGTAATTGTAGTTATGATCGAACACATAGATCTTCGTTTTCAATCCGGCTTTCCTGAGTTTTGGGCCTAGCACCTTCACGAAATCCCTCTGTTCATCCCATCCCATGAAAAGCGAAGCGGAATTGCCCCTGTTTAACGGTTCGTTTTGTGGAGTAATGGCCCCTACCTGAATTCCGTATTCGGCAAAGGCTTGAATCCATTTCACAAAATAGATTGCGTAATCCTCATAATAGGCGGGATTAAGGTGGCCGCTGGTCCAGGAGTTATGCGGCTGCATATCAGAAAGATTGTTCACTTTCATCCATTGGGGAATGGTCCAGGGGGAACCAAGGATTTTTACCGTGGGATTTATCTTTAAAATCTCTTTCAAAACGGGAATCACATATTTCAGTTCTTCTTCCTGAAGGGCGAAATTCTCAATTCCCTTGGTATCGCAGCAGGTATATTCGCTAAGAGAAAAATCGGAACACCCGATGGATATGCGGATATAGCTGTATCCCATTCCTGTTTCGTGGGAGAAGGTCTCGGTTAAAAACTTTGTCCGGTCAGGCTCCGACATCTTCAGGAGGTTATAACAGCTCGATCCGGTAATGGCTGCGCCAAACCCATCCATCTCCTGATATCGGATGGAGGGATCAAGTGTTATGGTTGCAGCATCCTGCAGGGGTTTGTTGCTGAAGTTGATGGAGGACTTTGCGAAATCCAGCGAACGGTTGGCAGTGGTAACATAAACAGTAATATCACCGGGCTTTTCCTCTGAAACGGTATCAGCATTAACCGGACTCCTTTGCGTGAAAAGGCAAGAGGACAGAAAAAATGTATTTATGGCAAATAGTAACAGCAGCTTATTATTCATAACTCAATTCTTTTTTTGTGACTAATGAGAACCTGCTAAAATAGTTTCTTCTTACCTGGCTTTTAACTGATAAAAAATCCCTCTCTCAAGCTGAACGGGGCTGACCTTGCCGTCGGCCTCCAAGGTGCCGAGGTATTTGTTAATTTCATTGACATGTATTCCCGTGATCTTTTGAATATCTTCAACGGTACACGGCCTTCTGGCGATAGTTTCAAGGATAGCGGTTTCAATATCGCTCCGATAAGCCGGATTGTTTTTGCGTTCCGGGGCTTTCGCAATAATCTCGATGGCATCAAGTCCCCAAAAATCAACAATTCCCTCCAGCTGCCCCATGCTTGCTTTTTCTATTCCGGATAGCGTTCCGGGCCGATCGAGGGTGTTCAGCTGCACCCTGTCGGGTTTGATTCTCAGGACAGCTTTTTTCAGTTCCGCCAACTCCTCTTTGGAATCGTTATACCCGGGGAGGATCAGTATCTCCAGCCAAATCTTACCTGTATACTCGTTTCTGAAATCAACCAGTCCTTGTATATAGGCTTCTATTTTTAAACCTTGTGCCGGCCGGTTAATTTTAATAAAGCCTTCTTCTGTTGCAGCATCAAGCGAAGGAAGAACGATATCGGACTTTAAAAGCGACTTCCTGACTTCTTTGTCCGACAACAAAGTCCCATTCGTTAAAACAGCTACAGGTATATCTGGTTTGATTTTCTTTATAAAGTCAAGAACATCACCTAACCTGATATTGAGGGTTGGTTCGCCAGAGCCCGAAAAAGTTATATAATCAGGATCAGGATTATGGTCAAAATAATGAATCAGCTCCTCCTGGATTTTCCCGAAGAGAATATATTCCTTCCGGTCTGTTGTCAACTTTGTGGTTTTCCCCACTTCACAATAAACACAATCAAGAGAACAAACTTTTCGGGGAACCAAATCTACTC
>JFJP01022139.1_pt1 | contig 11002 bp, 10 predicted proteins | sample 431651 | NCBI WGS metagenome assembly JFJP01 (sample SAMN02602958, study PRJNA72255) | Microbial mat metagenome, whole genome shotgun sequencing project. | biome: fresh water; feature: sink hole; material: water; isolation source: purple microbial (photo- and chemosynthetic) mats found in...
AGTCCCGTAGGGACGACTGAACCGGATGCTCAGTCGTCCCTACGGGACTCGAATTTATGAATCTCCCGCACCCGGCAATGTCTATTTTTAGCCGGGGCCGGGCTATTCTCAAAAGTCCCTACGGGACTGCAAGGCACTTATAGCTTTCATGCTTTCGCAATTCATTTTTCGTGTCCTTCGTTTCTTTCGTGCTTTTCGTGGTTCAGTTTTCGTGGTTCATCTTTCACGGTTCAGTTTTTCGTGGTAATTCGTGGTTAAAAAAAATAAACACCGATATAATTACAGACATTAAGATAGAATATGGGTATTTGTCAACGGACAATCTCAGATCAAACCGCAAAAAATGCTGTTCGTCAACTTACTTTCTTGACTTTCCGCTTTATTCTTCTTAGACTTTATTATTTTTAAATCCCATCATCTTTGTGAGAAAAAAATGGATAATTTCAGTCAACTGATTTTGATGATTGTGCCGCTCCTCTTTGCCGTGACCATCCACGAGGTCGCGCACGGCTATGTCGCTTACCGGCTGGGGGACCCCACTGCCAAACTTGCTGGCAGACTGACGCTGAACCCTATCAAGCATCTTGATCCCATAGGTTCTGTTGTGCTGCCCCTGATACTGAAGCTTTCCGGCTCGCCGATTGTTTTCGGATATGCAAAACCCGTGCCGGTCAATTTCAGCAATCTGCGGGATTACCGCATGGGAACAATATGGGTGGCTGCGGCAGGCGTTATCACCAATATGATTTGCGCGATACTTTCAGGAATACTTTTTCAAAGCCTGATATATATCTCTGAATTTGCAGGCGATTATGCGATTAATCTGTTTTTCAGCCCCGCGGCGGATATGCTGGCTTACAGCGTGATTATCAATCTGGTGCTGGCGGTGTTCAACATGATTCCGGTGCCGCCGTTGGACGGCAGCCGCATACTTGCCATGCTGATGCCCATTCATTTAGGGATGCAGTTTCAAAGGCTTGAGCGTTACGGCATGTTCATACTGATTCTGCTGCTGATGACGAAATCCCTTGATAAAATTATTTCTTTTTTTGTAACGCCTTTAGGCAATTTTTTACTTGGAAGTTAGGAGAATATTGATGGCTCAAAAAAAACGCATACTCAGCGGAATGCGCCCCACAGGTCCGCTTCATCTCGGCAACCTGCACGGCGCGCTTGCAAACTGGATACAGTTACAGGATGAATACGACTGTTTTTATTTTATCGCGGACTGGCACGCGCTGACCAGCGATTATGAAAATACCGGCAAGACCTCGGATTATGTGAGAAATATGATGATAGACTGGCTGAGCGCCGGGCTTTCGCCGGAAAAAAGCACGCTATTTGTTCAGTCTCATATCAAAGAACATGCGGAACTTTTTCTGATTCTTTCCATGATAACGCCGGTGCCGTGGTTAGAGCGCAATCCGACTTATAAAGACCAGATTGTGCAACTGTCAAATAAAGACCTTTCCACTTTCGGTTTTCTGGGTTATCCGGTGCTTCAGGCTGCTGATATTATTATTTATAAAGCAAACTGCGTGCCGGTGGGCGTGGATCAGGTGCCGCATGTGGAAATCACGCGGGAAATCGCCAGACGTTTCAATTATCTCTACGGCAATGTCTTTCCCGAACCGGATGCCATGCTGACCAACACCCCGAAAATTCTCGGTTTGGATCGCCGGAAAATGAGCAAAAGTTATGACAATGCCATTTTCCTGTCCGACAGCCCCGAAAAAATATCTGCTGCTGTTTCCCAGATGGTCACGGATCCGCAGCGGGCAAGAAAAAGCGACCCCGGGGACCCGGGCGTGTGCAATGTTTTTGAATTTCACAAGCTTTATACGGACAGCGAAAAAGTCAGTGAAATTAACGAAAATTGCCGCTGCGCCAAAATCGGATGCGTGGAATGCAAGAAAATTATGGGGCAGCATCTTGCCAAAGCCCTTGAGCCGATTCGGGAAAAGCGGAAATTCTACGAGGCGGATCCGAAAATGGTCGCGGACATCATCGTAACCGGCAGCAACAAAGCCAGAGCCGTTGCACAGCAGACTATGGAAGAAGTCCGGGCCGCGGTAAAGATTTGATGTTTGTTTTCAGCCACGAATGAACACGAATTTTTTAACACGAAGAAGCACGAAATCAGCGAAAGCCACGAAAAAAAATCTTTCGTGTCTTCGTTTTTTTTCGTGCTTTCGTGGTTTTTTTTATGCCTGAAGAAATCTATTATGAAGTAAAAGTTGAGAATATCTTTGAGGGTCCCATGGACCTTCTGATTCATCTGATCAAAAAAAATCAGGTGGATATTTATGATATTCCCATTGCCCTTATCATTGACCAATATCTCGCTTATGTGGAATGGATGAAGGCGATGAATATTGATTTTGCAGGGGATTTCATCCTCATGGCTGCCACGCTGACGCATATCAAATCCAAAATGCTGCTGCCCGCGCATAAGGATGATGACGGCGAAAGCGACGACCCCCGCATGGAGATTGCCAGACCCCTTGCAGAATATCTGCAAATGAAATCTGCGGCAGGACAGCTTGCCCAAAGGCCCTTTCTGGGAGAAGATATTTTTCTCAGAAATCCATCAAAGGAAGAATTTCAGCAAAATCGGGAAGATGAGCTGATAAAAGCGGATTTGTTTGAACTGATTCAGGCATTTCAGAAAGTGCTTGAAAAGATTCCCGAAGATCACAAAGTGGAATTTACAAGCGAAAGAATTTCCATAAAAGACAAAATGTCTCAAATCGTTGACCTGCTTGAAAAGCAGGGTTCGGCCGCGTTTGACGAACTGTTTTCGTCTTATATGGATAAAAGCGAAGTGGTGGTCACTTTTCTTGCCATATTGGAAATGGCAAAACTCTGCCTGATTGAAATCACCCAGCATGTTCAGACAGGCGTTATCCGCCTGTTTTATTTATGATAGACGACCTTAAAAACATCATTGAAAGCTTGCTCTTTGTTTCCGACGCGCCCCTTAGCCTCGACCGCATCAAAAAAATCATTCCTTCTGCGGACATAAGGGAAATACGGGAACTGCTTGAAGTTATTGCAGATGAGCATGAAGTCCGGAAAGGCGGTTTTTTTTTGCGGGAAGCTGCCGGAGGCTGGCAGTTCTGCACGCGCCCCGAATACAATGAATGGGTGAAACGCCTGCTCAAGCCCAACCCTGCCCGTCTCAGCAAGGCGGCGCTGGAAACGCTTGCAATCATTGCTTACAAACAGCCCATTATCCGCAGTGATGTTGAATATTTGCGGGGCGTTGATTCCGGAGGCGTTCTGCATAATCTGATGGAGCGGAAACTGATCCGCATTCTGGGCAGAAAAGAAATTCCGGGCCGTCCCCTGATTTACGGCACTACAAAGCAATTTCTCGAAGTCTTTGATCTGAAAGATTTAAAAGACCTTCCGAGTTTGAAAGAAATCATTGAGCTTGGCAACACATCGTTTGAAAACAAGGCGCAGATGCTGTTGAGCGGGCTTGCTGAAAATAAAACAGAAACTGGCGAACAGGCTGAAGGAAAAGACGGAGCAGTATCTGAAACGGCTGTTTCCGATGATCTGATTGAAGCAACGCTGAAAGATGCTGAATCTGCTGATATTTCAGAAGAAGCAAAAATTTCGTTTCCGCACTCCGGAGATGATTTGCCGGAAGAAGAAACAGACGTTACAGACGTTACAGACGATCTTCTGACAGAAGATGATTTCGGGCAGATGCCGGATGACAGCGAATCAGAAGATGATAATGAAAATACATAGACTGTAAGGGCAGACCGGCGGCATACCTTCATTCAACTGTCTGAACCGCTGATTCGTCTGATTATTCTGATTGCACTGACCCGGTAGTAAGACATTGCTCAAGATCATCGCCGTTCCACGATTCGGCATATCTCAGCAAAGAAGAGGCCGATAATCCCTCCCTGTTTTCTATAAAATTTCGTTTAACCTTTCGGAAAAAATCGGAAAAAAGGGTATCGGCTTTTTCCGCACAGCGGCTTTCAAAGACAGATGCCCCTCCGCTTTGCCCATTCGATTCCGACACTGTTTCCGAGTTCATATGCTTTGTGAAAATCTTCGCACGCGAGATCAAAGCAGTCCAATTCCGCATAAATATAACCCCGATAAATATAGGCGATGGAATAATTCGCATCCAGCCGGATTGTTTCGGTAAAATCCTTTATTGACCGCTTATAGCTGCCGATTTTGTTGTAAGCAATGCCCCGATTGTAGTAGGCATTCGGATCATCCGGCTTGAGGCGGATAGCCTGCGTAAAACATTTGATTGCCTGATGATGATCTTCTGCTTCTCCCAGTACAATGCCCCGTCTGAAACAGGCTTCAGCGTCTTCATAATCCTCGGTATAAGGCTGCTGTGCGGCTGTTTGTCCGCCGGTATCCCATTTTTCCGTATTTCGGAAATCATATCCTGCGGACAGGAAAGACACCACGCTTTCATAAGCAGCGTTAATTTCCTTCAATTTTTCCTCAGCCTTCTGTTTCAGGCGGGGATTTTTGGATGAAAAACGGTCCGGATGCCAGACAAAAATTAAATCATTACGAGCTTTTTTCACATCATCTAACGATGCGCCCATTTTAATCTCAAGGATTTCAAAAGATCGCTGAATATCCATTTTGACCTTAACAAATTGATATTGATATTACTTTTCTATGGCGGGCATTTCATGCCAGTCCTACTGCCGGTTACAGAGCCGGGTTTTGTAACGAGAAAAAATACGCCTGAAAACAAATGCGCTGTTTTTCCATAATTCCAAATAATGAGATACATTTTAACATGAGTCGCTCTTTATTGGCAACATTATTATTATCTATTGAAAAACATTGTCTTTTTATTCAAGATAGAAGATATATCTCTTATTTTTTCCGCAATCTGCATAAAACAAAATTCAGGGACAAAAGTTTTTATATGATTGACAAGTTGAAAAACAGGTACAATATTTATGTAAACATGGGAGGTTTGAAAAAAATTTAAAATCGAAAGGATATTTTTGTCTATGAAATATGTATCCCCCCTCAGCGAAGATGAAATCGAAACATTAAAAGATATTATGAAAAACGATGTTTCCTCCCGAATGAGAAGCCGTGCCCATTCTATCCTTCTCAGTTCAAAAGATTTTGCCATCAATGAAATATCCGACATTCTGGAGGTCAACCGGAGAACAGTATCTTCATGGCTTGACTCGTGGGAGCAGTCCCGCTTTACGGGCTTGCCGGACAAACCTCGGAGCGGAAGACCCGCAAAACTCACGGAGCAGGAAAAAGAGATTGCAAAAAAACTGATCGGAGAACATCCGCAATCTTTCCGAACGGTGGCAGAAAAATTAGCACAAAAGACCGGAAAAAATATCAGTACGAAAACATTGAAACGTCTGGCAGGCTCTTTAGGATAATAGCAGCATGGATTTGACAACTTTTATCATCCTGACAAATGAAGGGTTGTCAAATCTCAAGTTCCGAATCACTGCCGGTATGCATGGCGGACATGAAATGCCCGCCCTGTAAGGTGTTTAAAAACAATAAAACCGCTCAGTCCGCCCATACGGCAAGCCTGTCGTTGTAAATTCCGTCTGCAAGTATTCTGAAACTGTCATTTCAATGAACGGAGTGAGGAGAATTCTTAGGGTTATGAACGAAAAGATTTCTCGCTCCGCTCGAAATGACATAAAATAACTCGAAATGACATAAAATTTCTCGAAATGAGAGATACTGCCTCTGCGCTCAGAAGGTTGCTGAACCTGTCGAAACAATGACACCTCCCAATCACCTGCTTCTACACCACTACCAAAAATTCGTGGCTGAAAATTTTGCCACGAATGAGATAAAACACAGCGAAGTAGGATGGGCATGAAATTCTGCCTGCTACTTTTTTTGCCCCGTCAGGAGCGGCTCAAAGACCTCCGCAGAGATATGTCGAAATTCCGCATCGAGCGGATTCTGTTTTCCGAAACAAAGCTGAAAATAACTATCTTCGCTTTCGCCTTTACCTCCGTCCTTGTAGCCATTTCCTTCCCATTTCTCCCGGGCTGACTTGAGTGCATCTTCGGGAGATTTTTTATTAAGTTCTGCGGCATAGGCATACGAGCTTTTAGGAAAAAAATGAAGAGGTTTTCTCAAACCCTCCCAATAAAAATTCAGCAGCTTCTCCAAAATATTTCCCGCATTTTCCTGAGGCATATATTCAGTCATTGCATCAGAGCCTGCAAACAGGCTGCTTCGGGGATAACCTTCTGCTCGGAGCACATTCAGCGCAAGATGATGAATCCATGTTTTCAGGCGGTCTTTGGGCTTTACTTTTGCACAGCGGAAGCGAACCAGCTTTTCAGGATAAATGTTTTCGATTCTGCCGGTCAGCTTAAATCCGTTTAAAGAAAGATTTGCTTCCAAAGCCTTCATGGGCTTATGCCGGATATACGGTTTCAGCTTTTTTACAAAGCCCTCAACTTCCTGACAAAGCTGTTGATAAACGCAGATGCCGACGGTTCCGTGAGGAAGCTGTCCTGCCGCTTTTTTCAGCGCAAAAAATTCTCTGATATCCCGGTCTTCAATGCCTTTTTCCACAAGATTTTCATTGAAGAAATATTTGTCCAAGCCTTCAAGGTTAAACAATTCTTTTTCTTCAAGAAGGGCATTGTCTTCTTCCAGATAGATACCGAGCCGTTTTTTCAGCAAAAATCTTGCCGGATGACTGAAAAACTGACATAGTTCTCCTAATTGCACTGTTTTCAACTCTTCTTCAGGCTCTGAAAGCGATGCTGAAATAAAGGCTGCCGGTGCAGTACGAGATTTCAAAAGACATCGGGCAGCCTCGAGATTTTCTTTGGAATAGCTGAAAAGCCGCCCCCCTTGCCTCTTACCCCTTACCCCTCGCCCCTTTTTGAAATATTCCGGGCTGAAAGCCTGAAGCCGATGCTTTGTAACAATGTAGTCGTCTATGATATGCTTTTTGGGAATCTCAAAGCCTTTTTCAATGCAGTCCGAAAGCTCGCTGACTAACACTGACGGCTGGATCGTGCTGTTATCCTTGATGCTTTGCCCCACATAACTGATATAAAATGTCTTACGCGCCGAGAGGAGTGATTCGAGAAAAAGATAACGGTCGTCGTTTCGGCGGGAGGGGTCCCCCAGTTTCGGAGATTTTGCCATGAGATCAAAGCCCAAGGGTCTGGACTGCCTCGGATAGACATCTGAATTCATGCCCAAAAGAGCGATGACTTTGAAAGGAATGCTCCGCATGGGAAGCATGGCGCAAAACGTGACGCCCCCGGTAATAAAGCCGAAAGGAGACGGCTCTTTTTTGAAGTGATACTTCAGATACGCGGCAATGACGCTGATCTCTGTTTTCTCGTCAAAGCCTGAAACATGCTGTATTTCTTCAAATTCATTGAGTTTATCTCGGATGTTCTGTGCGGCGTCTTCCGAATTTTCATCCGGCTCGAAAAGATCATCTAAAAGTTTTTTCAGCGTATCAGACCATTCTGTGAGCGTGTGAGCCTGTCCGAGCGAGGTTTGCACATGAGAAAAAAGCCGGTCTGTGAAGTCAAGCAACCTGCCGAGTATCAATGCCTCGTTTCCTTCAATGCCGCTATATGGGAGTATATCTTCAAATAACTTTTCCTCATGTTCGGGCATGGCATAGCCCAGCAGAAGCCTGTCCAATCCGGCTTTCCATGTATTTTCCGCCAATCCGGGCAAACCGAGATTTTTCCGGTTCTGTGAGTCAATTCCCCAGCGAATGCCCGTTTCTTTTATCCATGTTCTGATTCGCTCAAGATCGGCATCCGAAAGAGTAATTTTCTGACGCACGGACGGGGTTTCAAGGATGGATATGACCTGCCCCGCGCCGAAGCGGCTCACACGCAGATCGAGTATCAGGAGAAAAGTGTCAATGAGACGGTTTTCCACCCGGAGGCTGCGGTCTGCAATGCTGAAAGGAATCCGGCGGGAGTCATTTTGGGGCAGGTCAAACACCGCCTGAATATAAGGCGAATAGGCTTCTATATCCGGCGTCATCACCAGAATATCTCGCGGCGTCAGACTCGAATCTTCTTCAAACATTTTCAGCAGTCTGTCATGCAGGACTTCGACTTCCCGCATGGGGCTGTGGCAGGAGTGAATCTGAAGCGATGCGTCCTGTTTCGAAATCTCAGTTTTCGGGCATGAGTCATTTCCCCGTTCCCTCAGATTCATGATGTCGGACTGGAGACAGAAAAGCAGACTGTCTTCTCCCGGATCATCAAAAAATGACTCCTCTTCGAGAACTTCAATCTCCTGAATAATTTTAAAAAAATCTCTGCCCAGCATTCCCATGGATGCCAAAAGGCTGTTTCCCTGTTCGAGATGAAGATATTCCGTGTCAATCTGCTCTGCGCCAGCTTTGGCGCTTGCCCGTTTTATCTCACGGTTTGAAAGAATATCGCTCCAATATGCCTCGCAGGGATTCATGAGAAAAAGATTCACTTCGCTGAAGGCTGATATGTCCGCAAATATCTGTATGTGGAAGCGGGGCAGCGCGGATATGCCGAAAACGGAAACGCGAGGAATTGAGAATTGAGAATTGAGAATTGAGAAGTCTTTTTCATGGAAAGATTTTGCGAGCGCGGCGCGATGCGGGACCTCGGTTTCTTTGACAAGTTTGCGCCAGAGAATAGCCTGCCAGTTATCATTTTCCTTTCCTTTTTCCCAGTTTAAGATCATTTCAGGTCGGAAAGTGAGATATTGGTCATAAATATTGGCAATGCGTTCAGAGAGTTGAAAGCGTTTGAGACTTTCCTCATTCCCTTTCAGATATTTTCCGAGTATTTCAAATTCCGGATTTTTGAGACATTCGGGAAGATATTTCATGATCTTCCAAGTCATAATTTTGGGAGCATAAGGCGATGTTTCGGGAACTTCCGGTATGACTTTCTGAAACATCTCATAGATAAAATCATTGGGAAAAAGAAAACGGATGTTCGCACAGATGCCGAGACGCCGGGCAAGTTCCATAGATACCCAGCGTTTCATTCCCAGACTCTGCACCACAATGATTTCCCGCTGCAAGGGAGACGGAAGCGGCGTCTGCAAGAGTTCCGCAAGCCTTTCCGCCAGAATTTCCAATCGGTTTCCTGTAAAAAGTCTGAAGTTTTTCATAGCAAATGTTGAACCGCGAAAGCGCGAAAGAGGCGAAAAGCACGAAAAAAAAGAGGATTATGTTTTTCTCGTTTCCATGCTTCGCGTAGAACGAGTTTCCAACTCGTTTTTTGTTTTTTCCTTCTCGTTACAAGGCTCTGCCTCGTAACTCGGGGCTTCTTTCTGCCCCATCGGTGATTTTTATTACCAAGGTTAAAACGAGTTGGAAACTCGTTCTACGCAGAGCGTAGCAGCAGGATGGGCATGAAATGCTTACCCTTCACTATAAGTTATTTCGTAATAACATATTGACGATACAGCTTTTGATACCCATCACTCTTTTTGAATGTCTTCAATTCCTCAGAAAATTTTTCAACAAAGTGTTTACTCACGTTATTTTTGCTGAAAATGATGTATAATCCGTCAGATTTAATGGGGTTTTCTTTCAGCGGCGCAATGCCTGTCAGCTTCATTTTTTGAATGAGATAATAGCCGTTTCCCAGTTCCGCAACAGCATAATCAATCCGTCCCGCACTGAGTTTTCTGAAATTGCTTTCATCATAAGTCGCTTCTTCAGCGTCTTTGTTGCTCTTCATAAATGCCCAAAATTCAGGTGTATAGCTGTATCCTCTGACAAGCCCGATTTTTTTCCCTTTCAAGTCATTGTATGAATCGAATTTCAAGCCGCTTTTTTCCCGTATCCACATCACCCAGGGGCTTTCAATAATTGCCTCTTTCGGATAATAGGCAAAAGCGCTTCTTTCCTCAGAGAAGTTGGCGGAAAACAGCGCGTCGGCATAGCCCTTTTTTATCATCATCAAAGCGCGCTCCCAAGGATAAGCCTTGACGGAACTGACTGAGATTCCCATGTTTTTTAAAACTGCCCGGACAATCTCTGTGGAAAATCCGCTCACCTCATTATTTTCGACAATCTGATACGGTGCCCACTCGTCGCAGGCTAATTTAAGCGACTGCTGCGCTTTCACATTTGCGGCTGCCAGCAGAATGAAAATACTGACCATGAATATTTTGATGTTTTTCATCATTGTCTCACCTCTTTATTGTCTTTCCAATTCCACCATTTTAAAAGTTCGGGTTCATGCGAGGCATTCTCGGCGTAATAAACCGCGCATCGGAAAACATAAAGCATACAGCGGTCTATGCGCTGTTTTCTCAAAGCGCAAAATTCATCATACATCTGTTCGGGATTTCTGCCTTTCAGGTCACTGACACGAAAAATGCCCATGTCCCTCAAATCTTCGGCAATGCGCTTTCCTACGCCGGGAATGCTTTGCAGTTCGTCCATATCGCCTCATGTTGCTGTTTGTTCGGGAAAGATCAAATATTCATTGCTTTATATCCTGTTAAATATTATAAGTCAATATGATTAAGCAGATAGGGATTTAAAATTCGGCAGCCGCAAGATCAAATATTCATTGCTTTATATCCTGTTAAATATTATAAGTCAATATGATTAAGCAGATAGGGATTTAAAATTCGGCAGCCGCTCAGACAAGCGTCAGCAGAATGTCATTTTGATCTTTTTCTGACTTTTTATGTCATTCTGAGCGCAGTGAAGAATCTCACCTTTCCATGCGGGATTCTTCGCTCCGCTCAGAATGACATATAACAACTTAAAATGACGCAGAGCCGCTCCGAATGACAGTACCCGCTCGCAATGGCAGAAATACAAAAAGCGGCATAAACATAAAGCGGAATCAGAACAGAGGGCGAATCAAAATTGGTCTGATATAATTTTATATAAATTACAATCAGTTTTCCAACAAATATCAAAATCAGAATATTTTTTCTTGACTAAATTTAAAAGTAGCTTTAATGTAGCTGTTAAATATTATATCAACAACTAAATGAT
>JFJP01040581.1_pt1 | contig 11002 bp, 6 predicted proteins | sample 431651 | NCBI WGS metagenome assembly JFJP01 (sample SAMN02602958, study PRJNA72255) | Microbial mat metagenome, whole genome shotgun sequencing project. | biome: fresh water; feature: sink hole; material: water; isolation source: purple microbial (photo- and chemosynthetic) mats found in...
CGGTGAGGACACCGACAACAACGACAAAAAGCAGTGAGGAGGTCGCTCGAAGCGACAACAACGACAAAAAGCAGTGAGGAGGTCGCTTCGAGCGACCTCCTCACTGCTCGTTTAGTTTTGGCGTATAGATGTTTTGTGCCGTTGTCGGTGTCCCCACCGACAACGAATTTGTTTTTAAAACGTTACTATACTTTTGAAGTATCTTGGTTTGTAACCGATTTCAACAAATACGATGAAAGCAGGCTACCCAAATTGTTTTCGCCCTGCACCAAAAAGTCGGGAGTTACTTTGATGTTGCCCGACGAAATTTGTTTCGCAATTTCAATTGATGTAACACCTTGCTGTCCAATAGCTTTGTTTTGAAGTTCGTATGCCTTAGCAGTGGCTTCACCAATGGCAAGGATTTTTGACCCCTCGGCTTCCCCTTTTGCCTTTATACCTTTTGCTTCTCCTTCGGCACGAATACGGATTCCTTCGGCTTCTCCTTCGGCAAATTTAATTGCTTTCTGCTTGTTTTGCTCGGCAATTTTTACCCCAATTTCGGCTTCCACCAAACTTTTTTGCAATTCGGCTTCCGAACGGGTTTTCTCCGTTGCAATACGGCTTTGTTCGGCTTTTTGTTGCTCTTCGTACATTGCCTGTTGTTGTTGAGCAATAATTTTGAATGTTTGCGTATCCATCAACTGTTGTGGCAACATAATTTGGCAGATGAGCACCGACACACATTCTACATGATATTTTTCGAGTTCGTAGCGGGCACGCTCTTCGGCTTTGCGTTGCTCTTCCTGACGGTCTTGCATAAAGTTCATTGCCGATGTTGACGATGCCTGATTTCGGAAACTGGAATCAATCATTGGGTGAATTACGTGGTGAATCAAATTGTCTATCGAACCAATTTTTGCCACCATGTACGGAGCTTGGTCGGGGCGAACCCGCATGATAACTTTTACCGACACACTAATTTCAAATCCATCGCGTGAAACCACACGAAGGGGGTCGAAACGTGTACCTTGGCTTTCGTCCCAATCTACGGTGATGTTGGTGGTATCCACAATGTACGCAATAAATGCACGGCGATTCAAATAGTAAATACCGGGTCCGGCAACTTCTTGCTGCACACCTCTGTAGCCTTTTGGAACCACATAACGCTCAATCCCAATTTCGAGCCTTGTTTCTACATTTTTGGCTTCTTCTTTGGCAGATTTTTCCTGACGAGCCGTTTCTTCAATCAATTTTTTTACCGATTCGGGTTCTTCTCCCACGTTTGAAACCACAACTGCCACCTGACCGCGTTCTACCACCGCCACATCATCGAGTTCTACTTTAAACATCAGAGGGTTAACATAGTAGGTACCCGGACGCAGCACATCAAACTGAGGTCCGCGCTGTCCGCCTTGTTTCAAAAACGCCAAAACATTCTGATAATTATCGTGGTTGTTTACCGACTTGGCTACATATTCCGTTTCGGGCAAAGGCTCACCATCAAGAGCTGTTACCAAGCCCACCTTTCCGGCTGGCACAACGGTTGCTCCGTATATTTCTACATGAAACAAGTCGCGATTGATACGATAAGTACCCGGAAGCAAAATTTCCGATTGAGGACCTTTTTGTCCTTTGTTTTTGAGGAATAGTTCACCGTTTTCAAAATTGAAATGTCCGGCAACCGTAAGTGCCAACAAACGTCCGGGGGCAATAGGCTCACCGTCCATAGCAGTTACCAGTCCCACTTGTCCTTTGTCAATCACAACTACAGGCTCTACCCGCACTCTAAACAATGCTGGATTCACCCTAAAGTTTCCCGGAGGCAAAATGGCAATCTGAGGACCTTTTTCTCCACCATTTTTCAAAAAAGCTTCACCATCTTGAAACGAATTATGATTTTCGACCAAACGGGCAAAAATTTTACCCGGTGCAACCGGATTTCCATCAATGGATTCCACAATACCTACTTCGTTTTCGGTAATAAAAGTAAATTGCACTTTGCGTGGTTTGTACAAAAAAGGTATCAGTAAATGCAAGCCCGGACCGAGTGTACGTGCTTGTACCCCAATTTCGTTCGACATTGCAATTACTCGTCCCTTGGGCATATCGGTACCAAACCAGCGACGTTCGAGTACGGCAATTTCGCGACCGCCCACTATCACAATGGAGAAGTATAGTACCACCAAGCCCAATGCTACTACAATAAAAATTGCCAAATTGTTTAAAATAAATTGAAGAATCATTTTACACATTTTTTAGTTAAATTCCCTTCATCAACTTTACGAATGACAAATATACAATAAATTTGACTTGGAGTGGGTACGAAAAGCGAAAAAAATCAAAAAAAAATACCCGCCCGATGTTTCCATCAAGCGGGTGTTTTTTTTATTTCTGATACGAAAGCGATGCTTAAATGCTCTCAGTTTCAACAATTTTGGCAAGCAAATCGGCGTAAGGCAGCACAAGGTATTTTTTACCTTCAAAATCGAGTTCGGTACCCGAATATTTTTTGTACACCACTTTGTCGCCCACTACTATACCGGAGTTTTCAATTTTACCAATTGCCAATACTACTCCGTACGATGGTTTTTCTTTTGCCGAATCGGGAATGATAATTCCGCTGGCTGTGCGTTGCTCTTTTCCGTCTTCTTCCAGAGCAATAATTACGTTTTCGTTTAATGGTTGTAATTCGTTCATTCTTATAGATATTTTGTTATTAATGTATATCAAGCAATTCGTTGATTCTCTGTTTATTGAATCCCACAATCATTTCTCCATTTATTTCGGTTTGAGGCACACCTTGCTGACCGCTTTTGTTTACCATTGACTGGGCTGCGCTTTGGTCGCGCGAAACATCTACTTCGTTGTAGCGAATGTTGTTTTTTTTCAGATACGATTTCAGTGTGGTACACCACGAACACGATGGGGTGGTATAAACTGTTACTCTTTTTATTGGCTTGCCTTCTGCTTTGGCTTTGGCAATAAAAAGGGCATTTTCAAACACCGACTTGTAGTACGCAGTATCGTTGCAGCCTTTAAAAACATTCTGAAATTCTCCTTTACTAAACTCAAGGAGCGAAGGAACCGAACTGATGGAATATTTTTCGTGAATATCGCGCACATTGTTTACATCGGCGACAAAAATAGGCAAATTTTCGTCATTTGCCGCAGCATCTACTATACTTTTCAACGAGCATTCGCTCAATTCTGAACCTTTTTTGTAGAGCAACACATAGGCTTTGTCTATGGTTTTCACCTGTTGTTGCAAATCTTCGTGAGATGTTATTTCTTTTATTTCCATATATATTTTTTCGCTAAAATTAAACTTCAACATAGGGCATTTGTCAATTTGCATACCAAGCTACAAAAACGGATTTTTTGGCAATTCAAAACATGATTTATGTCATAATGTCGCATTTTTTGAAACTGATATTCCTACATATTGGTTAAATGTTGCGCGTAAAATTGCGTAGAAATCAACTATATACGTGCCATTACGTATAAAAAAATTGTGTGTTAGCTCACTTGTTTTCAGTATGTGGTTCATATATATTTGTAACTGTTTCGATATACTTACAACCAATACAAATGTCAACAAAATTCATTTCAACCCCAATACATCGTACACCATGAAATCACATACACTAATTAAGCAAAATTTAATGGATTTTGATTATGCCACTCAACAAGAAGTTGCCTTAGAAAACCGCACAGGTGCAAAAATGGCTACTTCGGTTGTGGGCTGCAATACAAGCCGCGAACACGGTTTGTTTATATGCAAACTCAACGAATTGGGCGGCAAAGACCATGTGCTGCTTTCGTCAATCAACGAATTGATTTCGCACACCGGATTTGAATTTGACCTCAGTGTGCGCCGCTACGCCAACTGGAATCACTCAGAAGGGCTGTGGTACGTGAAAGATGTGAGCAACTATCCTGTGTACGGAATTACGTATTCCGCAGGACCTTTTGAACTCATAAAAGAACTTATTTTTGTTGAAAAGCAAAACACCTTATTTGTTCGCTACACGTTAAAAGAATTTAGTGGTACGCTCAAAATGCGCATCAAACCGCTGACTGCATTCCGTAGGTTCGATAAATTATCGAAAAAAAATAACATGGTAGATTCTCAATTTCGGAAAGTACCCAACGGGGTGGCAATAAAAATGTATCCTTCGTATCCCGAATTGTTTATGCAAACATCGTGGGCAGTGAAATACATACACACCAACGACTGGTGCAACAATTTAGAGTACACAAAAGAATCGAATTTGTACTCAGAGCATTGCGAAGATTTGTATATGCCCGGCTACTTTGAAGTAGAAATGCAGGCTAACGACCAATTTTTGTTTTCGGTTTCTTTACATGAAATGGATATTGAATATATGCCTATGATGTTTATTTCGGAAATGGCAAAAACCAAAACCATGGACAACCGCATAACCAAAGAGTTGAAAGAAATTTACCGAACAAAAAAGCGAATGTCGCCTGAATATATTTTGACAAAAAAAGAGTTTGCACGAGATTTTTCGTTCTAACAACAAAAAAAAGTTCAACTTTTCGCAAAAGTTGAACTTTTTTTCTATAGCCTTATGCCCACAATCACAATATCATCTATTTGATGGTATTTGCCGCTGTCGCCAATCCATTCTTTTATACGCTTATCAAGCAGTTCGCGCTGCAAGTTCATATCTTTTTGGTGTATCTGAAGCAGTAATTCTTTAAATTGTTTCGACATAAATTTCTTCCCATTTTCTCCGCCAAACTGGTCAATATATCCGTCGGAAGACATATAAATTACATCACCTTTCTGAATATCAATTTCTTGGCGCGAAAAACTTCGCTCGACTCCCATGTAAATTCCAATAGGCATTTTATCTGCTTTTATCACCGTCAACTCATTGTTTCTAATCATATAAAGCGGATTGTATGCACCGGCAAAATACAATTTTTGCTTTTCGAGGTCAATACTGCAAAGCGAAATATCCATACCATCTTTTGCCTCGCCTTCTTTTCCTGTTTGCTTTAATGCCATCATTACATTAATTCTCAACTGATTGAGAATTTCATCGGGTTCTATAAATTCTTCTTTTACCACAATTTCGTTCAAAAACGAAACTCCCAACATACTCATAAAACCTCCCGGAACTCCATGTCCGGTGCAGTCGGCAGCCGAAATAATTATGCGGTCTTTTTTTTGCGAAAACCAATAAAAATCGCCACTCACAATATCGCGCGGTTTGTAGAGAATAAAGTGTTCGGGCAACGCTTTCTGAATATTTTCGCTGGTAGGCAAAAGAGCCTTTTGTATGCGGAAAGCATAGTGAATACTGTCTTCAATCTCCTCATTTTTGGTGGCAATGTAGTCGCGTTGTTTCATCATTTCATCGCGCTGATCTGCGATTTCCAATTTTTGCTGCTCCACTTTTGCTGTGCGCTCTTGCACTATGTTTTCGAGTACTCGTTTGTCGTGCCGAAGTTTGCGTTCGCGCACTTTTATCAGTCCCCACACCGCACCAATTCCCAGCAAAATCATCAGAATACGAAACCACCACGTTTTCCAAAACGGTGGTTTTAGCACAATGGTAAGCAGTATTTTTTCTGTCCACACCCCATCGTTGTTCGATGCCCGAATTTTGAATTTATACTTTCCGGGCGGTATTTTGTTGTAAACGGCTCGCCGGTTATATACATCGTATTCCACCCACTCGTCATCGTAGTTTTCGAGTTTGCAAAAATACTGATTGCGGTCGGGGTCGGTAAAATCCAATGCACTAAACTCAATGGTAAAACTGTTTTCGCTGTAGTCGAGCGTAAGGCGGTTTTGCGCGTCAATAAGGTCTTCTATGTCGTAATTTTTTTTCGATAAGATAAAATTGGTTATCACCACTCGCGGCGCAACTTGGTTGATACTATCGGGGTAGTAAGTCATTAAACCATTGGTGGTTACAAATATAAATTCTCCGGCGTTTGTTTGCGGCGGAATTTTGGCATCAACAAAACCAATGTTGATAACATCGGAGGAAGTGAAAAAATTGCTTGCAGTTTCTGTTTTTGTATCAAACTGAGTGAGCCCTTTGAGGGTGAGAAGCCACAAAAAACCATTGCGCGAGGGCACGGCATGGTAAATATGGTTGTCGGCAAGGGCAGTGTTACCTACATCGAATTTTTTGAACAGCGAACTATCTTTATTGAATTTGATAAGACCATTTTCGGTATAAATCCACAGATTGGCAGTGGAGTCGCCGGTAATGCGGCAGTTGGCAACATTGCCCGCTTCTTTAAACTCAAACTCAACAGGTTTTGAGTTTATGTTTTTCATTTTGAATAGCTTAGGCAACACAGCCATCCAAATATTTCCTTTTGTATCTTCGTAGATGTTTCCATATACCAACGATGTTCCGCGCACTTCATCCGTAAATTCAATTTTCGATGAAATGGTTCTTTTTTCGGGCGAAAACAAGTACAAACCATTTACGGTGCGCAACCAAATTTCATTTTTCGAATCGCGCAAAACGTGCAATACATAATCGCTCAAACCCATGAAACTTCCAATGTTTTCGTAGGGTATAAAATCGGTCACGGTTTGGCTGTTGCGGTTGAACAGATATGCTCCGTTGAGTGCAAACACCCAAAGTTCGTTGGAATTGAGCATCAACACATCAGAAATTTTGTTGTGTATCTCTATTTTTTCTTCTTCGGCTATAATTTCAAAATCATCAACTTTGAACGAACAAACAATCTCTGATTTTATTTTATCGAAACAAAATAAACCATTACCATTGGTAAACCACAGCAAACCATTGCTATCGGTAAACATTTTTCGAATTAAATACCCCTCGCCACTTTCGGTATCGAAAATTTTCTCTGGAAGTTCAAATTGTTTAAGTTCTCTGTTGCTGCGGTTGAGCAAAAACAATTTGTTGAGTTCGCCCTGATACCAAACAAATTTTTTGTTCTCAATATAAATAGGATAGCCAAAAACGCGCTCGTCAATGGCGAGTGGAGTGTAAAAAAAACGCTGACGGCTCATTTTGTTGAGTCCCGCTTTTGTAGCCACCCACAAATTGTTGTTTTTATCTTCCAACACCGACATTATAAAGTTGTCGTCGAGGCGATTGCCGCTTGTGGTGGTATATTTTTCAACCAAACCATTGGAGGTATTCAAAAAATTGAGTCCCATGCCTGTTCCAATCCACATATTTCCGTTGTGGTCTTCTGTCATGCAGGTTATTACATTGCCAGTAAGCAAATTAGGATTTGCATCACTGTTGGCAATGGTGCTAAAAGTGTTTGAGTTTGAATGGTAAACAATCAATCCCGATGTGGTACCAATCCAAAATTTGTCTTTACTATCGCAATACAAAAATGTAATGACGGGTTGAGCATTCCCAATAAGTTTCTGATAATCAATTTCTATATGTTTGAAGATACCTTCTTCTTTCAAATAAAAATCGAGTCCCAAATCAGTAACAATGCACAATTCGCCGTTATTGTCGAGGGTCATGTCTGCAATTTTGTCCGATGAAATGGTATTCGGTCGGCTAAAAGTTTCTAAATACGATAGTTTCCAATCGTTTGATTGCGATTCGAAAAGGATGATTCCGTAGAAATTTATTTTATCTGGTTTGCCACCTTGCGTGCCCCAATCTGCTTGCGAATTCGAATCGTCTGATTTATAGCACAATGTGTAAACTCCGGCAGGAAGCAACACTTCATCTATTTGAAATTTGTAGCTGTCGTTTCCGCCCATGTATTTCGATTTTGCAAAATCCATTTCCCACACCACTTCATCGCCTTTTTTTATGCAGCCCCAATCGCCCCCCCACGAAGTTTGCTCACCCGCACAAGCGACAACAAATTTTTGCAATTTTTTTATTTCGAAGGTAATGGCAGTGTCCACAAAATTTCCCACCTCTTTTACTGAGGCTATTCCATTGTTTTTTTGTGCAATTTTGTTGATATAAGAATATGCCTCTGGCTTGTATTCGTTAAATGCTTTGCGAAAATATTCTACGCTGTCGGTTTTCTTTTGATAGCGCAACAACCCTGTTTTCGACGAAGTTATCCACAAATTATGGTTTGCATCGTGCACCAAACGTACATCGGAATCGTAAATATTTTGTTTGATTTTTTTGTATCCCGAAGCCACTTTGCCCCTTTTTACAGGCACAAGCTGGTCAAACAAACGCAGCCAAAGTACTCCCTCACGGTCGTAGTACATTGCTGTAATGTTGTTTTTGGGGATAGAAAGCGAATCGTCCTGCCTGTTTTTGAATGCAATGTAGTCGTAGCCATCGTAGCGGTACAAACCCTGAGCTGTAGAGTACCAAATGTAGCCCACCGTATCTTGCACCACACCCGTAATGCGCCCAAATGGACGACCATTTTTATCGTTAATTTGTTCAAACACAACAGGCTGCTGCGAATAAGCTGTACGGCAAACAAAAAATAGCAGAATTATTAACAGTTGTTTTACGGACATATTGAGCTTCAAATTAATTTTTTTGATAACCCAAAAATACAACTTTAAAGCCAGATTACAAAGTAAAATGGATAATTTGGTTCGAACTTTCATTTTGCAAGTATTCAACGCACTTTTTTTACAGAATAATAATGACAAATTCGTGTAAATTTAATATCTTATGAAATGCTATTTCATGTTCAATATTTTTGCTATTTTTGCCTCAAAATTTACATTTTACACAAAAAAGTTCCAAGAATTTTTTAATTGAAACTACATAAAAAACAATGTCATACGATATAAACAGTAGAGAAGAAGAATTAAAAAATAAGGTTGGCAAAGATTATTTTTTGATGTACGATACAACAAAAATAATTGGCAATGTGGACTTTTGTGTTGCTATGCCCCACAGCGAAAAAGAATTTTTTGAACACGAAAATTTACTTTGGGCAGAGGCAAAAAAGGGCATCTCAAATATTTATAATTCATTGGTTCAATTAATTCTTACCATTGGAAAAGCACGTACGTTTGATAAATATTTACCACCAGCCATGTTGGGAGCTTTTGATGCCGAAAAAATTGCTTTTATTCCATACAACGATATTCAATCTATTTTTTATCTGAACGATTTTAATTGGAATGTTACACCATCGAACTACGAAACCAAAGAATTTAAAATTGTTTATTCAAAAGTTAAAACCATCTTAGACCAAAATGCACTTTTGTATTTTTTTGACAAAGACGAAAAGGAACTTCGAAATTTTATTCAAATTAATTTTGTCGTTGGCAAATTTGGATTTACAAAAACCCGAATTGATAAAAATAATTTTATTGTTATTTACAACAAGTGGCTACAAACCGTAAAACCAACGATTGCTGTAAATTGGGAAATGTTAAAAAAGAAAGAAATTATTGACGGAGATTTTTATTTGGCAGATTTGCTTTCTTCTGAAAATGAAACTATCAAAGAAAAATTATTTGTTCTTCTAAAAAAAAATCTATACGAATTAGATAGAGTTTTAGATGATACGGGTTTGTTTAGTTCTAAACGTGCAGACTTTACAGATGGTCAGAAAGCACACACTCAATTTTGGAACAAGTACGAACGACCTCCACTTGAACAATATTGGGATTACATCGTAGAACGCCGCGATTTGCTTGTACCACAAGACGTTAGAGAACGAAAAGGAAGCTTTTTTACCCCACAAATTTGGGTAGAACTTTCGCAAAAATATTTGACAGATGTACTTGGCGAAGATTGGCAAGATGAGTTTTATATTTGGGATTGTGCCGCCGGAACCGGAAATCTACTTACCGGACTGACAAATAAATACAATATTTGGGCTTCCACTCTCGACAAACAAGATGTGGACGTAATGCGCGACCGTATAAAAAACGGTGCAAATCTTTTGGAAGACCATGTATTTCAATTCGATTTTCTGAACGATGATTTTACAAAACTGCCCAAACCTTTATTCGAAATTATAAACAACCCAGAGAAGCGTAAAAAATTGGTGGTTTATATCAATCCACCGTATGCGGAGGCTCCGTCAAGAAGTTTTATTAAGGAAGGTAAAGTTGGAGTTGAACAAAATAAAACAAATCAAAAGTATGCAAAGATACTTGGGCAAGGCAACAGAGAGCTTTTTGCACAATTTCTAACTCGAATTTATTTTGAAATACCGGATAGTTTTGTTGCTCATTTTTCGAAATTAAAGATAATTTCAAGCCAACATTTTGTTGATTTTAGAATGTTTTTTAAAGCCGAGCCACTTAAATCTTTTGTTTGTCCGGCAAAATCTTTTGATAATGTCAAGGGACATTTTCCTATTGGCTTTATAGTATGGAATTGCAATAAAAAAATAAAATTCAAAAAAATTACTGCAGATGTTTATAATGAAAACGCAAATAAAATCAAAGTAAAAAATTATTATGTATATGACAATGCACAGTACATTAACGACTGGATAAAACCGTATAGAGCCGATGTTACTAAGAATCAATTAATAGGAAAATTTCCTTTTATGGGTAACGATTTTCAGCAGCAAAACATTATTCAAATTTCACATCATAAAATGTTGTACAACAAGGCTGCGGGGCAATTTTATATAAATCAACAAAATATTATCTATGTTGCTGTTTATTTTGCTGTTCGCAAATGTATAAAAGCCACTTGGCTAAACGACCGCGACCAGTTTTTATTTCCGAATATAAAATGGGAAAAAGACAAAGAATTTCAAAACGATTGCTTGGCTTATACATTATTTAGCAATAATATTCAAAGCAAATACGGCACAAATCATTGGTTACAGTTTACCGAAAACGAAGTAAACGCACGAGAAAAATTTGAAAGTAATTTTATGACAAAATACATTAACGGTGAAATCAATACAGAAACGACCTTAAATCTTTTTGAAAAAGTGAATAAAAAAACAACCGCAAAATTTGAATTTTCGCCCACTGCAAAAGACGTTTTTGATGCAGGTCGTGAATTGTGGAAGTATTACCATGCCCAACCCAATTGCAATGTAAATGCCTCATTATACGATATTCGTG
>JFJP01003450.1_pt1 | contig 11001 bp, 13 predicted proteins | sample 431651 | NCBI WGS metagenome assembly JFJP01 (sample SAMN02602958, study PRJNA72255) | Microbial mat metagenome, whole genome shotgun sequencing project. | biome: fresh water; feature: sink hole; material: water; isolation source: purple microbial (photo- and chemosynthetic) mats found in...
CGCACGCCCTTCGGTTGTCCTATTCCACTCGCCTCGATGACGAACTTACCATCTGGAGACAGAAGCGCAACGTGTATGACATCGCCGTGTGAGAACCATGAAATCACCCGACTGATCCAGTCAGACGAACCTCTCAAGAACAAAAGCTTTGCCGTAGTCATGTTAGACATAAGTCAGTAGTGAGCGATCGTTCCAGACCTTATTGAACTGCGCATTGCCGCCAGCCCACTGCTCCGTAACGTCACCGCCATCATCGATAATCAAACGACGAACGCGCCAAACTTGGGCGTCTTCAAGCGCACCCGGCGCAGCCTCGCCCTTGTACAAGGTATTCTCGTCAATCCAATCAACGCGTTTCGCATAAACCATTTCTTCCTCCGCAACGCCTGGAGGTCCGGGCGGGCCTTGCACGCTCTCTGAGACGATTTTTGTTTCAATCGTTTCAGACACCAAGTTTGTGAATGATTCGTTTGATACCTGCTGGACTGTTGTATTTTCAGTTTCGATAACGCTTGAAACCGTTTCGACAATCACGCTAACGACATCGACAACGCTGGAAACAATAGTGTCAGACATGAGTAACGCCTGGAGAGACCGTTACCTTGCCCTCGTATAGTCGAGTAGCCTCACCGGACGCGTTCGTCAAAACGAGGTCGTAGACGGCGCTCTTAAAGGTCAGCCCACCGGTTTGTTCATCCGTCAATGTCAATTCCACTACGCCAGCCGCAGGCGTGATAACAATTCGCGCGTTGGCGGTACTGAGTTCGAGCAAAACCGTCGCTGAGGCGACAGACTCACGAACCTGCATTGCGGCAGTGTAGCCAGTCAAATTGATCGCTTTTCCGTTCTTGTCCTGCCACGAAAAGCGCCACTTGAATGTCGAATACTGCTCAATGATCAGACTTTTTTTGACTGCGGCCATTTTGCTTACCCACTTTAGATAGAACATCCTAACTCAAGACTTAGGATAAGTCAAGTCAGTTGTGACTTATTACACCACTGGCGTTGGCTCTGGTTCTGGCGCCGGTTCTGGAATGACCGCATCTCTGATCTGCGCATAATGCAAATAGGCAGAAAAAAGCAAGATATAAATTTCACCCATCGTCACTGTCGATCCTGTAGGCAACAAAGTCAGGGGGTCGTAAACGTCAATGATATTTTCCGGAGCGAAATCCATTTTTAAGGGAGCATCCGGTTGGTCGCGCAAGATGTTTTCCCCTAGAGTGGTAATTCGCTCTTCCGTGAATGTCACGGTTGGTGTTTTATCGTAGGGGTTGTTAATTTCGACAAGGCGACAACGTTGATAACTTTCGCCAGTTAATGCTGTTTGCTTGTAATTTGACATTTCAATTCTTCATTAATTGCTGCGTGGGCCTATGTGCCATCGGTAAATGACATTGCTATGGATGAGGATAAAATCATTGGGATGTTGGCAGTATATGGACTGCCAGCATCTAGTTGGACTATCCTTTTCATTGAAATTTTCACTTGCGTTGACGAACAAGATACGCCCATATATTCGTATCCATAGTATTTCCACACTCCCGTATTATTGGCTATAAGAATCGCCGCTCTTTGTTGACCAATTTGATTAAGACGGACAAATGGAGTGTAGGAAAGTCCATGATTAAAAGACTGAAGATTGTAATTGGATACCCAACTGACCTGAGTTGCCCCTCTGACAAATAAATTATTTTTAGTGGCTTCAAAATTAAGGATGCCGTTTGCATCGTAAGTTCTGACGCCAAATGATGGAGATGTCTCTGGTAATTCAAACGAAGGCAAAAAAATCATGTAGTCGAATGTTACTGGCGAGTCTGCGACAAATATGATTTTATCACTAGCGATTACTGTTTTTGCCGACACTACAACCGCAGAAGTGTTCCGAATATAAACCAAAGGTTGGTTTACTATAGCTACCGGAAGATCGATTGAATAAACGTAACCATTAACTGGACCGATACTTGGGAAGTCAATAGGATAACCACCCGATATGCCTCCCAATATAAACGTGCCTTCAATTGGACCGCTAACTAGGGTTGCTGTCCCGCTGGCAAATAAAGGATATGTGTACCCATTAGTTAAATCCTTACCGCCTAAAAGTATTCCGTAGCTCATTTAAAACAGATAACTCTTTGAATGGCGCCATAATACAAGTAAGAATCGTTGTATGTTCCTGTTGACGCGGGGCGTGACCAGCTAAGAGTTGTCGATGACGTAAGAGTGTGCGAAACAGGAACGCCACCATTTGTCGCTTGAACAACCACGTAATTACAATTTGGCAAAGTGACGTTCCCAGAAGTGGCTGAGTTTAAGGCAAATTCTACAACGCCAACACACATAGACATATTTTCAAGGTCTTCTACCAATACTCCTTTGTGGTCTCTGACCTGTATCCCGTAACTCATGCCGTCAAGTCTCCTATCTGCACACGCAATACACCCGCACTGTCAAATACCTTGATTACCTTATCCGTCATTTCCATACGTTCGTTACTGAGTGCAGATCGCATTCTGAACTGCCCCGTGCCGACAATGTCTAGACCATATTTGCCAGGCGTACCCGTGTAGCCAAGATAAAAACCCTCTACCGAATTACTCCAAGTTTTGCCGGCGCTAGATATGGCCCCTCCACCAGATAGCGTGATACCACCACCTGTAATTGTGGTTCCGGTATTTAGAACGCCTTGAGTTACGTCGCCTTCTAACCCAGGCACCCAAGGCGAAATTTCAGTTTGTCCGATTCCTGCTTCGCCAAAGTAAGGCATGGTGACAAACATATACGAATCAATGCCGCTTGTGGTTGCGCTTTTTGAGACGATAAATCGAGCGGAGGTAGCGCCAACTGGAGCAATACAAACTTCACCAATTTGCTTATACTGAGCTAAAGTCGTTCCGCCGGCGAACTCTGCATTATTTGTGGAGCCATTTATCGAGCCTCTTGATGTGCCCACCCCTATATTTGTGCCCGCCGAGTTGAAGAAGTCGATATACACACCAACGTTGCAGCGAATCGCTCCGGTAAAAGCGTAAGCCTCATATCTTTTACCCGCTACAACTGGAATTCTGTTTGGCGTATCGATAAAAAAAGCACCAGTCGTTGCCGCTCCGTGTGTCGCATTTATCTGTTGAATGTAAACTGTTCCGTAAGGAACGCCACCGTCTTTAATGCACCATCCGGTAAGGTTTAATCCTGCCACGCCCCCCTGGCCGTAAAAGCCTGTAACGCCAGACACCATTCCCGCATTTGTTAAAAGATTCGTTCCGCGACCAGCGGCAAGATTTGAGCTATTTGCACCCACTGTTGCATAAGCTGCTGCGGTACTTCTCTCCAAACGAACAACGGTTACTTTATCTGTGAATCCACCTGGATTAACTGTACAAGTAACAATGGCTGACTTTGAAATACCAAAGTTGGCTGATGTAACTGTATAAGTCGAAGTAGTAGAAGTTATAGGCGCCGTTTCACACCCAACTTGTGACCATGTGTAAGTTGCGCCAGTTACACCACTTACCGCCGCATTGAAGACGATGTTTGCTTGAGAACCATCTAGAGTGCCATCTGTTGCCGTAAAAGAAGATTGACGATCTGGTGTAATAACTACTGATGGGCCTTGAGGACCAGCTACACCATCATCACCGTCTACACCAATTACCCCAGCTTTAGATTTCGCTATAGAAAACACAGACACCAGATTAACTCCACTCTTGCTAGCGGTGAAAGTAATAGTGCCGGTATCTCCCGTTAAAGCAGTTACAGTTTGTGTCCTGCTGGTAGTAGCCTCTGTACAGGTGACACCTACTGACTTGACTACTGAGTATGTCCATCCGTTAGTAGAGTCATCCACCACGCCATAGAACACACTCATCGTGGTATTACAGCCAGCGAAGTTGCCTCCAGTTCCATCATTCAAAGTGGGAACTACGTGCGCTTCGTTACTTAACATAGACACGTAGGGAGACAAGCCTATAGCGCCATACAGCGTCCAATAAGTATTGGAGGTTGTTGGCATTGTAGGTGGCAAAATAGAGCCACAGAGGTATTAGTCAGAATGCAAGACCAGCTAGATCCATTATGTAAAACAATATCTCCTACTACATAACTTGTGGCTGTAAGCCAATCCCCTTTGAATACATTTCTAGTGGCATTATCTGCTGGCTTTCCAGTACCGGAAATTGCAGGCCAGGAATTAATATTGGCTGCTGTCGTGCCTCCGATCGTTACCGTTGTGCCGTCATAGGTAAATCCAGTCCCAAGACTGAACTTATAAGCGCCTCCAGTCTTGCCCATGTAGAAACCGTCGCCGGTCGCATAAGCGGTTTGACCGCCTCTGATAAACCCTGACGCGTCTAGCGTTATTGTTCCAGCCGTTAGGTTCCCCATGTTCGCGCTTAATGCCGCCAGGTTGTTGACTGACATTTTGTCGCTGGTAATGGCGTTTGCTGCGATCTGCGTTGCGGTAATCGTTCCGGCCGTCAATGCGTTCGCATTTACCGTACCAGTGACAATCAGAGACCCATCAATCAACGTTGCTTCCAGAATGCTCACAGCGACGCCAGCGTTATTGATAAACACCATGCAATCAAGCTCCGACAGACTCGGTTGCGTATTTGAAGTTTGGAATACTGTTGGGCTGCTAAAAAGCCAATACACGAATTTCAAGTTCGTGTTTCCGTTAGCGATCGAATAGCTCACGCCATCGTAAACGATAGTCGCGTTCGCCCAAGCGATGTAGAGAGGCGATGGAGTGTTGTTCGATACCGTATATGTCATTGGCGAATACTATCTCAGTGATGACTTATTTGCAACACTAAAAAATCATGTGTTGTTTCGTTTTGATTTTTTCAGCAGTCACAGCACCGGCCGCAATGTTTACCGAAACGATGGAGTTTGGACCGACCGCCGGTAGCGCTAATGGATTGCCACTCAACTCGCTTGACAGCGCCATGCTATCGGCTCCAAACACATCATAAGCGCCAATTCGAACGTACCAAACATCTGCTGGGTCAAGTGGAACGCTGCTAATGCTCACGGTTGATGCCATGCCAGCGAACTTCAAAGTTCCCGCGCCAGGTGTGAATCCCGATGTTTTCGAGGCCCAAACCATAACGCCAGCCCAATCTGAGGCGGTAGGTTGGTCATAAGTCACTGTGATGCCGAATACAGTTGGTGAAAGGCTTGGTGAAGCGATGGCTCCCATTTGTGCATTGAAAGCGACAATAGAGGCTGGGGTTGCTGACCGAAGGCCGTTGATGCCGGAAACGGCATATACTTTGAAATGCAAGTCGCGGGTAATCGTATCTTGCGCATTCATATCGAGCGTATAGGCGTAGTTGGCACCCGACACGCGATCAGTTCTACGCTTGACTAAGCCAGACCACGTTTCGACGTCATAGCCAAGCGCTTGAGTAACGGCGTCCCACGTCAGATAGCACGTCGGGGTCGTCCAACTTCCACCAACTAACGCCAAATTGACAACAGCGGCCGGCGTGGTCGTTGTCAGTCCAACAACGTGCGTGAATGAAACATCTTGAGACTTCAAGCCAAGAAAACTTGTTGCGAATAGTTTGAATTCGTATTCGCCTTTAACGTCGTACAAGTCAAAGGAAGGCACCGAAATTGAGACGCTATTCCAGTTGCTTTGTTGTCCATCAACGCTGCGCCAACCTATCGTGTATGACTGCTCCGAACCGGTCCAGGAAACTAACGTCTTGATGCCAAATACGCCTGGTGAAATTTCGTAAGCGGAGTCTTGAATTTGAATATTCGTCGGCGCCGCCACAAGTTTTGTAATTGGCGTAATTTGTTGCGATTGAAGCTTTGTGTTGTTTTCAATCATCCCGTACTTGCTCGGGTTATGCTTCAGTGCGGTAATTGTAAATTCAGTGCCGCCGTCGCCTTGACCGATGCCCACGACCCTCGCAAGCATTGGCTCAACGATTGGGTCGGTAATGCCCCACATAGAGTTTAAAAGCGGAGCGCTGACAAGCGGAACGGTCCAGGTGATTACCGAGACAATTCCCGTTTGGTTTATTGGACGATCAACGATAGAACCGTCATCGAGACGTATTGTGATGGTCGAACTCGCAGCCACATCAACCGGTGCGTCAAGTGTTAGGGAAGTTGTGGTCGCCGCGAGTGTGCGACCCGCAGCTCGCTTGCTTGCATCCCAACCCTGAAGGTGACGGTTTCGCTTTCGTACCGCTCAGAATAGAGAATCCACTTTCCTACCCGATGAGCCTGCCCTCGACTCGTACAGCCAAGCGCAATGACCTCTGTTTGACGAACCCCAAAGCGCTCAATCAAATCTGCATCTTCAACGTATTCCGGCTTCTGTCTGTAGCGGTCTGCTGGGTCAGTCCAAGTCACAAGGGCGACGCTGCTTCTGTCTTTTCTGGAAGATCCACTGTACTCAAAGGCGCCATCAATTACGTTCGCAGCGCTATAAATCATGCTTGGGTCAGTCGGCGCATCTTGAGAAAAATCAATCATGCCGCCATTCCAATAGGACATGCCGCGAAACACAGACGAAATATCCGAAATGAGCTTGAACGCCTCCGCTCTCGACTGAAAGGACGTATTGAGAACGAAGCGTGGCTCCGTTGAGCCAAATCCATCGTCAACCATCTCGTCGCAATATTTGCCAATAGTGTATAGCGCCGCCTTATTCAGACTGCCTGAAGTGACGTAGTTGCCGAGACCGTATCGTTTTGTCGTTATAAGGTCATACAGCACCCATGCGGGATTGTTTGATACCGCTAGGTGGAAGGTGCCGTCCCAACCGCCATTTGACGTGCCTGCGCCCGTTGTAGCGTATGTTCTTGTGATCGCGTCATAGTTGCGCGGAACCTTAATGTAAAGACCGTCAACCAAGTAAGAGCGACTTGGCATTGAAGAAAACTGCTCCGAATCCAAACGACAAGCAACGAGCGCCGAATTTGGATAATTCAACTTGGTGTTTACGATCTCAACGCAAGAAGTCAGCATGGTGTCGTTTGCCAAAGACGCAGAGGCCGAATCTGCCGTTATGCGCTGCATTTTGATTGACCATGATGTTGCTGGTTTAGGCAGCGTGATTAGATGACTTCTCTGGTAAGTGGAGCGCGTTTTCCCTTTCACATCAATAACGCCAAGACCGCTATCGACGTAAGCGCCTCCATTCTTCGAAACGAGAAATTGATACGAAACGCTTGTTCCATTCGTGTCGCCATCTGTCACGTTTTGACTGAATAGCGCGGGAATCGTAACGATCATTCGAACCGCATCCGTTATTGGTGATGCGACCGTATAAACGGCTGGCGTTGCTATTTGAACTTGGACTCCAATTTCATGCGGCGACTCGACGCCCTCGTAACCATCCATTTCAAATATGGTTTGCGACTGCGTTCCGCTTCGCCAGTCCCACAGAATGTTGGTAAAGTTAAACGTACCATTGGCGTTTTCAAGCGGTGTGTTGTTGATGAAGATACCCTTTGCACCACCAACGAGACCTCCAATTTCACCTTCGCCAAGCAGATCGACCAAAGTGACCATCGCCCGCGAATGAAGCGTATCTGACGCCTCTACTGGCGCTCTTGCTTGTGGTGCTTCACCGCCGCCGGCGCCAGAGATATTTTTAGTTTCCATTTTCATACCTTAAATCTGATCTACCGTTACTCGCGCCGAGATGGCATGGGAACCAACCAGACAACGCCCGTAAATCAGCGGAACTGGAACGCCTTGTGATGTGGTGTTTACCGGGCCGTTGAAAAAGTAGGACGTGCCGTCATCTCTGGTTGAAGAGTCTGGTTTTTTTGGCATAGGCGTCAACATTTGAATCACACCTGAAACCACCAGGCTCCAGCCAACCTTTGCAGCCATCGCGCCGAGCGGACCCATGAATGGGCTTGCGACGATCAGAATCACACCAATCACTACCTTCAAAGCGCCAGACGCGCCTTCGACGATAGGGACGAACCGAATCTCCTTCAGCTTGCGCTGCATCAGGTATTCATCCGTCACCAATTCTTCAACGTTGCCGTTTTCAGACGTGCAGATAACCCGGTAAGTTGAGTAAATGTGCAGGTTCGACTTGATCCAAGCAAACAACCCAGGTCGGTTGGCATTGATCATGTTGAGCGCTTCCGCCGGCGAGTCAACGTCGAGAGTCCACTCTTTACCGAAGCGTTTGCCCATTACGCCATCAAGATGTATTTTGGTCAGCATTTTTGCTTGTGCCTGTACGTGTGCGATGTGTGTTTTTCCCAATATCCGCCGTAGACATCGCGTCTAGACAGGCGACCCATAAGGTGATGCAGCATCATTCCTTGACCGACGTAAATAGCGACGTGGTTAGGCTTGTCACTGCCCATTTGAATCAGAAATACGTCGCCAGGCATCGCCGAGCCGTCATTGACTAGAGCGAACCCTTCCGCGTCGGCTTCAGTCAAGAACTTCTCGTAATCAACGTTGCCGTCTTTAGAAACGCGCTGGTGGTTTCGCAGACAGATGCCGTATTCGCGCTTGTAGTAATCCACCAGCAGCGAGTAGCAATCGAGGGCGCCAAGAACGTAAGGGCGACCGATGTAGTCAATCTCAAATCCACTTGGGTAGAAAATATGAGGATCTGAAGAAGAGACGGCACCGTTTTCCATAAAAGACGAAGTGATTGCCCAAGGCAAATCTGTCGCCTCGCACCCAACCAAATCGGCCGGCGAGGGTCTGTTATCTGTCTCTACGTGGCTATGCCAAATCGCAATCACTTCACCGGTTTGAGCGACGTCGTCATATTCCGCGATGTCGATAATGAAATGGTTTTCTGGCGTTGTGGAGATGTTCTGACAGACGGCTAATTTTGCTTTCTTGTCATCGCACTTGACGACAAGACCGCAAGCCTCGCGCGGATATGCCGCGATTGCCGCCAGACGCATTTCGTCAGAAAGATCAAGGATGCGATTACCCAAAACGCACCGCCCCTGGAAAGCCACCAAACGGCAGAATGGCTGAATCGCCAAAGCGAACTTTGCAAGACGAAAGGTTTTTGCCGCACTTGTCGTTCGGCTGCGTTGTCGACAAATCCAGAACGTCAAAATAATTTGACTGCGCATACCCACATTCCGCGCTGCGATAACCCCAAGAGCAGGAATTTTGAATGATCTGACGAAACGGCAGCATCACACCCTGCAAGTCAAAAGCGGAAGACAGCTCCCATTCGACTATGTGTCTATTTTCAGAAACCTTCCGCTCGACAAACCAAACGTCATCCTGAAAGTGCTGATTTGGGTCCGCCGTGGGGTTGCCAGCGACGAAATTAACCGCATCGAGATAGCGCGCAAAGGTGCGCTTTCTGGTGATCTTGCATCCAACCAAATCATCGTACCCAGCAAGAAGCGACGAAAACGAACCGTCGATATTTGCAAGTCGAATAGATGGTCGCGGCTGCGTTCCTTTGGAAGACACGTCAAAGCCTGTTGCTTCAATCGGCAGGGCGGTATAAGTGATGCCGCCCCAAACGACGTTTTGTCGGAACTCATTTTTCCCAGCGTGAACCCTAACCGTGTCGCCACCTGGGAAGTTGGTCATATCAATTTCGAACAGCTCAATCAGAGCGGACGGCGAAAGCGATTGAATTTCTGATTCGATTGTCATTTACGCTTCAAACACCTGTTCGAACGTGCAGGAGATTGTGGTGACGCCTCTGTCTCGCACCGAAACCCATTCTCGACACACGTAGACGCCCACTTCATTGAGTGGATTTGTCCAGTTGAACGCCTCGGTGGCGTTTCGAGCGCGTAAAAAATTAAGCACCGATAGCGCTTCAGACATACTCATCTGAAACGTCAAGCTCCAGTGCATCGGAGCGCTATTGATGCCGCTCGCAACACGCACTTCGTAGCCATCGCCGAATTTGGTAGCGACCACGTTGGGCTTGCATGTGTGCTGTGAGTTTGTAGTTGGAGACCAAGTAAATGTAGTTGCTGGCATTTCGTAATCCTATGGACGCTCAATTGTACGTCAGTTGTGACTTAACTGTAAAGGATGCCGCCAGGTCTTTTTTGCGTCACCATTTCATCCTTCACAACAGAGCGAACCCGATCGGCAAGCTTGCGCCAAACACCGTTGTCGTCACCGGACGTACTTGAGTTTGAGCTTCCGTCATTATTGACGGTGATGCTGATGGTTACATTCTGACCGCCGCTTCCAGACACGGTCACTGGGATGGATCTTCCGTCCGGAAGCGGAACGTAAGCTTCTGGCGTTCTGCCTTCACCAAACATCGCGAGCTGCGGAGAGTTGGCGACTCCACCAGTCGAGTAAGCGCGAAGCGGCATAGACCCGCTCGGTGTCATGATGCCGCCGTCTTTGAAGAAACTACCGATCCAACTTCCGAAGTCGCCCAGCATACTGCTGCCGCCCGACGCGAAGGAATCTTGCGCCGCGAGCATTGCTGTTTGCTGAGAGAACATATTTGTTCCATAAGAGGCGGCGGTTGAGAAATTACCAGCCAGGCCGCTCGTCATGCCTTTGATGTCAACTCCCATCGAGCCGCCAATACCACTGGCGCCACTAATACCGCCAAGCGCATTTGCGGCGGTTGCAGCGCTCATCGCTAAAGCTTGAATCGCACCGACAGCCGCCATTTCTGCCGACATCTTGGTGCCGATCCCAACTGTGCTTGCGAGCGTTTTAGCCGTCGAATCGCCCACCGCTGCTGCTGCGCTATTCGCTGCTTTGCTGGTGCCCGTTAAGCTACCCCACAGCTTCTTCAAACCGCTTAAAACACCCTCTTGAGCCGAACCCGTGTCTTTAGATTGACCACCGCCCAGGTTTCTGCCCAAAAAGCCGCCAATGCCTCCCATAACGGCGTTCATACCATCGGCGATGGAACTCTTCAGCATCATCTTCGACAGATCGTTAGCAACGCTTAGCACGTAGCTTCCCCAATCCGCCTTGCCGGTCGTGAGCGCGTCATGCAGCGTGTCGGTAAATCCGTTCGCCCAATTCGCCTCAAGCTGTTCAAGC
>JFJP01028305.1_pt1 | contig 11001 bp, 11 predicted proteins | sample 431651 | NCBI WGS metagenome assembly JFJP01 (sample SAMN02602958, study PRJNA72255) | Microbial mat metagenome, whole genome shotgun sequencing project. | biome: fresh water; feature: sink hole; material: water; isolation source: purple microbial (photo- and chemosynthetic) mats found in...
GATGTTTTTTGTCCCCAGAAAAAATATAAAAGACTTATTAGATTCAAAACAAAACCATCTTTCACAATAAATAGAAAAGGAGTGATAAAAGGGCACGTAACCAAGCCAAAGAACAATGAATAGTAAACGAGTGGCATCACAAAAATAAAAGAAGATGAATAGTTATAGAAAATAATATTGAAAATTTTCCGATTAAAATTTATTGATTTGATCCGAATCAATTCCCTCAAAATAACAAAACTATTCATAGAAAAATCACCTCCAACAAAATCTGAATGGTTTGGAGGAAATATAATGTGCTGCTTCACTTGAGTAGAAATTGGTTTAGGTTTCATTTCAACACTAACATCAGCTTTTCTCATCATTTGGATATCATCATATCCATCTCCCATCACCAAAGTAACAGAATTATTGGGAAATTTCTCCTTTATTATGCTCAAAAGAAATTCTTTATTCTTCGGACTAATGTCATATCCTATAAATCCTCTGCAAAAATAAGCCATAAATACGAAATGACTCAACAAATCCTGATCTTTCATTAATATTTCTAAAGTTCTGCCATTTATAATAAGATTATATTTTCCTTTGTAAGAGCTATTTGAAGATTTTTCCATAAAACTTTTCCTGTGAATTTTCAAAGCACTAGGAGCAGTCATAACAGAATTCGGACTTATGGAATCAATTACCATTATTTTTTTCAATTTGTTCAAAGCTCCACGAATCTTCATCCATGCTTCATTGGAACTGCCATCTTCAACAGGGATTTCAAGTCTTATCAGATCACACTCTTTGTTCAAAATTCCTAATAAATATCCAGTTGACATCACAGTCTCCTCAGGGTCATTCGAAAGCAACCAAACCTTATTCTCAATAGTAAAAAAATCATTAATAATAGGTTTCAATCCATGAGAAATTTTATCTTTGATTGTCAGTATAGCTAATAGCTCACAATTAGTTTCTAATTTCATTGTAATCTCATTCGAAATGAGATCTGGATTCTTCAAATGTTTGAGATATTCAAAAACTTCCTCTTCTGAAAGGTTTTTCTTTTGACAAAATAAAACGAATCTCATTCCTCTAACCTTTAAACTCTCCATCTTAAGCTTTAAAAGTTCTTTTTCACTCTCTTCCATATCAATCAAATCCATATATGAAGTATCATCAGTGCGGATATACAAAGTTGGACTTTCTTCTAAATCATTTTTGGTTTTCTCCTGATCATCGGTAAGTGTAACTGCAGATTTCAATAAAATCGAGAATTTATAGTGAGAATTTGATGGACCAGACATAGTGCTATGATTTCCGAAAATATAATATTGCAATTTATGACCATTTATCAACACGTTGTAACATTTTATCAGATTGTTAAGTATTGTGCATTGAAAAAGGAATTTATGTTGATATCTTTCAATTAAATCCAAGATTACCTGAGAGTCAGGAAGTGGAAATTCATTCATATATTTAGAGATATTATTAGTTTCCTCTTTGCTTCGAACATCATGACACAGCAACAAAGCTTTGAAAATCTCTTCAAATTTTGAGGGAATCTTTTGACCGTCGCCTAGAATGTCAGCCAATATTCCAAACTTTTCAATATCTTCTGAATTACTATTAGCTTTGCCCCAATCAGGAGATAACATATCTAGAAATTGATTCTTGGAGCAATTATTATCATTGGTTTCAAGGTTGATTTTATTTCCAAGAGTAATAATTGTAGAGTTCCCTTTTATTTTTTCGTAATAAGGAGGATTACCTTGAAAACTTTGTGTGCTCGGTTCCCAACTTTCTTTCATTGAAAATTTACAAGCAATATTGGGAGGCAACGCAAAAAGAATACCCTCATCAGGAACTTCTGGCAAAAAAGGATCAATAGGCGGAAGCAAAATCTTAGGCTTTTCATGACTTTTTTTTACAATTTTGAATAATTCAATTTTAGGGAGGCAATGAGTTAATCGTGAGCTGATTTTCTTCCCAGAAATATTTTGTTCTTTGTCTTTGGATATTGGTGTTAGAAAGAAATTCTTGGTCTTTGATAGGTAAAGGGAATGAATAGATGTTCGAGGTTGATCTAAAGCTATGTTTTTATCAAGAATTAAATGAGTTATTTGGTTCAAATAGGAGAGTTTGTTAGGATTTAAAATCATTAGGTTTCCTTTGAACTTTTTTTCAAGATGATATTTGTAGAAAATCACAATAAAATTGGTTAATGTATAGGTATTTGTCGGGATCATTATCACATAGTTCACAAACAAGATTTCCATAGAGTTCTCGTTGAAAATTCGGTGAAAAAGCTCGTTGTTTGAAGATATTCTGAGAATGCAAACCAAACAATTGATAACGATCAAAACAAAAGACATCATATTTAATCTATTCAGAAATTTATCGAAGAAAAAATCTGATTCGCTCCATTGAATAGGAGAGCATTCATTGGCCACCTTCACTTCATTTCCAATGTAAACCACAAGTCCTATCACCCAATCACTATAATTTAATGTTGAGCCTTTCAAAGCTAGATTATTTATAGTCAACTCCTCAGAAATTGGGTCTTTTTTTAGCTTGAGCATCCCTTTGAAATTTTCTAAGTCTTTGTTTGGAGGATCAAATTGGAATTTTCCTGTTAAAATTTTCTTATATTCCTCAAGATTGCCCTTAAAAGGGGAATATTTGTAGACTAAATAATATTAAAGTTAATCTCTTTAGGAAATTCAAAAAAAATAGAACTAACTGCTAGTTAATTTTAAAGGTCTCTTCTTTGTAAATCCCGTTTTTCCGTCGACAAAAATTGTATTTAAGAGACAATATTCATGCTCACTATCTAAAATCAAAATATCTGCTGGGAACACTTCATTGCGACGCAACAGAAGAATATCCCCAACTATCAAATCACCCCATTTGCAATCTCGATAGAAATCGGCTGAATTAAAAACTATTTTCTAAAAAAATTCTTAAAATATACATATAAAATTTAAATTTTCTACCTTACTAACCCTTTGGGATTCTATCAAAAATTGACTAGCCCTTTGACTATCCAGAATCCATCTTTTAAGCAGATAAAAAGGAAAAAAAAAGAAAACAAGGATTAAAGGCATTATGGTAGTTTCTTCATCATTAAAAATTGGAATCAAAAGAAAAGAAATTAGAAAAAGAAGGTTCCCAAATTTTAGGAAAAAATAATCCAAAAGCATGAAAACCAAGTATTTCCAATCCTTTCATAAATAAAAATAGGTTTTTAATGAAAAAAGCACTTATATACGTGCCATGGATGAGGATTTATGCGGTTTTTCTTGAATTTGTCTATATGTCTAAGGTTCTTGATTGAGCCTTGCTGGATTTCGATCTAAAAATAGAGGGATTTTAACGAATTTAAATGATGAAAGATTGAAGAAAGTTTGAGAAAAAAGAGAGAAAATAACTATTCTATTGGTGTATTCTTCAGGATTTCTAGGAACGTTCTTGTTTGTTAAAAATCCGAAATTTTCCAAAAAAAACATGAAAAAATATACTTCTTAAATTATATTAATTTTTTTAATTTAGTGCACATCAGCATAGGAATTAATCTTAAGTTTTTTATTCCTGTTTTTTTATATCGTTTTCTTAATTCAATCTCAATAACTCTCTAAATTTCTGAATTCTGAAATAGCTGCTTTGCATTCATTTAGTTTGAAGAATCTACCAGTATCAGATAAAACATTTAAAATCATTTGAATATTCCTGATCTATTGGAAATAAACAAATTTTCTAAAATAAATTCATTAATAAAATGAGTAGAGAAATAGAAATCATAACATTTTTTGACGCCAATGAAATTCGTTAAATTAGTCAATTCTAAAAAGGCACTAATAAATTCAATTTTTTTTGGCTTTTTTTAAGGTCTATTTGATGGATATTTTGAATAGCATGATAAGATTAATTTATTGAAATGAAATTCTTGAGATTTACAATAGTTTTTTAATGTTTCTATTGAAAAACTTTGAGAGCAACAACTGTTTTTTATCTCTTTTGACTTACAAATTTAAAAGGAATTGCTGCTCTTAGGATAAAGGCGAGAAGTCAATAAACCGAAAAGGAGTTTTATAGTCTGAATTAGTTAATGTCGCTTCAAGCTAATCTCCTAAACCAAATCAGCCAGCAAAAAAAAATCATTCACTTCTTGCAAGAAAAACATCTTGAAAGCACTGGATACCAAGTTCCACTGCCTCAATCATGGCAGGAATTTCTAAGTTTTTTTGTTTAAATGTTTATAATTTTCATTCGGTTTTCAAGAAATTTCTGAAAGCCAAGCTCCAATAATCGATCCCCAAACTTCAAAGGAGATTGACTTATATTCGATAGAAAAGAAAGAAAATACAGAAACTTTTCTTCAGGCCTTATCAAATTTAAACCTGCCACAAAAGCTTCCAGAAGCTTCAAAAAAGAATCCTTCAAGCAATTTTTCCATTGCAAAACGCAATGTTCAAATGACGAATTTCAATCCAGCAAATTCTTTTCATATGATTGAAGTGATAAATCTATCGAATTTTGTTAATAGAGTTAAAAATAAAATAAAATTCTTTCAAAGACATTTTTCATTGGTTTCTTTGAATAGAAATTCACGAAAGCTGGGTTTCGGGAATTAGTTGAATGCATGAGTGACATGAGATGCTTGTCAAGTATAATATTGCAGAACAATGGCATCAATGAGAATCATCAAGATGAAATCGAGGCATTGTTCTTGAATAAAAGACTAATAAGTATAGATCTATCGAGGAATAACATCGAAAAATCCTTTGTTTTAAAGATTGCTCGTATACTAAAAGACACAGTCTCACACATAGAATGGCTTGAGTTTTCTTATTTATTAAAATCAAACATATTTACAATGAAATTTAATGTTATTTAGTTTGTCAAGAAATGATTTCTCCTATGATGTTTCTGCAGTTAATTCCTTAATAGCTGGATTACGCAATCAAAAAAATCTCTATCATTTAGCTTTGGACGCAAATATAAAGTATAACTCCAATTATCAAACAGATAAGAAATACGCTGGCTCTGAACCTATAACTCGATTAGCTCAAGTTCTTTAATTCTATAACATTTTTCTCAAAAGAATTTTATAGAGATTGAGATCTTTAGCTTTAGTTGATTCGAAAATTACTTCAGATGCCATGAAAAGCATAGAGTTTTGTTTACAATCAACTTCTTGTCATATTATTTCACTGAATTTCCAGTTCAGCTTCCTTGATGCCCGTTGCATGCATATTCTGAGCAAAGGCTTAGAAGCCAATAGGACTCTAATCAAATTAGATTTGAGTAATAATGGACTTGCCCCTATAAGCGGAGTTTATATTGTAAAATCTCTTAATAATAACATTTCTTTACATGAATTGAATCTTGCAAAAAACAATTTAAATGATGATTTCGCCAAAAGTCTTGCAACGGCTTTAAGAGAAAATGATGTTTTGTGGAAAGTGGATATTGGATATAATCCTATTGGAACTGAAGGAGCTGAAAGTCTTATTATAGCTTTAAAAGAAGAAAATGACTCTTTAGAGAGTTTGGGAATGATTGAGGTTAATACACAAATGGGAGTGAACAATATTCAGGAATTGAAGAGACATCTGAAAATTAATGAAGTTTCAAAGGATTTGAGAAGAAAAATTATTGATGAAAGTTAAAAAAATTTTTTGTTTTGTTTGTTTATGGGAAGGTTGTTCGGTTTACAACATTTATGAATTTTCTTTTTATTAATCTATAATTTAAATAAGAGAAGAATAGATTGGGAAACGACCCAAAAGATTTAAGTTCGATGGGTATCGGAAAGGGTTTGGGGGAAGGAAACAATTTTTTGGATTCAGAATATGATGATTTCAAATTGTTAAAACCTATTCTTTTCACAAATAATCCTTATAATGACGGAAGTGAATTTAGATTATGGAACATTTAAATTAGAGATTTTATTAAATAAATATATTTTTATAAATAGAAAAATAACTTATTATTCATTTCTTTCACTTAATGAATAAATTCAATATAACAGCCAAAACTAACTTTTATTATTCAAATGGAACAGGTTCCTTAAAAAATTAGAAAATGTTGTTATAAATTTCTTATTTCAGGCAGAGATACATATATTTTGGAAAATTCTGGAGGGATGACTCATACAAGAAGACCACAATCAGCTGCGAATGAATCCTCACGATATATGACTTTCGCAATGCGAAAACATGTACCTTTATATACAGGAGCTAAGGTTGTTCATTATCCTTCAGATGGCTCAGGAAGAGACAATTATATAATGTGCTTTCTTTTAACAAAAAAAAGAATTTTTAGCTAAATAAATCTTTTAATTTTTAGATCAAATTCTGGTGGTTTAATGTCAAAAACCCATACAAATACAAATGCTTCTAATTTGTTTAGAGAAGTTTTGAGAAATTATGCAAAGCAGGAAAAATTAGGATTATATTCAATAAATTTTGAGGAAATGAGAATGTTAAAACAAAGGCAATTGCTCAAAAGTGCGAATTTATCGCAACCAAGGAGAACAGTTGTCCCTTTTCATAAGTTATTGGAAATATCGAAAGAAAAAGAGTTTTCCTCTCATAAGCACATTTAAAGACAATTTTCTTTGTTATATCGAAATTTTTTCGTTAATCGCCTCATAAAAAAACCAATAAATACTAAATTTGATGATTTTTAAATTAATTGAAAAAAATCAATTCATAAAATTAAGCGAATTTAGCTTCAATTGTTTTGTGTATTTGATAATTCAACTCATCCAATTTCATTATCTCTTTGAATCTTTTGCTAAAATTTTTTTCAGGTTCCTGCAAAACTTTCTTTTGCAAATCAATGCTTTTTTGATACATACGATCGAGAACTACTTCGCTATTGCTGATCAATGAATCATCACCATTCCTTGAAAATTCATCAGAGCTATCAATTTCTGCATTATTTCTTTTAATTTTATAATAAAATGACTTAATTTCTTTTTTTCCTTTTGTAGTTTTATTTTTTTCTCGATCATTTGCAAGTTTCAAAACTGAATTTTTTCGATTTTTTTTCAAAGAAGCAAGAATTACATGAGGAGAGTTGATTGTTTCTATTCTTGAATATTTTCTTTCAGATATTTGATATTCCTCATTTATTGAATCAAGATTTTTCTCATGAGCTAATGTCTTTTTTCTTTCCAAAAGATTAAATCCCTCTTTTTCTTGATCGAAAACATCCTTTAAATGAATATCGTTTTGCTGATTTTCTTTGCAATCTTTTATTAATCTTGAATGAAGTAAATATTCAGAAAGAGCTACATCATAATTTGTAGAAATCCTTCTCTTAAAGATATTTGTCTTTTCTTTTGATGGATTCGCTTTGTAAGTCCGCTGCAAAGTCTTGTGCAAGAGCTTTTTTTTCATTAAAAGATCAAGTTCTCTTGATTTTTTCAAATTATTAAGAAAATAATCTACCTCAATCTTCATTCGATGCCGCAAACCATTATCCTGGACCTTATTGTCTTCTTTTAAGTGCCTGATCCCATTCAAATCGCTGTTTTTATGAACTTAAAAAAAAGAATGGATAGATTTAAATCTATATTAAATAATTTTTTAGTTAAACTATTTGGATTTTCTTTGATTATTCGAAGGTTTTCTGTGTGTATTTGCAAGGTGCTTTCTCTCATATAGTATTTCTTATTGAAATTTTCATTTTTGAGGTCAGAATTTACTATTTTCTTTAGATAATCTTCGGACATATTAGAAAAATGCTTGAAAAATTGATTGTTTCGAATATTGTCATCCTTATTTTTCTTCCTTTCAAGTATTTTCTCTTTCAAAATGCTTCTTAGCTCAGAAAATGCTTGTTTGATTGCTGGGTTTTTTGAACGATATTCTATTGATTTCTTAGATAAATTCCTAGTTTTTTTAAGATTTTTTTCAAAGGAAACTGATCAATTCTCTCGAGGAAAGTTATTTCGAACTATTAATTCAGAAGCATCGATTTCACCATTCAAATACTCTTGAAAATCATTATAAAAACCGTTATTTTGCTTCGTGTAATCCCGACAAATGAAAGGTTTATAAAGATAAGGATTTGGCTTGAGGCTTGGTTTATTAAGATCAGACTCAGGGATTATTATAAATGACTTTTTAAGTTTTTGAGAAGGAGCATCAAATAATTTTTTCATTTCAGATGCAATTATGGCATTCTCTTCAGAGATTTCTGTTGTTAAGCGACTTTGACTTTGATTTCTATCAATTTTGGATTTGGGGAGAAGAGTTGAAGAAGTTGAAAATTCAGTTATTAAATAGGGATTGTTTGATGAGGAAAGAGTTTGGGTTCGAATAGAGGATGAATGATTTGGGAAAAAAAAGGTTTTGTTTTGCATTTTTCAAGGTATAAGGTTAAAAAACGCAAATGAGATTAAAATTTTAGTTTAGGATGTTTTTGTTTAATAAAAAAATAAAAAATATATGTAAACAATTTTTCAAAAATTAAAAGGAAAAATATATGAAAGAATGAAAAAAAGTCTTGCTTTCTTAGGAAAAAAAAATTTCTTTTAATTTTTAATTAAAAGTTTCCTGTTTTTTTTTTCTTTTAATAGGAAAAAAAAAAATTTATTGTTTTTTTTTTCTTTCAATTTTCATAATAAAAAATAAAATGATAATCACAAATTCTGAGCAAAAAAAAGAAAAATGTCTTATTTGTCAATCTTCAAAACTAAAATACATATATAATTTAGGACAACCCATATGCTCTGATTGTTGGAAAGATAATGTTCAATTGAAAAACAAATTATCTCCAGAAATAAACCAAATAACTGAAAAAGTTTTCCTTGGAAACGCAGAGGCTCAAATTGATAAAGAGAATTTAAAAAAAATTGGAATAACACATATTTTAATTGTAGCAAATGAACTTCAAATTTTACATCCATTCGATTTCGTTTATAAACATATAATGGTACATGATTTTCCTTTTGAAGAAATCTCCAAATATTTTGAAGAAGCTATTGAATTTATTGAAAAAAGTGATAAAATATTTGTTCATTGTTTGCAGGGGAAATCTCGAAGTGCAAGCATTGTTATTGCATATTTTATGAGAAAAAATGAGATGAGTTTTGAAGAATCCCTGAAATTCCTGAAAAGCAAAAGAAATATTCAACCAAATAAAGGGTTTATAAAACAATTGCAAAATTTTAAATGAAAATAAATTTATTAATGAAAAAAACAAATTTTTGATAAAAAATATTAAAAAAATTTTTAAAAAAATGAGATTCTTATTTATCTTATTTCTTGAAATGTTTTTTGTGACGCTTCTTGCAAAAAATTCTTGCACAGCAGATACTGATTGTTCTTCATTTGAAGTTTGTGAAAATCTCTCATGCGAGCATAAAAAATTATTCCCAAATCTTCTTTTAATGGAAATAGGAGGTTTCATTGTCTTTTTTATCTTTTCAATTGTCACAACAATAGCTGGAAATGGTGGTGGCACAGTTTTTTTGCCGATTTTGATGTTAATGTACAATTTTTCGACTTAAGAAGCTGCTCCGATTTCTATAACCATAGTTTTCCTTGTTCTGCTTCTTAGAAACGTTTTATCTTTTTTAGACAGACATCCAAGAAGGGATAAACCCGTAATAAATTATGATATAGCTTTGATTTTTTCTCCTGCGAACATCATAGGAAATATGTTTGGAGTGATAATAAACACAGTTTCCCCAACTTGGCTTCTTTTAATTTTCATAATTTGTTTAATGACTGTCAATGCAATCATTACAGGTCAGAAAGCTATTGAGTTGAGGAGAGCTAGCAATAAAAACAAAAAAATTAATCTAGTTGATTTGAGCAAAGAAGCTTTATCTTATTTAGATATGCTGAAATCTTGTGACAATTTAAGAGAAAATTCTGGTGTGAGGGAAAGACTTTTAAATGGATTCTTGGAAAAGGAGAAGATTAAATTTGTGGAATATAGGAAGGGTTCACTAGTTTCTTCTAGACTGAAACTTGACGATAATCCAAATTTAAAAAATGATCAGATCCTCTATATTGCGGATAAACTAGAAAAAATTTTAAAAAAAGAAAAGAGATTTATGGATTATGAGAAAGTTCTGTTCCTTTTTATAAATTTAGCAGTGATGGTTTTATTGAATTTTTTTCGAGGGAATAAAAATATGGCATCCATTATCGGAATAGAATATTGCAGTGCAGGATTCTGGGTATTCCAATTTCTTTATATTCCTTTTGGTTTAGTTTTTCTATTTTTAACGATCAAAATTTTAACCAAAGAAAATAATGAGAAAAAAGAAGCAGGATATATATTTCACTTGTTTTCAAATATGTGCAAATGGTTTCTTGTCGGTTTAGTCTCTTCAATTTTAGGAATCAGTGGTGCAATTATTTCAGGCCCTTTATTGTTAAAAATGGGAATAGAAACTCAAGAAGCTTCTTTTACAGCTTCATTTATGTCTTTATTTTCAGCAATCGCTTCTATGAATCTATATTTAATTATTGGGAAAATTAGATGGGATTATGGGGGATTTTGTGGAGGAATCTGTCTTTTTGGGATGTTTATAGGATTGAAAGGAATTTTGGTGTTTTTGAAAAAAAAGAATATGATGTATTGGATTGTGTTTGTGCTGGTTTTTATGATTTTTTTGGCAACGATTTTAAATATTTATTCGAACATCCATGAACTATTGAACAATGAATATTCGAGGGAATTTCATTCTTACTGCTGAAATTTAAATGGGGAGAGAGAAAAAAAATTAATAAATTTTTTAACAAAATATTTTTTTATCTTCATGAAAAAAATTTTAATTCTCAAGAAATTGAGAAATATGAAGGCTATATGGGAAAATAAAAATGTAGAAAACTTTATTCTGAGAAAATTGAAAAACATTATAGTTAAAGAAATTATTTTTTTTTTTAAAAATGAAAATGAATTTTTTTTAAAGAAAAAATCTTAGAAAATGAATAACCCTAAATTTAATATATGCATGGTTTGTGATTTCTTTTACCCTAGATTAGGCGG
>JFJP01002358.1_pt1 | contig 10999 bp, 21 predicted proteins | sample 431651 | NCBI WGS metagenome assembly JFJP01 (sample SAMN02602958, study PRJNA72255) | Microbial mat metagenome, whole genome shotgun sequencing project. | biome: fresh water; feature: sink hole; material: water; isolation source: purple microbial (photo- and chemosynthetic) mats found in...
CAGTGCGCGCGATCGTGACGCGTTTAGCATGCGATGATAACCGTTCGCGTTTGAGACCGAAGTCTTAGAAACGCCCGAAAAGCCCGGTGGCCCTGCCTTCCTCGTTCCGGGTCTGAAAACATCAATCCTTAGATTTCCAGGGGCCGACTCTCCCGCGCTATCCTTAGACTTCCAAGTTCAATCTGGATAATCCAGAAGTTTTCTTTCCCACATAGGATCTGGTTCGAATTTGAACTTTAAAGCGCAAGCTGCCGGGATGAACAGCCCTTCTCGAAGCGAGAACTCCACATAGTTGTGCTGATGGCTATGGCGAGTCTTGATCTTTTTCAGACCCGTTACGCTTTGAAGAAACCACTCGATTTGGGAGGCGCCTCTTTCCCATGAGGAAGAACCCCTGTCCCACCAGGACTCTTCAAGATCAAAGTGCTTAACCCTGATCTTCCTTGTTTCCATCAAAATGGCGTAGGGCAGAACTTCCATCATTGACCCTTCAGCGCTTCCCTGCCGGCTTCCGTGATTTCGACAGTTGAACTCCACTGAAAGTCGCCTTGATCCTCTTCGTAGCTTTCATCGGTGAAGTAGAGCAGACCCAACTTCTCCAGCTTCTTGTAGACCGTCATGCCTGGAATTGGGAGTCCGAACATATCCCGCTCCGTCTTGTCAGGAATGCGGTAAACGAACTCACACCTGACGGCAGCCTCCAGAGCAATGACTTGGGCTTCAGAGAGCTTCATCATCGGGCTTCAGAGAGAAACTCCCACCACAGACCCTCGTTGCCGGTCTCCATTTCCATTGGGAAAATTTCGGGATTTTCGGCGTTTTTCTTTCGCCACCACTTCTCGAATTCGACCAAGTCGTTTTTGGCTTGCTCAACGAACTCATCCAGGCTTTGTGACATCTTCCGCTCGCTTTGATTTGACTTTGAGATTTTGATCGGCAACGTGGAAGTAGCGAACTTGGAAAGACCAAGCATTCTTCTTGGAAGTGGAGCCGTCGGCGTACTCGTAGAAAACTTCGTAGTCCCACTTACCTTCGCCGTACTTTCGAACGCCGGTGATTTCGCACTCGTAGGAACAGCCGTCGCAAGGCTTCCACTTTTCGCCGATGGCAAAAGCGGGGCCGTTGGCTTGGTGCCACTTTTTATGGCCGTTCATTGCGAACCCGGTCGATTTGCATTTGAATGTCCGCGATGGCTTCTTCCGGGGTGCCGTACTTATCGCGAAGGTTTTTCAGCCATTGCTGCGCGTTGCAGGCGGTATCAGCCCATTCGTTTGCGTAGTGACGCCACTTCTCTTGAGTCTCGGCCAGTGCTTTTGGATGATCGACCAAAACGAACTTGACGTGAGCGTCGGCTTCGGCGTGCATTTTGCGCAAAGCTTCGGCGAGTAGTTCTTCAAGTTGTGAAATCTTCACCCCCATATCCGCAATTACTTGAAATGGCGATTCAAACTGGCTCATATATCCTCCTTGCGGTAGAGTGGGATCGTGTATTCGCCAGCAAAAGTTTCATGTTCTTCTGGTGTGATTACTTCGAGAATAAAACCTCCCTTGTAAAGCGTTCCCCAAGCAACAGGCTCAGGTTCCGGCTTTGTCAGTTCGGCTTTCATTGCAGAGATGGCTTCTTTATTGCGTTTTGGCGCTCCGTCATATACCAACAATTCCAGCGCATCAAGTCCCAACTTAATTACTTCGTTCTTGGTCATTTTGGTTCCAAAGTGCCCATTATTTGAGCAATTGCGGCGAGCTGCTCGGGTGTGGCGGACTTAATGTTTTTGACAACCGTCTTTTTCAATGAGACTTCATTCTCTGAAACGCGTTTGTACCGGTGCGCAGCGAAGTGCGGCTCAAGCATATTCAAATCTGCCTGGTCGATTAGAACCTCCATGATTTCGCCTTGCGTCAGCTTGTATTGCTTAGCCCAAGCTTTGAGTCTGTTCTTGTGCGATGGATCGACAATTAGCGTGTGGCGAATTTTGCCGAGCTGTTCGTAAAAACCTTTGCTTTGTTCCATTGTCATGATTTTCCTTTTTGCGTGTTATGAGAGCTACCATTATATGCAAAAAAAAGTTACGTGGTTTGCTTTTCCTCTTTCCAGGAGTCTTTCAAGTGTCCGAAGTCACGCGGCTCAGTAACAGTTACGTTCTCCTTGCCGCAACAGTCACAAGTGTTGATGTGAACAGAGCAAACGCCGGCGGGTCTGCGACCGTGTTTTCTGCCACAAGGTAAACAGATCCATCTTGGGTAGTTTTTGAACGTCATTTCATTTTCTTTCAAAACCTAAAGCGGAGTAGTCGAAGTCACTGCGAACGATGTTTTCGCCAAAGCCTTCGGTGTCGCGAATGATGGATAAGCGCTGAGAGGCATGTTGCTTGGTGTGTGAGTTGAAGGGATCGTCGAAGTCCACCACCAGGGCGATATTGGGGCCGGTTTTCTTCGCCCTCAGTCCGCGACCGATACGCTGACGTAAAGCCACTTCTGCTTTCCCGCCACCCGCAAGCACAATCAGACCGACGGCGGGAACGTCCACACCGACGTCGAGAATTGTGGTGCCAATCAGGGCGTCGATCTTTCCGGTTGCCAACTTGTTGAGCGCCTTCTTGCGCTCGGCTTGATCGTTTTCGCCCTGAATGAATTCCGCCCGCAGACCTTTTTTGGCGAGAAGATCCAGAAGAATGTCGCCGTGCTTCTTCTGTTGGATCAGGATCATTGACGACAAGCCATAGCCGGCGGCTCGCGTAACCTCGTTGACGATGGCGTTGTTGCGCTCTTCGTTACCAACGATACCGAGACGGTACGCGGCTTGCCAGGGGGTGCTACGTAGCAGCTTGGCTGGCCTTTCCGCGAGTTGAATGATCTTGAATTTGGGCGTCGCTAGAATCCCGCGATCGATCAGCATCTTCTCGGTGACTTTGATGGCGATCGGGCCAGAGCTTGCCATCAAGCGCATGTTCGATTCTTCGCTATCCTTCATGAAGGGTGTACCGGTCAGCGCCAGGCGGTAATGGGCATTCTTGCAATGCTTCAGAATCTCGTAGTAGCTGTTGCCGGACGCCTCATGCGCCTCTTCTAGAATGACAAATTCAAACTTAGCCAGCAGACTGATCGTCTGGTTGCGGAGACGCGTTTGAGCGTTCTGAACTTCGACATCGTCGTCCGGGCAAGCCTCTTGAAGCCGACTCATGAATGTCTGCACCATGCCTACCGACATTTTCTTGACGAACTGCTGGCCTTCGGCATTCGTGTGACCGAACTGACCGTCGCCTAAAACCGAACAGGGAATGCCCAAGTCGTTTTCAAAGGCGTCTTTCATTTGGTACATGAGAATTCCGCGCGTCGTCAGAAACAGGGTAGGGCGACCGATGCGGGCAAAAGCCAGGCGTGCGATGCGAGATTTACCGCCGCCTGTCGCTACCTGCGCGATGATCTTCCCATGCTTCACCAGACGCTCAACAACGTCCATTTGATAGTCGTAACGCGGATCGTCCGGGAAACTATCGACCTTCGGCTTTTCAGGGCCAAGCGGCAGCGGCAGGGGCTTCTTGACGAAGTTGACCTGATACCCCTTGCGCTTCAGCTTGGCGCCAACGAAATAAACAAAGCCCGCCGGAAAGATCCCCGCTTTGAATTCTAGAAACGAGGATCGTCCGTCCCAATTGCCTCTTTTAAATGGGGCCGTGTGTTCCGCGCCCTCAACCCGATACGAAAGAATACGCTGGACTTCCAGCTTCATTTCCCTTGTTGGCTCATGCAGCTTTGCATGGACGGCATTGAATGCAATTGTTGCGATAGGTGTCATTTATTTATTGCCTTGCGTTTTGTATTGGATTAAAGTATAAGTCATCCGTGACTTACAAACAACTGGTATAAGTTTTCATGAGCGAACAGTACAAAATTGAAATGCGGTCGCCGAAACGACTGAACCCAAACCCCTGGAACACGAACGTCGTGTCGCCCGATAACGAGGCGAAGATCGAGGAAAGCATTAAGCGCTTGGGTATGTTCAAGCCAATTCTTGTTCGTGAAGTGGACGGTGAACTTGAAATTCTGGGCGGCGAACATCGTGCGCTTGCCGCTCAACGCATGGGCATCGCTGAAGTTCCCGTCATTAACCTTGGCGCAATCAGCGACCAGAAGGCGAAAGAAATCAGCCTGGTTGATAACGGCAGATACGGTAGTGACGACACGCTGCAACTTGCTGAGCTTTTGGAACAATTGGGTTCTCCCGATGATTTGGCGAAATTCATGCCGTATTCGGATGCGGAGCTTGCTTCGATCTTTTCAAGTGTAAATATAGCGCTTGATGATTTAGATATTCCCGACCTGGATGAAAGCCCAAGTCTACCGAAAGAGCGACCCATTCAAACTTCTCAAGTTTTACGATTCAAGGTTCCGGTTGAAGACGTTGCCGCAATCACCGAATTGATTGAAAAGACAATGAAGGTTCAGAAATTCACCGAATCCGACAGCTTGTCAAACGCCGGCGACGCGCTCGTATATCTGCTCAACAGGGAACCAAAGTGAGCGTCCTTAAATTTCTAGAGTGCGATAGCTGTATCAATCTCAAGTGTGATCCATTTAGGTGTGTCGATTGCAAAAATAGAAGCAATTACGAAGGCGAAGATGACGTTGAGGAATTAAGCGTTGCCCAATTCATGGATTTGTTTGGAGATATAAATGACTCTTAAAGCAAGAGTGTACGCAAAGGTTGATGGGGTTTTGAGAATTGCTGAAGTTACGGAAGTCGATACATACGCGCAGGCAATTGATGCGGTAAAGAAAGAATTCAAAACAGAACGTGCGCTTGCCCTTGTTGCGGGTGTGGCCGTTAGCGAAGTTGTAAAGGTATTGGCATGAGTCAAATGAAAATCGAAGCTTGGGACGTTGCAGACGTTAAACCATATTCCGCGAATGTCAAAAATCACGACCCCAAACAAGTCGCGAAAATCGCAAAGTCGATTTCCGAATTCGGCTGGGATCAGCCAATCGTTGTCGACAAAGAAGGCGTGATCATCAAAGGTCACGGCCGGCGTCTTGCGGCAATTCATCTGGGCTTGGATCGCGTACCTGTATTGGTTCGGTCTGACTTGAACGAAGAGCAAGTCAAAGCAGCTCGGCTTGCCGACAACCGGGTAGCCATCAGCGACATCGACACAGACATGCTCCAAAAGGAATTGGCTTCGTTGTCCTTCACGTTGGAAGGCATCTTCGACAAGAAAGAGTTGGACTTCATGATTGCCGATCTGAGCGAAATGAAAATTGACGCCTTCGTTGATGATCTTGACAGGGAGGTCGCAGAGCACGCGGCAGAAACCAATGAGAAGGTCAAAGAAGTAGACGCGAGAGACATCAAGATCGAGAAGGCGCTGGGCTTCAAGACCATCGTCGGCAAGGACGAACGACACGTTGCTCGCTTCATGGCGATGGTCGAAGAATCAACCGGTCTGGAAGGGGGCGACGCATTTGTTGCCTTCGTTAAGGACATTATCAACCCTGCGGAGTAAGTCATGACTGACGGATATAAAAGCATCCCCAAAGAAGTTCGTGTTGGCTGTTACGTGTTTCGCGTAGAAGTTGCGGAAGCGGAAGATAGTGAAATCGAGCGCTCTTTCGGACACATGAACGGCATCAGCCAGAAGATTCGTCTGCGTCCGGGAATGACGTCGCAAAACTTGGCGAACACCTTTATTCATGAAGTTCTTCACGCCATCTACTTCTTCCAGTCCGCCGCTCGGTTTTCGCTTGCCGATGGGGCGACGGTCAACCCGCATGAAATCGAAGAAGAATTCGTGACGTTGGGCGCAAATGGCTTGTGTGCGTTTTGGCAGGACAACCCGAAAGCAATGGCTTGGTGGGTTAAGATCAACGCCATTGAGAGCGTGGCGCGATGACCGATTACGTTATCGACAAGCGATTCCACACGGAGGTTGAGCGTTCGGATCGCGTACTCGAAATCGCCGAAGCTTTTGGTATTGGTCTGGACGATAAAGAGTTCGTCGTCTTCGACAACCAAGCGTTGACCATCAACCAAGGCGATGTCGTTTACGTGACAGGTCAGTCCGGTTCGGGCAAATCCACCGTATTGCGCGAGTTAGCAAAACAGATGGCCGCAGAGGGCTTGTCCATTGTTGACATTGACTTGGTCCAACTTGCCGACAGACCGCTAATCGACCAGATTGGTAAAACGACCGACGACGGCATTCGCTTGATGGGTCTTGCGGGCATCAACGACGCGTTTCTCTGGTGCCGCAAGCCCCAGGAGCTATCTGACGGTCAGCGCTACCGATTCAGGCTTGCGAAGATCATCGAGAGTGGCGCCGAAGTTTGGTTCGCCGATGAGTTTCTCGCGGTGCTGGACCGAACAACGGCAAAAGTAATTGCATTCAACCTTCAAAAGATTGCCCGATCCGTCGGCGCGACATTGATGGTGGCAACAACTCACACAGATATGGTGAACGACCTGGCGCCGAATCTGTACGTGGAAAAGAAGTACCGGGAAAAGATCAAAATCATCCAGGTGGCAGAGGGGTACAAACAATGAACATATTCAGCGCGATTAGAAAATGGGCAATGGCGATGATCGCCAGCGTTGCGTTTTTGATTTATTGGTTTACCGGCAATGATGACGATTGGCCGAGCGGTGGCGGTTACGCGTAACCGGAAGATGAAATGAGTTCAAACAACTCAAACTGTCATCTTCGCGCCTGGGAGAAGCTTCGATCAGAAGAAGCCGAATTTATGTGCGTTCGATTTACGCGACACAGCAAAGTCAAGTGGACGCATAAGTGGTGGTGGTCGCCAATTAGGTTGCTGGGAATTGTAATTCAGTCGTTAGCCTGGCCCTTGACCCACATTGGCGAAATACTCAGAACGGGACGGTGGTATCACGCAACGTGGATTAGGTGGGATCGAGAACATCTTGAGTATGTGCCAATTGATAAAAAGAAGAAAAAACGCTTTCTTCCGCCGATTTTATTTCGCGGATTCGAGCGAAACACAAAGGACGCAGACTTGACATGACCGTGATTGATTACATGACGATGTTTCTGAGCAACTTTTTTGTCGTATTCCTTCTGGGATTGCAATCAAAAAACGTTCAGTCGAATCGATATATCGCCGCAATTGTGACATCAATCGGAATCAGCGTTGGTCAATTCACCTTCGTCAAATATGCGGCGCAGGGCTCCTACGATGTTTTTATCGTTTCAGCTCTTGGCGGAGCAATTGGAATCGCAACAAGTATCTGGTTTTACAAAAGAATTGTGGAGAAAAAGCGTGAAGATTGAAACTGAGAATATGGTTGTTGAGCGCTTCGATACGCCGAAAAAGCATCGACTGTCTCTACTTCCTGAACTCTACGTCGAGCGCGGAACTAAGGAAGACTGGGATCTTCTGCATGAGCTGCACTACAAGGCCGAGAACTTGGGCATTGGTCCGCGCATTTATCGCTGTGTTCTGGATGGTCAGACAATCGGCGTCGGCGTGATGACGGTGCCCAAGATGCTACTGGGTGGGCGCAACGAGCTTTTCACGCACCTTCGGCCCAACGTGGGCGGCAAAGATACGCGTATGACTAACCGTCAACGGGCAATTTGGATCAACAACAATATGTGCGTGAACTCGCGCCTGGTGTTGGACACGATGTATCGCGGCGCCGGGATTGCTTACCGTATGCAGAACTTGATGATGCGAATGACTGGACTACGCGAGGTAGAATTTCAATCGTCCATGTCGAAGTTCAATCCGTTCGCGGCAAAGGCGGGTATTCGATTTACAAAGCCGCGTCGCTCGGGAAATTATGAGCGTGGCCTGGCTTGGTTTCGACGCTGGTTCGAGTCGGCGCCGACTGACTTCGTCGGGGTGATGGACGAACTCAACAAGATGTCGCCAGCGGCTCAGGTGAAATGCGTCGCCGAAATGCGAAAGTTCTACTACGCCTTTTCATCAATGGAGAAGTCCGGCGACAACCGAATGAATGGAACCAGGCGCGTTGATGGGCTCGTCACAAGCAAGCTTTTGAAGAATCTTCAGCAGCTCGTTTTTGCCAGCCCGCTGTATGGCATCTACATCAACCCAGACTTCGATACGACGCTCCAGCGCGCAATTGAACTCCCTGATCGAATCCCTCTTTTGGCCTTCGATAATCAGCCCGTAGATGCCCCCTTGAACCTTTCTATGCTTCGGTGAACAACAATGCTTCTAACTACAAAGCAAATTGAAATTATTCGTGTCGTTGGTGAGGGAAATGATGATGGCTCACACGTTGACATCGATCAGTTGATCACGCGCTGCAATTACAAGCCAACCAAAGACTCCATCCATTTTTCACTCCGCGCTTTGATCAATCACGGCTTGATTGAAAAGACGGAATCTGAAAAGAGAAGAGGGCGGCGCCGTACCATTGTCGCGCCGACTTTGTTGGGAAGACATTTCGCTGCCGCAAACAAGTCTTCTGCTTCCGCCATTCTTGAACCAGATGACTTGGGAATGCTTGGGTAAAGCCATCGTTATCGCTATTATATAAATAACTACTTACTGACTTATGAATATAACTATTAATAGCGGTGACGCTTGGGACTCCCAAGTTACCCAAGTCGGTTTCGGATTCAAAATGAATGCTGAGACGGATGCGGAAATCGACCGTCTTCTTGGCTTTGATACTTGTGTCATTAACGGAATCTCGACGCGAGTCACCGGCGCCGAGTTTCTAGTTGAGGCGCCCAAGTATTGCTCGGATCACGATCTTTGCAAAAAGCTGCTGGACGAACTGGGATTTCTTCCGCTTATCGTGAACGTCAAGAAAAGCGCGAAGGCAAAAGCGAAAGAGTTCGCGGGATATTTTTCAAGAGACGATGTGGAGTTTCTTACAGTTCCCCTTCCGACGGAATTAGCGGTTTACGCTTGCGTTCTTTTGCTTGCGTTGGAACATAAGTCAGCAATGACTTGACATTGAGGACGATATGGAGTATGTTTTCGCCTTCTTTGATTTCCCCATAGGCGCCACTCCTGCGCCTTTTTTTTTGCGCTTGACCGCGAATAAAGAAACGCAATGACAGAAGCAGTGGAAAAGAAACGCCGATTAACGCCGAAGCAATGGGCTGAAGCAGAAGTCATGTGGGAGCTTGGCGAAGCGACGCTTTCAGTTCTTGCCGAAAAATACAAGATCAGCGATCAGGCTGTTTACCAGCACATGAAGCGTCACGGCAAAGTACGCGCCTCAAAAGCCGCCGCTCACAAAAAGAAGGTCGAAGAAGAAGTCAGTAAGGCCGCGATGGACGACGTGTCGATTACCGCCGGCCGCATCCGGGAAACCAAAGAAGACCATTACAAGATGTCGGCGGCAATAGCCAGGATGTCTTTTAACGAAATTCTCGTAGCGAAACAAAACTCACTTCCGTATTCCACGGCAATGAACAACCTGAAGGCGCTCGATACCGCGATGACGGTATTGCTAAAGGCGCGTCAAGAACGCTGGGCGGTGCTTGGTCTCGACAAGGCCGATTACATCGACGAAGAAGGTTTGCCGGAGTTGCTTATTTCGGAACTCACTGCGCTTGAAATCGAGGAATTGCGTAACCGCGAATTCAGTGAGTTTGGAATAAGCGATATGCCACTTGACGATGACGATGATGATGACGAAGCCTCGGAAATAGTAGAAGAGTAATGGCAGCGCTTCGCGTCAATCTTTCGCTTCATCCAAAGCAGATGGAGGTCTACAGATCCAAGTCTCGCTTCCGGGTCGTGGTTGCCGGTAGACGTTGGGGGAAAACCGCCTTGTCGCGCGTGCTGATTATCAAGATGGCTCAGCAGCCACGAAGAAAGATTTGGTACGTCGCGCCGACATACAGAATGGCAAAGCAGATTATGTGGCTCGATCTGCTTGAGGCAATCCCGAAGCGGTGGATCAAAAAGATCAACGAAACTACGCTATCGGTTACGTTGATCAACAAAACGCGAATCGAGCTGAAAGGCGCCGACAAGGCTGATTCGCTTCGCGGTGTCGGTATTCACTTCCTTGTGCTAGACGAGTACCAAGACATGAGCGAAGAGACGTGGACGCAGGTTTTGCGCCCCACGCTCGCTGATACAAGGGGAAATGCGATCTTTATCGGTACGCCCAAAGCGTACAACCATCTTTACGAGCTTTATAAGGCCGGTCAGGACGAAGAGAAGAGGGCGGCGCTTCAGTGGGAAAGCTGGCAGTTTCCGACGATTACTTCGCCTTTTATTCCAGCTTCCGAAATCGAAGCCGCCCGCGCCGACATGGACGAAAAGTCGTTCAAGCAGGAATTTGAGGCTTCGTTCGAGACCATGAGCGGTCGCGTCTATTACCCATTCAATCGTCAAGAGCATGTTGGGCTGTACCCGTTCAACCCAATGCTGCCGATCTGGGTGGGCATGGACTTCAATATCGACCCAATGAGCGCTGTGATTTTTCAACCGCAAGTCAACGGCGAGATTTGGATCGTTGACGAGATTGTTCTCTTTGGCTCGAACACGGAAGAGGTCTGCGTTGAAATAGACAAGCGTTATTGGCGTCAGCAAAAGGGGATTGTTGTTTATCCCGACCCCGCCGGCGGACAGCGTCAGCACGCTCGCGGCGAAACCGACTTGGACATTCTTCGCGAAAACGGCTTCAAGCGAATCAAGCACCGTCGCAAAAACCCGTTCGTTGCTGATCGAGTCAACGCAGTAAACAGAATGCTCAGATCGGCAGATGGCACCGTTCGCATGAGAATCAACGAGCATTGCAAGCACGTCATCAGCGCCTTCGAACAAACCATCTATAAACGCGGCTCGCGCGATGTCGATAAAGACGCTGGCGTTGAGCACTCGGCCGACGCCGCTGGTTACTGCATTGAGCTTGAGTATCCAGTGAGAAAGATCCAAGTTGTGGGTGTTTCTTTATAGCCTTGCAAATCAGTCACGAATGACTTAATATGGAATGATGATGAAAAATACCAAACCTGGCGACACTGCATATATCGATCACAAAGACGCG